>Ga0099364_10006793_pt1 | contig 16569 bp, 16 predicted proteins | sample TergutTh196P3_FD_73070 | JGI IMG/M metagenome (GOLD analysis project Ga0099364, IMG submission 73070) | Microcerotermes parvus P3 segment gut microbial communities from Pointe-Noire, Republic of the Congo - Th196 P3 | ecosystem: Host-associated > Arthropoda: Insects > Digestive system > Gut ... | reverse complement strand
GTCTCTTTTGGAGACAAAACCCCCGTCCCCACCGTCTCCTCCCCGTCCCCGTGGCTTCTCCCCGCCCTCACAGTATGCCGTATGACACACTGATTGAAGGCGGGGTATTGAAGCCTCGCGAGTATAAGCCTTGCGAGTATTCAGATAATGGTGTGTAATGTTCCGCTGATTATTTAGTATTGAAGCCTCGCGAGTATACGACTCGCGAATTATAATAGTATTATTACGTCAAAATATCATACAATCTCAGCATGGTGGCGATGCTCTGCTCGTTCGTGTATAGGCTTCTCGGCGCAAATATGTTGCTTCCCACGCCGGTCATGACTCCCGAACCCTGTACCTGTCCGACCGCTCTGATTGCCCACTCCGGAATGTTCTCGTAATCGGCAAATGTTGCGTAATAAAGCGGCAACGGGCGACCTACCGCGTTTGCAAGGCGTGCCAGCATGACAGCCGCCTCCTGACGGAAGATTGCCCTGTCAGGCGCGTACCTGTTGTTTCCCACGCCGTTGACGATGCCGATTGCCGCAGCCTTCTCCACGTTTACATCGTTTGTATCAACGAACCTCGAGCGGCCGACGATTTCCCGCCCCATTATGGTTTCATAAAGCGTAACCGCAAGCGCAGCGAACTCAACGCGGGTCAAGTCCTCCCTGAAAAGGGTCTGTAAATCCTGTGGCACGATACCAAGCGAGATAGCCCTTGTCAATTCATCCCTAGACCAAGGCGAGGCGCTGTCAAGATTCACATCGAATGAAAACACTGCCCTGACTTGTACAGAATTGTTCGGCATTGTGAATGTTGTGGTACGCGCGTTCGGATTGCTTAGAGTCACCTCGCCGGAAACGACTTCCCAACGGAGGAACCTTGAGCCGGTGTTGGGCGCCGCAGTCAATGTCACCGTTGAACCCAACGTTGGCGTCGACAAGTTTGTTGTTGCTGTACCCAAAACGTTGTTGTTTGCGACTGCATTTACTGTATTGGCGGTATCGAAAACAGCTCTTACCGATACTGCGGTGTTCGGCATCGTGAACGTTGCAGACGGTGAATTTGCATCGCTGAGCGTAATGTTACCTGAAACTATTTCCCAGCGGGTGAATTTGAACCCGGTGTTGGGAGTTGCCGTCAGAGTTACAGTTGCGCCTTGAGTACCTGCCGACGGGCTTGCAGATGCGGTGCCGCGCGCGGCGTCGTTGACGCTGGTTGTCACCGCGTTCCCCGGTTCAAACACAGCCCTGACCTGTACTGCAGCGTTTGGCATCGTGAACGTCGCCGTTGATGAGTTCACATCGCTGAACGTAATGTTACCTGAAACTATTTCCCAACGTGTGAATCTAAACCCGGTATTGGGCGTGGCAGTCAGCGTCACGGTTGTTCCTTGCTGTGCGCTCGCCACGTTTGCTGAAGCCGTGCCCCTCGAACTGTCGTTTGTTGTCACGGTTATGGCGCTGCCGGTTCCAAACACCGCATTGATCGTTACGGGCCGGTTCGGCATCGTGAACGTTGCATTGGTGCGGCTAGTCGCATTAGTTATTGTAACGCGGGGTGAGCTACCAAGCGCAGAAGCAGGGGTAGTATCTTCCCACCGAACGAAATTATATCCGGTATTTGGCGTAGCGGTCAGTGTCACTGTCGTATTCATTGCCGCGCTCGTCAGGTTTGCAGAGGCGTTCCCTCCGACAGTTGGGTTTCTATTTACGGTTATAGCATGGGAGACAGGGGAGAAATTTGCCCAGATTCTGATTACTTCACTGTGTGGCAAAGGGATGTCAAAATGGCTTAATTGTACGTTTGGATTAGTTGGGGAGTTTGTTGTATTTGTGTTTATTATGGCTTGTAAGCCAGGATGACTCGAAAGCACTTCCCATCCGGTGAAAGCATACCCGGGAAGAGCGCTTGCTTCCAATTCCACGCGACCATCAACAACCCAAGACGATACCCGAGAGGTCCCCCTATTTGGAGTATTTTGTACAAACACTTGAGAAAAATATGCTTCGACATGAACATCGCCATTAGGCATTGTGAACATAACCTCGTGGTCATTAGTTATGGTTGCGTTTTCACTTTGGCTACCAAGTTCCCAATGTGAAAGCGCAAATCCAGCCCCAGGAGTTGCAAACAGCTGAACACCCATGCCCGGCATCGCTCGCGAGGGGTATACCCTAACCGTACCATACCCGTTATTTTGACTCGTGGCATAGGTTTGAAAAAGCGGTATTGGTTCGCCGGCGTTAGGCCAAAGCATTAACTTTGCCGATGACGCAGCTTGGGAGATTGATGCGACTACCCGATACTCCACGTCCTGCTCAAGGTAATAACTATTTATTATCCAGTTTGAAGGACTTGATAAAGAACTCTGTGTATAGTATAATTCGACATTATCATCATCAAGCACTTTAATACTGTCGGCAATGGGTACGCCTGGTTCAATACAATAGAGCGCAAATTCATAAGTACCGCTCACTGGTACTTTAATTAGGACTTCAACTGGTGGCTGATTAAAATGAACATCATAACAATCACCACCACTGCTAATAGCCGCAAACGCATTTACCGGAGCAATTGCTATCAGCATCAGCAGCGCGAAGTTCAGGGCTAACAGTCTTTTTGCTTTCTTCATATACTCTCCTTTCATTTTACCGGCTTATTCATTTTCTTTCCTGCTGCCTCTTTTCCGTTTTGCGAATATATCAAAACAGCCAAAACTATCCAGAAGAACGGGGCTGAGATGAACATTGATATGCTGAAAAAAGCTTGGATGCAGTAAAGCAACGCTCCGGCGCCGGCAATGGCCGAAAGCTTGTTTACGGGCTGCTTAAACCACTTCAGCATCGCGTTTCCAAGGGCACCCAAATAGCACAATAGCGACAAAATCCCTCCGCAGGCGAGGATTTGCAGATACTCATTATGCGCGGCGTCAATCCATGTAGTCAGCATAGTGCCGAGTTCCTCGCTGTACCGTGTAAAAGGAGCGATGCCCCAGTGACCGAGGGTGTCGGGGCCTGTTCCGAGCAGCAGATTTCCGCTCACGCCACCTAGGGCATTCCGCCATATGTAAATCCGCTTGGTGCCGAACTCATCATCCCATCTCCCCCGGAGAACCTCGGACGCCTCATAGATCATGCCTGAGCTCTCGCCGTTGTAAAACCAGAGATATATGAGAGCGAAGCATACAGCCGCCGCAACTGCTGAAATCGAGCCTATCCTGTAATACTTCGCGGGTATCTGAGCTATGTGCTTGCTTTTCGCAGCGATAGCAGCAGCAAGAACCGCAATGCCGGAAACCACGAAGAGCAGAAGGCGTCCGGCAATAAATGAAATATGGCCATCGCCGAGAACCGCAACCTTCGATATCGCAAATGCTGAGAAAACAACCGCAAAAACAAATAGCGTACCTGAAAAGCTCTTTTGATCCGTGACTGCGACGGGCAGCATTAGCAACAATCCCACCGCAAGGGCGACGATTCCGGCGTCTACGCCCATATTAAAAAGCACAATAGACGCTAGGAATATAGGTATGGTCAGCAGCCATTTTTCCTTCGCATCTAGCTTTATGACGGACATTGAGAATACTCCGATTGCAATGCTCAGAAACGCCGCGCCTAACCCAGTATTGCCGAGGGTTCCTAAAAACTCCCCGGAATAGTAAATGTTCGCGTCGTAATAGTTAAAGCCCTCCGGGTATAGCAGAAAAGGATTTGCGCCGGTAAGCTGCGCTAAAGAGAGTACGCAGAACAGTGTAGTCGAAACCGCCACCAAATAAAGCATCCATTTTTGAGGAAGAAAGTATTTTGACAGAAAAAAGGTGCTGAGTATGTATATGGCAATCGTCAGTAAGCCTTCTCTCCTGAACTGTCCTATTAACGTTCCGCTATACTCGGATAGGATGGATGACAGCACTGTGAAAATCAAAAGGAGAAGAATCAGTTTTACTGAGGTTGGAGTGTTTTTGATGAGACTTGCCGGTTTTCCGATAGGCCTTATTCCCGTGAGCGCAAGCTGGATGCGTATTATAGCAGCTAACGCGCAGTATCCCCCGGATATCAGCAGAAACAAGCTGTATCTAAGCTCTGCCATCGCCGCATAGCCGCCCGTTGGAAAAACCAAAAGAAAGACACTAAGCAGCAATGCAAAATATACAGATGAAAGATGTTGTAAAACTGAACCTTTTTCATTTATTTTTGAGTTTGCTGATGTCAAAACGCCTACCTTATAAATGGTCAACTGTTATTATAGTATCCTATGACCTCTGACACCTGTCTCCTGCGTCTTGTCTGCGTTAGGATTTATGTTTATGTTAACACAGTTCACTCCCTTGTGCAATAATTTTTTCGGCGGGGTTTCGGATACCCTCTGTACAGTGTTACAGGTCAGAGCAAACCAAAGACATTGCCGAAATAGGGCTATTTTTTGCATTACTGTCGCGAGGTGGCGCATCCTACGCCTATTCGCGGCGCTCCGCATCCTTGCTCCTCGCTACGGAATGAAAAAACAGCCCTATTCCGGCAATGTCTGATTTGTAACTGATAGTAACCTATCCAGTGTCATCGCCCGTACCTCAAATAACAAGTAACCGTCGTGCCTTCATCCTCGGCGCTGCGCAGTTCGATCCTTCCGCCGTGGAATTCGGTGATATGTTTCACGATCGATAGACCAAGGCCTGTGCCCCCGGTCTTTTTTGATCGTGACTTATCCACACGATAAAACCGCTCGAATACGTGCCCCTGATGCTGCTCCGGAATGCCTATGCCTGTGTCGGACACGGAAATCCTGCAAAGTCCGCGCTCCGGGCGCTTTAAATCGACGGTCACACATCCGCCGTCTCTATTATACTTCACGCCATTGTCGATCAGATTGTACAGCAGCTCGTCTACCATCCTGAGATTGGCGGATATATCGAACTGCTCGCCTGTGAGCCGAATATCAATGTTTCCGGCGTTGTCCTTCAGCGCCCCGATTACCGTTTCAGCCAGCTCCCATAGGTCAAAAACCGTGTTTTCCCTGCTGTCTCCGCCTTCGTCGAACTCGGATAGACGGATGATGTCGTCGATCAGAACCAGAAGGCGGCCTGCCTGCTCTGATATCCTGTTGGCGAAACTCTTGATGTCGCCATCTTTTGCCATACCGCTCTCTATCATCTCGGATAATGCGGATATTGTGGTAAGGGGCGTTTTCAGTTCATGCGACACATTCGCAGAGAACTCCCGGCGCTGCTTTTCCGCCACAAACCTTTCAGTCACGTCATGGAAGAGAATCACAGCCCCGCGTGCAATGCCGCCTGATGTGACCGGGCTAAGGTAGACATTGTAGACCCGGCTTGCTCTTTCAAGCTGCATCTCCATGTTTTCACCCGAAAGGCACTGTCTCACCACATCATGGAAATCTGATTCTCGGTAGATGTGCAGAATGTTTTTCTTCTCCATGTCATCGCCAAATATCTCCCGCGCGCTGGTATTTGCGGTCAGCACAAACCCTGAGTTGTCCGTAAGCACCAATCCTTCTCTCATGTGACGGGTAATCGTCTCGATCGTATCTGCGCGATCGGAGAGCTGCGAAATTTGTTCGTTGATTTCCCATTTCTGCTCGTTAATTTTTTTTGCGTATGGCGCGAGCTCATCATATACGGCAGTGTTTTCGCGGCTGAAATCAATTTCCTCGAGCGGTGCGATTATTCGCGCTGTCAGTTTGCGCGCGGCTATATTGGCAATCAGCAATATCAGCGCTGTCAGCGCAATGACAGCAGGGAAAACGACAGAAAACACGCCCGAAACTCCGCTTATGCTCCCGGACATGCGCAGCACGTTGCCATCGCCGAGCCTCACAGCGTAGTAGTACATCGGGGTGCCGAGCGTATCGGAGTACCGCTGAGATTCGCCGCTCCCTGTGCTAAAAGCCTCGGTGATCTCAGGCCTATCCATATGGTTTTCCATATCGTCCGCAACCGTTCTGCTATCCAACAAAACAGCGCCGTCGGGCGCGATGACCGTTATCCGAGGCGCGTCAGGCGCAAAGCTGATGTAGTCGGAAAAATGGTAGTCGCCCAACACACCGCTGCCGAGCATATCCGACACAAGCCTAGCATGCCCCCTGATTGAGGCATACTCCTGCTCCCTGGCCGCATTATGGAAAAAAAAGCTAAGCAGCGCCGACAAAACCAGAACGCAAGGCAATATTACCCCAACAAAACTCCAATAAATCCGCGACTTCACCCAGACTCACACCCTCTCAAACCCCAACGTCCCCAACGTTCCCTGCGTCCCCTGACCCCTGTCCACAGCGTCCGCATTAACTCTCAAGCCTATATCCCACATTGCGCACAGTCTTTATCAGTTTGCCTGATGAGCGGAGCTTTTGCCTCAGCGTTTTTATATGCATGTCGACCGTTCTGCTCTCGCCCTCAAAGTCATAGCCCCATACGGATTGCATTATCTTTTCGCGGCTGAGCACCAGCCCCGCGTTGAGCATCAGATAATAAAGCAGCTCATACTCCTTGAATGTGAGCTTCACAGGCTCCCCGCCGACGCGAACCTCGCGCCGCGAATGGTCGAGCGTCATACCGGAAACCTCCATCTTCTCCTCGTGCTCCGGCTCGCTTCTGCGCAGGACGGCGTTGACGCGCGATATCAGCTCCATGACGCCGAACGGCTTCGATATGTAATCATCCGCTCCCATATCAAGGCCTTTGACCTTATCGTATTCGCCGTTTTTGGCGGTGAGCATGATAACGGGCAGCTTCTCGGTTTTTGGCGAGTTGCGCAGGCGCTTCAGTATCGTCAGCCCGTCTTCCTCCGGCAGCATTATATCGAGCAGAACGAGCGAGGGGACCGCTGTTTCGATAGCCGCGAAGAGTTCATCGCCGGTTTCATACCCGGCGGCCTCGAACCCTGCGGAGGTCAGCGCGTATATCACGATTTCGCGAATATTCTCATCGTCTTCAACAACAATGATACTAGGCACGTCGGTCCTCCTTCCAGTGCTTTCCGGTTATGGAGAACACGACCCATTCGGCAATGTTCGTCGCATGGTCGCCTATGCGCTCGAAATATTTCGCTATCATTATAAGATCAATAGCTTGCTCGCCGTTTGTCCGATCAGCCTGAATGAGCTCGATCAAATCATTTTTTATTGTATCGAATAGGTTATCCACTATATCGTCGTATTCGATCACTGCGCTGGCAAGTTCCAGATCCTTTTTGACAAAGGCATCAATGCTGTCTGTCACCATTTTCGCGGCTGTTTCCGCCATTTGCGGGATATGCTCCAGTTTTTTTATGTAAACCACATCGATGAGCATCAGAGCTATCTCCGAAATATCGGATGCCTGATCGCCTATGCGCTCCATGTCGGTGATCATCTTCAGCGCCGAAGATATAAGGCGCAAATCCCTTGCGACCGGCTGCTGCTGGAGCAAGAGGCGGAGGCACAGCGCCTCGATTTGCTTTTCCATATGGTCTATCTCATCGTCGAAAGCAATCGCTTTTTTTGCCATTGCTTCATCCTGCTCAACGAGCGCATGTATTGCCATCGTGATTGCTTTCTCGATCATCGAACCCATATCGATGAGCATATTGTGCAATTTTGCAAGCTGTTCTTCAAATCTCTCCCTCATCAACCAAACCTCCCGGTTATGTAGTCCTCGCACCGTTTGTCGCGCGGCATCGAAAAAATCTGCTCCGTGTCGCCGAACTCGACCATTTCACCAAGCAGGAAGAACGCTGTTTTGTCAGAAATGCGAGTCGCCTGCTGCATGTTGTGCGTTACAATGACGACCGTGTAATCCTTTTTCAGCTCCGTCACCAAATCTTCGATTTTTGAGGTCGATATCGGGTCAAGCGCGCTTGTCGGCTCATCCATCAGCAGCACCTCGGGCGACACCGACAGCGCGCGGGCGATACACAGTCGCTGCTGCTGCCCCCCAGAAAGGGACATGGCGCTCTTTTTCAGTCTATCCTTGGTTTCATCCCAGATCGCCGCGTCCCGGAGCGATTTTTCCACGATTTCGTCCAGCTTGTACCTGCTCCTGATGCCATGCGTACGCGGGCCGAATGCAATGTTGTCATAAACGCTCATAGGGAACGGGTTTGGCTTCTGGAAAACCATCCCGACCCGCTTGCGCAGCATGTTCACATCCATATCCCCGTAAATATCTTCTCCGTCAAGCTGAACCGTCCCTGTTATTTTACAGCCTTCGATCAGATCATTCATACGGTTGAGGCTTTTTATCAGAGTCGACTTGCCGCAACCCGACGGTCCTATGAATGCGGTGATCTCACCCGCTTGTATATCCATCGATATATCTTTTAGCGCCTGAAAATCATAATACCACAAATCCACGTTATCAATCAAAATTTTTGTCATTATTCACCTATACCTGTTCCACTTGTGTTACTACGCGCGGCTAACCTGAAGACCTCGTCATTGCGGCCTCCGCGCCGCAATCCCCAACGGGTATGAGCGAGATTACGGTTTCGGTCGGTAAACTTGCCGCATTCCGTGGGGGATTGCGGCGCGGAGGCCGCAATGACGGAAGTTCGGTAAGTTTTTCGAACACCCTCCGCAGTATTTACCTCTTGCGCTTAAAGCGACGCTCTATCGCCGAGGACAATGTGTTGATACCGACGACTACGACCAGCAATATAACAGCCGTGGCGTAAGCTTGGTCGCGATAGAGCCCGTTGATTGCAAGCTGCCACACATGCAAAGCCAAAGTTCTCCCTTGGGAATAAAGGCTGCTTGGCAATTGAATGACGTTGCCAAGCGTAAAAATAAGAGCAGCCGTCTCGCCGACTATGCGCCCGATGGACAAGATGATACCGGCAAAAATCCCCGGCATCGCAGACGGCAGTATAAGACGGAAAACAGTTCGCAGCTTCCCTGCGCCAAGGGCGAAAGAACCCTCGCGGTAGCTGTCGGGAATCGATTTAAGACTCTCCTCAGTTGTGCGCATGATAAGCGGCAACACCATAATAGCAAGTGTAAAGCATCCTGACAACAGGGATTTCCCCCAACCAAGCCAATTGGCGAAGAAAATATAACCGAATAAACCAAAAACGATCGAAGGGATACCTGCAAGCGTTTCAGAAGTCAGGCGCACCATGCGGACCATCCTGCTGCCGCGTTTCGCGTACTCCACCAGATAAATGGCTGTAAACACCCCGAAAGGCACGGCAATGACCAGCGTCATCCCAACCATGATAAGCGTGGTGATCAGCGCGGGATAAAGCGATTGGTTTTCCGATGTGTATTTCGTTTCGAACAAAGATGGTTGTATATGCGGAATGCCTCTTACCAATATGAAAATAACCAAGTAGAGCAACACTGAAACAGTGATTATCGCAGAAATCCAGACCGCAAAGAATCTCACCCAGTCCATGGGCTTCTTCCGTTTTAGCAATCTCATAAAACTTTTCATCATCCGCCTGAGGATCGCCTTGGCAGTTTGCATCATAATGTCTCCAATTCCGCTGCAGCGGTTTTTTTCTTCCTGCCGCGTCTGTCCTTGTCTTTGTTTAAAATAGAAAGAAGCAGATTAATGATCATAATAAAGATGAATAATACGACGCCTGTCGCGATCAATGCGCCATAATGCGTACTGCCGTGCTCAACATAGCTCATCTCTATGACGATGTTGGCCGTCAGCGTACGAATAGAGCTAAAGAGCTCGTGCGGCATGCGCATTGCAGGGGAGTTGCCTGCAATCATATTGACGGCCATTGTTTCGCCGATGGCGCGGCCTATCCCCAGCACTACCGCAGCCATGACGCCTGATTTTGCGGCAGGCAAAATGACTTTAAACACAGCCCGCTCATGGCTTGCGCCAAGCGCGACTGCGGCCTCATACAACTCTTGCGGCACTGCGCGCAAATTCGTTTCCGCGATATTGATCACGGTCGGCAGTATCATGATCGCCAGTATAACAGACGCTGCAAGCATCGTTTCGCCGCTCCTCATGGGAACACTATGTCTGAATGTATCAAACATCAGCGGAACTAAAACAACAATACCGAAAAATCCGTAAATTACTGAGGGCACGCCGGCCATGAGATTTATCGCAGGCTTAATTATGCGGTAAATTGGTTTGGGACACATCCGCGCCAGATATATCGCCATAAGCAGACCTATCGGGACGCCCAGAATTATGGCTCCGGTTGTCACATAGATGCTACCCAAGATGAACGGGAGTATGCCAAAAGAAGGCTCGCCCGCGAGCGGTGCCCATCTCTGACCTAGTATGAAATCGAGAACCCCGATCCTGCCTATTGCGGGTATCCCTTGGGCGAACAGGAAAACGCAGATCAGAATAACCGCGAGAATCGATGCCAGCGCAGCGATAAAGAAGACGACGCGCATGATGTTCTCTCTAAGTTTAAGCGGCATTGTCATCCCTCTTTTCTCCGCTTATTCCCCGCCTATTATAGCCCAACAGGCGGGGAATGTACATATGAATGCTGTCAGAGCCCCCTTCGCGCGCGAAGGGGGTGGCGCAAAGCGCCGGGGGTTGACCTCTGGCACCGGCCTTGTGGGGAGCAACCCCCGCCGTCTGCGGACGGCACCCCCTTCATGCGCGAAGGGGGCAAGGAGACCTTAACTTAATGACATTGGGCATGACCTGTAACCATTATCCCAACAAGTCCGCCCATGTCAGGTACTCTTCCATGTATATAGCTCTCACTTCGTCAATCGTCAAGCCGCTGAGCGGATTGGAAGGATTGACGATGACCGCGACGCCGTCAAGAGCGATAGCTACAGGTATGAGAGTCACCAGCTCGCCTTCCCTCAAATCACGGCTCGACATGCCGATATCAATGATTCCTTCAGTAGCTTCGCTGATCCCTTGACCGGAACCGCTTGCGGAAATCTCTATTTCCACCCCGGGGTTCAGATCAATATAAGCGTCTCTCAAGCGCTGCATCAAAGGATCGACCGACGTGGAGCCGCCGACTCTTAGCGTGCCGGTGAGTCCGCTCGGTGTATAGTCTTCCGTGTTGGAAACCGACGGTGTCCAACTTGTTGAAGATATCTCCTGGCCTTCAGTGGACAGCATGAAGTCGATGAAGTCCTGCACCAGCGGGAGGTCTGCTTTTTCTTCGGTGACGCAAACCAGTAGCGGGCGCTGGAGCCTGTAGGTCCCGTTATATATTGTCTCGTTCGACGGGACGACGCCTTCGATGGTAAGCGCTTTTACGCTGGGGCTGAGGGATCCGACCGATATGTAGCCGATGGCGAATTCGTTTTCTTCGACGGCGGTCAGAATCAGGCTTGTTCCGCCAAGGGTAATAGCCTCTACGGACATGTTGTCGCCGATTCCCGTTATGCTGATGAAAGCATCACGCGTGCCACTGCCATCTTCGCGGGTGTAAAAAGCGATCAGTTGGCTGGTGTCAAAATCAGGGTCGGGGCTTTGTTCCGGGGTTGTTCCCGACGGTGAGTTTGCGGCGGGTGAGTTACTTGTGGGAGAGTTTTCTGTAGATGGACTCTGATTCGATGGACTCTCATTCGAACTGTCATTTCCGCTGCATGCTGTCAGCATGGACAATGCGAGTAAACATGCGAGGGCAATTGCTAAGATTTTTTTCATTTTCTGTGTTTCCTCCATAATATTAGTTTAAGTCGCTTTGCGGTGTCAGCCGGTTAGCATCCGACTATCCAAACGCGATGCAAGCATATAGCCCTAATGTAAAAAGTAATCACATGGTTATGTAAAATCTAAGTAAAATCTGCGATTTCTGGTCAGCCCTTGCCGAAATAGGGCTATTTTTTGCATTCCTGTCGCGAAGTGGCGCATCCTGCGCCTATTCGCGGCGCTCCGCATCCTTGCTCCGCGCTACGGAATGAAAAAACAGCCCTATTTCGGCAAGGGCTGACTTGTAACTCTGTACCGGTAAACCTCGAACAGTTCACGGGGTAGCCAGAAACAGGCGTGCCCAGCGACTGACGTGAGGGAATTCCGGTTTTATCCCGGAACTGACCGAACAAAAGGCGCATAATACGCCTGTTTCTGGCGGGGCATGAACAGTAACCAAGGTTCTGAGTAATTACTATTTCTTAATATTCAACATTGATATAGCGCATGTTCTGTGATATCATGGCTTAGTGAGAACAATCCGCAAGGGTCAGGATACGAAAATTCTAACTTTTTGACATTTTGCGCAGAATTCCGTCAGCAAGCGCCTCCAGAGGCGACTTGCCTAACACAAGTCAGTGGAGTGTATTGCATGAAAAAAGTACTCAGTAATATCGCGCTTTTTGTCGTAGTCATTGTGGGCGCTGCCATACTCGGCTTCGGCGTAGCTGCCATACTCGGCCCGGGCCCGCTGAAAAACGATAATTCTGATATTGACGACGAACCGCCGCGGCCCAATATTTTCGCAGACATGCAACCAAATGAAGACGAGACCCCGACTGAACAGCCGGGGCCGGATGAAGACCCGTGATCAATAATCGCCGAGCACACGGAACAGCGATGATGCGGGGATTCCGCGTTCCAATATGTCCCGGACCTTTTTCCCGCTCATAGAGGCCGTCTTAAAAGCAGTCGACGCACCTGTTCCACCCGCATACACGACCTCACCGAACGCATGATCGATTTTCTCACGTGAAGCAGCTGTCCTTATATACCACGAAGATTCCAGCTGAGCCGAACCCGCTACCGTGTCCGCGCCTCCGGGCCCCCATATCGGAAGCTTGCGGCCATGCGGATGCTTCGTTGCGTCAATAACGTCCGCGACTACGGCGCTGGCTGTTGGCATTTTTCCCGCGCCCGCGCCGTGGAACATAACATCTCCCACTGCGTTGCCTCTGACGACGATGCCGTTCATTACGCCGTCGACTCCCGCAAGCAGGTTGTCCGTGCTAACCAGTTGAGGCGCAACATAGGCTGCGATTTTATCGCCGACTGTATGAACACGCCCGAGAAGCTTGATCTTATATCCAAGCTCGGAGGCAAACCGCATGTCTTCCATCGTCACGCCTGTTATACCCACTGTCGGAACTTGCTCCGGATAAATATGCTGTCCGAACGCGAGCGACGACAGTATGCATATTTTTCTGCACGCATCATGACCCTCGATATCGGCTGAAGGGTCTGCTTCAGCATATCCTTTCTTCTGCGCATCCCCCAGCGCATCAGAGAATTCTGCGCCTTTTTTGAGCATTTCTGTCAGTATGTAGTTGGTGGTGCCATTTAGAATTCCGTAAATTTCGCTTATTTGGTTGGCAGCCATGCACTGTGATATAGGCCTGATTATCGGTATGCCGCCGCCGACGCTCGCTTCAAACAGGTAGTTTACACCTTTTTCTGCGGCAAGCATGAGCAGCTCATAGCCATGCGTTGCGACCAGTTCTTTATTCGATGTAACAACGCTCTTGCCGGCCTCTAGGCTTCTTTTCGTAAACTCATATGCAGCTCCGATGCCGCCGATAGTCTCGACTACAACCACAACATCAGGGTCGTTAATAATTGTATCAAAATCCTTTGCAAAAAGATTCTTGTATGGACTGCCGGGAAAATCCCTCACATCCAGAATATGCTTGACCCGTATGCTCCTGCCGGCATTTTTCTCGATCGTATCCGAGTTTTTTTCAAGGACTTCCACAGTCCCAGAACCTACTACTCCAAACCCAAGTACTGCAATGTTAATCATATAATAGCTCACTCCTCACCGTTCCTCGCTGTATGGTATTGTATACTACCATATTATGCCCGTCTGCGCAACATTTTTATCAAATTCAAAAGCAAGCTATTGACTTTTCGACACGGGTTTTGTATACTTAGCGAACAGCGTTTTTTGACAAGGTGGTGGTTGCGTGAAACATGAGACCTGCGGGCTGCTGATAAAGCAAATCCATGACACGGTTCGCAAGCACTTAGATAATTCACTGCGCGAAAAAGAGCTCACGCTGGCGCAGGTTCGCGTCTTAATGGAGTTAGGCGAAGGCGAAGGGTACACCAAGTCTCTCAAAGAGCTTGAACGCCGTTTTAATGTTGCTCAATCCACCATTGTAGGAATCGTATGCCGCTTGGAGGCAAAAGGTTTTGTGCAGGGTTTTGCGGCGCCGGGGGATAACCGCGTGAAGCTGGTTAAACTCACGCCGGAGGGTGAGAAGTTTCGCGAAGCAAGTATAAGAGAAGTTGAAGAAATGGAAGAACGGTTGATCTCATGCTTGACAGAAGCAGAGCAGCAAGACTTCCTGCGGATGCTGCGAGCCGTGCATGGCAACATAAAATCACGCATATAGAAAGGGACGCAATGATTGAAAAAAGGAAATACTCTGGCATTGAACTGATGGGCGAGGCGCCGGTTGCGACGGCTATCATGCGTTTAGCGCTGCCGATGATACTGACAATGCTCGCGCAGTCGATATACAATATGACCGACATGTTCTTCATCGGGCAGACGGGCGACCCGAATATGGTCGCAGCGATTGCGCTTGTAAATCCGCTATTTATGGTATCGCAAGCCTTGGGCAATGTATTCGCTACCGGCGGGTCCACATACATATCCAGATTGCTCGGCGCGAAAAGGAATGACGAAGCCCGGCACGTATCCACCGTGTCGCTTTATATGGCTGTCACTATAGGGCTAATAATGACAGTTGTACTGTGGATTTTCAAAGAGCCCGCGCTGTGGCTGATTGGCGCGAGCGATGCGACTTTTGACAAAGCTAACGGCTACTTCACGCCGCTTGTCCTATTTATATCCCTCGCGGCTTCCGGCGCGGTAATGAGTGGGCAGATGCGCAGCGAAGGCGCGGCTCAAAAGGCCATGAGGCTTCAACTCATTGGCATAGTCCTCAACATTGTCCTTGATCCAATATTCATACTTTGGTTAGATATGGGGACTGCGGGTGCGGCGTGGGCCACAGTGATAGGGCAAACTGCATCGTTTATCTATGGAGTACGCTACTACATGTCTAAAGATACGATGATGTCGCTGAAACCCGCCGATTACAAGCCAAACGGGGAGATGATGAAGCAAATTCTTTCCATCGGAATACCTGCAGCTTTTTCAAATATAATAATGAGCGCTTCCCAGATCATAGCAAACCGTATTTTGGCGAGCTACGGCGACCATGTGGTTGCAGGCAACGGCGTCCACATGCGGATAACCATGATGTTCTTCTTGGTTGTTTTTGCGCTAGTTATGGGCTATCAGCCATTTGCCGGATTTAACTATGGCGCAAAGCAGTTCGAACGCCTGCGAAAAGGGTTTAAGCTGACGCTTTTATTTGCGATGGCGCTTTGCATAACGGGTGCTATTATCATGCGTTTATTCGGAGGCAGCTTGATACGTTTCTTCATTGACGATGAGCTGACAATCGAAGCCGGCACCACTATCATGAACAGGTTTGTCATCGGCATACCGTTTATTGCTCCGCAGGTAATGATGATGGTGTCGTTCCAAGCTTTCGGCAAGCCGATTCAGGCAACTATTATCACAATGGGGCGGCAGCTTTTGTTCTATGTCCCGTTGCTCTTAATTTTGAATAACTTCTTTGGGTTTAACGGTTATATTTGGACGCAGCCGGTAGCAGATATACTGACGACAAGCATATCTATAGTGATGGGGCTGTCGCTGTTTAAGCTAATGCGCGGAAAGGGCGATGCGGAGTAGGGGGCTGGTTCTCTTGCTTAGTGAGGGATCTACGCGATAACGAATCACTCTATCCGATTTGCCGCTATATCGTATACTTCCTCGTCTGCGCGGGCGGCAATAACAATGATTTTCATTATTTCGTCATCACGGACAATTTTATAAACCACTCTGATTCCGAGCCCCCGCAACTTTATCTTCAAAAGCCCTGTCAGATTAACGCCGCGCTTATGCCCTAAAGGTTCTCCGTATCCTCCCTCTGATTTAGGGAGCGGGTTCTGTGATACCTTGCGTATCGCTTTGTCAACCTGTTGCCTTGAGGAAGCGTCAAGGCCGTTGCGGTCTTTCTCAGCTTCTTTAGCAAACTCAACCTGCCAATATTTGCTCATTCGATTTCAACGTCCTCCATTGCGTCAATATCGGCAAGGGTCAGGCCGTCTCCAGCTAAAATATCTTCAAATGAAGATGTCTCGCCTGTGTCGTTTTCAAGGCGGTCTGCCACAAGAGCATAAAGCCTTGCTTCTTGCAGTTCGTCCACCATTTCACGATATCTGTCGGGCGACACGAGAACACAAGCGGGTGCGTTATTTTTCAAAACAATTTTGAACCCGGTTTGTTTCACTTCATCAAATATCTTACCGGCTTCACCTTTGTTGAACCTTGTTATAGGAATCATTGCATCAAGCGTACTGCCGGATGGTAAATTCATCATTCCGCCCACCTCGTTTCTAGCTGTCATTATACCTACTCTACAAATAATATACGTTTAATCTATATAAATGTCAATGAATTTATCGTGATTTGAAAGAATTAAGCACTCCGGCGGCTACTGGTCACAGTATGTGGAAACTTTTGGTGCGTCGCTAGGAAAAGGTGGTACTTATGCGCTCCTTTTCGCTCAAAGGCGCTTCCATGCGCCTATTCGCGCGCTCCGCATCCTTGCTCCGCTTCTCGGATCGCATAAATACCACCTTTT
>Ga0099364_10006792_pt1 | contig 16570 bp, 13 predicted proteins | sample TergutTh196P3_FD_73070 | JGI IMG/M metagenome (GOLD analysis project Ga0099364, IMG submission 73070) | Microcerotermes parvus P3 segment gut microbial communities from Pointe-Noire, Republic of the Congo - Th196 P3 | ecosystem: Host-associated > Arthropoda: Insects > Digestive system > Gut ... | reverse complement strand
ATATATACTGCTAAAAAAATGAAAACACAAGCTGTTAATAATATAACACAGATAAAAAATAAATATATAATTTTTGGTATATTACAATCACAATGTTTTTTCATGTTATAATCATAATATTTTTTCACCCGATTGTCAATATATATGGTAAAAGTTTTTTTACTTGTATTTTATTTTTACTTATGATATAATTAAGTGAAAGGTGGTTATGAAATATGACCGATACTGCTTTAAAAGTTGCCGGAATGAATATTTTAGTAAAGGATTTAGGCGTTGTTCAAGCTGAAAAATTTGTGTCCCTCATTTTAAAAGAACCTTTTGACTATACAAAATGGCGTGATAATTTGTTTGAAGATATGACTGTTGAAGATTTAGACAATGCGGAAATGCAAAGTTGGAATGATAAATATTAATAAATTCACGAAAGGAATGATTTTTTATTATGTCAAAAGTTTTTATTAAGTTCACAAGTATATTTTTATCGTTATTAATAATGATGTCTTTACTTCCTGTGGGGGATTTTACTTCATATGCAAATTTTAACCACACAAATCACCAAGACCATATTGTTGATTTTTATATTAAAGGAACAACTGTACCCGATGCAAATGCTATAGCCAATCCTGCATGGTACGGAGCGGCAGACGGACAACAGCCCGGTTATCCTGCGATTGCACAAAACCGTTTACCTACCGATAAAGTAAGATGGTGGCTGAATGTAAATACTACTTACTTGTTTTTGCCGAGCGGTGTGGACGAGGGCGAATTGTACATATATTTTAATATAAACCCCAACGCAAACGATTCACGGGTGTTTATACGCCCTGTTGATACTGATGTTTCTCAAAATGTTCAACTGACAAACAGCGTGAAAACCGATTATTTTAAAGACGCTTTCGATAATAACAGGGTAGAAAGAAGATATTGGGTAACTTGCGGAAACAACCCGGAAAGAATTACTTTAGCAGTTCGCAAACCGGGGAAAGTGGGTTCAGTATTTATTACAAACCGTTCCGGAAGTCTTGACTTCATTCATTCAAGCAATCGAATAAATTACCCAATCAGAAATGAAGAAACAGGGCATATAATGATTCTTGACAATGACGGCAATTCGCAATATAACGGTGAAATGAGACGTTTACGCGGCCGCGGAAATGCTACTTGGCGATATGATAATACCGAAGACAAAAACGCATATAATCTTAGAATAAGAGGCAGGCATAATTTGTTCGGAATGGGTGCTCATGACAGATGGGCTTTAATGGCAAATCCATATGACGGAACTAACGTACAAAACAAATTATCAGCCGATTTAGCGCGAGAAATGGGTATTGATTATACTCCACAATATAAATGGGTAGATGTGTATATAAACAATCATTACAGAGGATTATATCAAATCGCAACCGCAACACGGGTAGATGAAAACCGCGTAAATATCCGTGATTTGGGAGCGGCTACTGAAACTGTAAACCCCGGTGTGGATTTGGAAAGTTTACCGCGCGGCGGAGGCCCGATTCCCTGGACACATTGGAACGAAATGATGGGTACTTATAAATATTATAATATTCCCAACGACCCTGCTGATATTACAGGGGGGTATTTGCTTGAAATACAGCTTGAACACAGATATAACAGGGATGACAGCGAATCCGGATTTATATCGAACAAAGGGCATACCGTTGTTATAGACACCCCGAGCGAAACGTCGAAAAAACAAACTGAATATATACGAGATTTGTTCCAAAAGATGGAAGACGCAATTTATTCTCATGATGGAATAAATCCGCAAACAGGCAAGCACTATACCGAATATCTTAACGAAAGATCCGCCGCAAAAATGTATGTTTTGCAAGAATATGCAAAAAATCTTGATGTGGGAATCACAAGTTTTTATCTTGCCAAAGATTCTGACAGTAGGGGAGACGGGAAACTTCATTTTGTGTGGCCATGGGATTTTGACAATGCTTACGGCGATGCAGGCGGAGAGCGTGACGGAATGGATTTACCCTCTCCAAACGGATTTTGGGCGGCAGGATTGACAAATAATTACAACAGCGGAATCCGTGCAAGTTGGGGACGCATTTTCGGATTTCCGGGAGGTCATCCAAACAATCCAAGCGGTAAACATTTAGTCGCCGAGCTTAACCAACATGAAGATTTTAGAACAAAAGCACAATATGAATATTATTCTGTACTAAAACCAATCGTAGATAATCATTCTTTTGATTGGATTGACGAATGGGCCGATGAAATAAGACCAAGCGCTGTTAATAATGATTATAGATTTTTTGGTGCACCACACAGGGACGAAAGATTTAGAGATAACATAAACAGGCTTAAAAGGTGGAAAAATCAACGGAAAGAATTCATAGAAACTTATTGGGTTTCCCAAGAATTTCCGTATGAAAAATATGACGTTATCTTTAACTCTAACGGCGGAAGTTCTGTTTCACCGATTTTTGACGCACATTCATATGAAAAAATCACAAAACCTGCCGACCCGACAAGACAAGGACATACTTTTGCAGGGTGGTATAAAAATACACAACTGACAATAGCATGGAATTTTGACAGAGATGTTGTGACAGAACTGACAACATTATATGCAAGATGGACACCGATAAGATATACAGTAACATTTAATTCCAATGGCGGAAGCACAGTAAATTCTCAAACAAATGTTGCACACGGCACAACCGCGGCAAAACCGAGTGACCCCGAAAGACAAAACTATATATTTAAAGGTTGGTATAAAAATGAAGCTTTGACGGCTGAATGGAACTTTGCAACCGATACTGTGACTTCAAACTTAACGCTATATGCAAAATGGGAAGAAATAATCATAAAAACATATAATGTAACTTTCAACGCAGGATATGCAGGATATGATCCTGGATATTTAACACCGATTAACCCGGTAACAGAGGGAAATAAAATACCGCAACCGCCCAATAACCCCGAAAGAGTAGGGTTTGATTTTAATGGTTGGTATAAAGATAACCTATTTACACAAAAGTGGGATTTTGATATTGATGTTGTAACCGAAAACATCATTTTATATGCAAAATGGGAAGTAAAAAAATATACCGTTACATTCAATACAAACGGTGGAAGTTCGATAAATCCGATTGAAGTATCTTATAATGAAAAAATAATAAAACCTACCGACTCGCAAAAAGATGAGCACGAATTTATTGGTTGGTACAAAGATGCACAAGGTTTGATTTTATGGGATTTTGATAATGATGTTGTTACAGAAAATACTACTTTATTTGCGGTATGGGAAAAAGACGGCGTAGTTGTAAAAACATATAATGTAGCTTTCAACGCAGGATATGCAGAATATGAACCGGGATATTTAACACCGCTCAACCCTGTAACAGAGGGAAATAAAATTCCGCAACCGCCCAACACTCCCGAAAGAGTTGGATTTGATTTTGATGGTTGGTGTAAAGACAACTTGTTTACGCAAAAATGGGATTTTGATATTGATACTGTGACAGATAACATCATTTTATATGCAAAATGGGAAGCAAAAAAATATACTGTTACATTCAATACAAACGGTGGAAGTTCGATAAATCCGATTGTAGTATCTTATAATGAAAAAATAATAAAACCTGCTGACCCGACAAGAACAGGATTCACTTTCGTAGGCTGGACGACTACATTAAACGGTAATATATTATGGAATTTCGATAATGATACCGTTACTCAAAATATCGTTTTATATGCAAAATGGAACGAAAACAAACCGCCGCCGCTACCGCCGTCAATTGTTGTTACAATTATCGACGGAACAAAAAGACGAACAATAACAGTCGGAACAAGCGGAAAAATTTCCGCACCAAAAGCGGCAGGAAATAAAAACCATACTTTCTTGGGTTGGTTTACAACAGCGAACAGAAAATTTAATTTTAACAATAAAATCACACAAAACACAACATTACGCGCCCGTTATTATAAAAATCCGTCAGCTCCTGCGAAATTTAAAGCGGCAAGGGTGCGAAACAAAAAAGGACAAATCAAACTAAGTTGGAGCAGGGTGCGTAATTTTACTTATGTTCTTGAAATGTCAACGAGAAGAACTTCGGGTTTTAGAAAAATAAGACAGACAACAACAGGTTCGTTTACACAAAAAAGATTGAGGGCAAAAAGAACATATTATTTCAGAATAAGAAGATTTATACGCGTTGAGGGGAAAACAATTACGAGTAAATACAGCAGTGTAAAAAGAGTTAAAATATAATAAATAACGTCTGCATTCTTCACGCCAACGACGTGGAGAGTGCAGACAAAAAACCACACTTATTTAATAGGAGCAACAGAAAGATGTTAAAATATAATGAAATGTCAAAAGAACAGTTAACAGAAGAGTTTAATAAGGTAAAAGCAGAGCATGATAAATTCAAGAAAATGTCGTTGAAACTTGATATATCGCGGGGTAAATCGAGCAAAGAGCAAACAAATTTATCCACCCCTATATTAAAAATAATTGACGACGAAAATGAACTTATTGCTTCAAATGGAGTCGATACCGCTAATTACGGCGGTGTAGACGGCTTGCCTGAAATGAAAGAGATATATGCGAAAATGTTAGGAGTAGACCCGTCGCTGGTGATAATAGGCGGAAATTCCAGTCTTAACATGATGTTTGATACCATCACTCGTGATATGATGTTTGGAGTTTTAAATATGTATGTACCATGGAATAAGCTGGACAAAGTTAAGTTTTTGTGCCCGGCCCCCGGATACGACCGTCATTATGCTATATGTGAATTATTTGGTATCGAAATGCTGCCAATTGCAATGACCGATGACGGCCCGGACATGGACGAGATAGAAGCTTTAACTGCGGAAGATAACAGCATTAAAGGTATATGGTGTGTTCCGATGTACTCCAATCCTTCCGGTATAACCTATAGCGATGAAGTCGTAAGACGTCTGGCTAATATGAAAACGGCAGCTGAAGATTTTCGCATATTTTGGGATAATGCATATTGTGTACATCATCTTGTTGATAATCCAAAACCCTTACTTAACATAATGGATGAATGTGTTGCGGCACAAAATCCTGATAGAGTTTATATTTTCAGCTCGATGTCAAAAGTTACTTTCCCCGGAGCGGCGATTGCGGCAATGGCGGCGAGCGAACGAAATATCAAACATATTAAAAAACTTCTTTCAATACAAACAATAGGCCCAAATAAAATAAATCAACTGCGTCATGCAAAATTTTTGAAGAACATAGACAATCTAAAAGTTCACATGAATAAAAACAGAGAAATAGTTGCTCCTAAATTTTCGTTGGTGTTAAAGAAATTAGATGAAAATCTTAGTATGTTAAATATAGCGAATTACAGCCGTCCTCAAGGCGGATATTTCATATCGTTCAACGGACACGAAGGAACAGCGAAACGAATTGTCGCGCTTTGTTTGGAAGCCGGAGTTATATTAACACCGGCGGGTGTAACTTTCCCATACGGACATGACCCAAAAGATGAAAACATAAGGATTGCACCGACTTTTCCTCCCATATCAGAATTAGATGCCGCTATGGATTTATTTTGCATCTGCGTAAAATATGCTACATTGGAATTGTTATTAAAATAAATATATCTATGTAGGGGCGGCAACCTGCCGCCCGCCTGTTAATAACGGCAATCTGCCGTCCGCTTGTAAATAACGGCAATTTGCCACCCGATTATTATAATTCAAAAATAAGGAAAACAACATATTATGAATAAGAAAATACATATATACGATTCAACTTTAAGAGACGGATGCCAGGGGGAAGGAATTGTTTTTACTGTTGAAGATAAAATAAATATTGTTAGAGTTTTAGATGATTTTGGTGTTGACTATATAGAAGCAGGAACACCGGGGTCTAATCCTAAGGATTTGGAGTTTTTTTCTAAAGCGAAAAATATTCCGCTTAAAAACGCAAAAATTGTTGCTTTTGGGTCTACCCGTCATTGCGATACAATCATTGATGAAGATAAAAACATCCAAGCGCTTATGAACGCGGAAACCGATGATATTTGTGTTTTTGGGAAAAGTTGGGATTTGCACGTTACCGAAATATTAAAAACAAGTTTAGAAAAAAATCTTCATATAATAGCAGAAACTATAGAATATTTGTCCTCAAAAGGGAAAAATGTTCATTTTGACGCTGAACATTTTTTTGACGGATATATCCAAGACCCCGAATATGCTATGTCTGTCATAAAAACAGCAGAACAAGCGGGGGCAAAAACAATTACTTTGTGTGACACCAACGGCGGTTTTTTTCCGGACCAAATACAAAAAATAACGCGGAATGTGCTTGATGTAATAAAAACAGATGTGGGTATACACTGCCATAATGACACAGAATGTGCGGCGGCAAATACAATTATTGCGGTAAAAGAGGGAATAAATCTTGTGCAAGGTACATTCACAGGGTTTGGCGAACGATGCGGAAACGCTAATTTATCAGCACTTATCCCGAATTTGCAATTAAAAGCAGGGTATGACTGCATACCTGCTTGTAAAATGAAAGACTTGACAACAATAGCAAGATATATCGCAGAATGTGCAAATATAAATCTTTCAAACAACATGGCATATGTCGGCAAAAACGCGTTCACCCACAAAGGCGGAATACACGTTGACGGTGTGAATAAAAATACAGTGTCATATGAACATATAAAGCCCGAATTAGTGGGCAATCAACGCAATGTGCTAATCAGTGAATTGGCAGGACGTACCGCGATGTTGCACAAGTTAAATAAAGTCGTTCCGGATTTGACAAAAAACTCCCCCGAAACTGTCGAGCTTATTAACACATTAAAAAATTTGGAACATAAAGGTTATCAATATGAAGCGGCATATGCAAGTTTGAAATTAGTGGTGTTGAAAAAACTGGGTAGATTTACACCAAAATTTGAACTTGATGATTTCCATGTACTGGGATTGAAACAAGGAACAGATAATAAATCAATAGCAACGGTAAAAGTTAAAGTACGCGGAGAAACTTATATCACAGCAGACGAAGGAGAAGGCCCTGTTCACGCTTTAGATAAAGCTTTTAGGCGTGCTGTTACAAATTTTTTCCCGGAAATTGAAAAAGTAAGGTTAGTTGATTATAAAGTGCGAATACTGGACACAACACAAGGCACAGCGACAAAAGTCCGCGTTTTGATAGAAACTACAGACGGTGAAAATGTATGGACAACAGTAGGTGTTTCAACAGACATAATAAACGCAAGCATAAACGCACTTATTGACTCAATTGAATATAAGTTATTGAATTGAATTTGTCTTTCATTTTATGTTACCTTTTAGTCTTGAAAATATTTCCTCATGTGAATATCTTATATTTGATTTTTCAGCAAGGATATCTGCTTCGTCGAGCAAAATTTCAACATTATCAGTTATTTCAGAATATTTTTCGATACTCATAACAACCATAGAGCCATAACCGTTTTTTGTTAAAAAAATGGGTTCTCCATTGATTACAGTTTTTTCGATTTCAACAAATTTATTGCGTAAATCTGATATAGGTCTTATTTGAATCATAATGATAAATCCTTTCCAAAATAAATAAAAAATAAAAAATAAAAAATAAAAAAACATTTTAGGGTATTTCATATAATTTTAAATAAATTTATTGTGCTATCATAATTTTATCATATTATTATCATAATGTCAACCTAAGGTAACCTCTATTTAATATAACTAAATAAAAAAGAAGGTTTTTTTATGTCTATGACTATGACGCAAAAGATTTTGGCAGTTCATGCGGGATTATATGAAGTAAAAGAAGGTCAACTCATAAATGCGAGGTTGGACTTAGTTTTAGGGAATGATATTACAAGTCCTGTGGCTATAAATGAGTTTCGCAAAGCCCGGTTTAATAAAGTTTTCGATAAAAATAAAATCGCACTTGTGATGGACCATTTTACTCCGAATAAAGATATAAAATCGGCAGAGCAGTGCAAAATATGCCGTGATTTTGCGAACGAAATGGATATATCCCATTTTTATGATACAGGAAAAGCAGGGATAGAACACGTTTTGCTCCCGGAACAAGGCATGGTCACGGCGGGTGATTTGATTATAGGAGCAGATTCGCACACTTGCACTTATGGAGCATTAAACGCTTTTTCAACAGGAATAGGCTCAACAGACATGGCGGCAGGAATGGCAATCGGTGAATGTTGGTTCAAAGTTCCGTCAGCACTCAGATTTAATTTTACCGGGAAATTGTCAAAATGGGTTTCGGGAAAAGATGTTATTTTGCATATAATCGGCATGATTGGTGTGTCGGGTGCGTTATATAAATCAATGGAATTCGGCGGAGACGGATTGAAAAACCTTACCGTTGACGACCGCCTTTGTATGGCGAATATGGCAATAGAAGCAGGAGCGAAAAACGGCATTTTCGAATTTGACCACATTACAAAAGAATATTTAAAACAACGCACAAACCGTGAATATACGGTATATACCGCAGATGATGATGCGAAATATGATGAAGTTTACAATATTGATTTGTGCAAAATAAAACCGACAGTAGCGTTTCCGCATTTACCGGAAAACACAAAAACTTTTGATGAAATCGGCGATATTTTTATAGACCAAGTTCTTATAGGCTCGTGCACAAACGGGCGTCTGTCTGATTTGAAAATTGCGGCAGAAATACTAAAAAACAATCAAGTTGCAAAAGGGATACGTGCTATAATTATCCCCGCAACACAACAAGTTTATTTACAAGCTTTACAAGCAGGTTTTGTTGAAACTTTTGTAAAAGCAGGATGTGCAGTATCCGCTCCGACGTGCGGGCCATGTTTAGGCGGACATACAGGAGTTTTGGCGGCAGGAGAAAAAGCCGTAGCAACCACAAATCGCAATTTTGTAGGAAGAATGGGACATAAAGAAAGTGAAATATATCTCGCAAGTCCTGCAATAGCGGCGGCGAGTGCAATAAAAGGGAAATTGTCTTCACCTTGCCCAGACAAGCTGGAAATAAAAAATAAAAAATAAAAAATAAAAAATCCATAAAAATATTTATTATTTGTTATTTGTAATTTTTTATTTACCGCAATCGGTTTATAAAGAAAATTTAAAAAAACTCTTGACTATATTATACAAGTTATGATATAATCAAAATTACCTCAACAAGAAGGCTTGTTTTTTTATGGTGTAAATTCAATCCTTAAATTTTTTATTTTGAGGGAGGCTATATTGTCATTCAATTTGAAATCAAACTAAGAAAAATAATAAAAAACCGTATATATTAAAACTTTTTTATCGTTTTTAAAATGCTTTTTAAACTGACTGACAATAATGATAATTTGTAAATACAAAATTCAAATTATTGTAGAATTTGGAGGTGCCGAAAAGATATGAGAGTAAAAATAACATTAGCGTGCGGTGAATGTAAACAACGGAATTATGATACTATTAAAAACAAGAAAAACGACCCCGAACGTTTGGAAATGAATAAGTATTGCCGTTTTTGCAAAAAACATACACCACACAAAGAAACGAAATAAAGGAGGACGGTAACAAATGGCTGAAGAAGTAAAAAAAGGTAAAGGTTCAAAACGTATCGCCCACTTTTTTCGTGAATTAAAAAGTGAAGTGAAAAAAATCGTATGGCCCACAAAAGAGCAAGTTATTAATAACACCATCGTAGTATTAGTAGTAATGTTGATTGTAGGGGCATTTATAGCAGGTTTGGATTTCGGAACATCACAGCTTATGCGCTTGTTTTTCTCACAATTTGGGGGTTCATAATGTCAGAAAGTGCAAGATGGTATGTAATCCACACATATTCGGGATATGAAAATAAAGTAGCGCAAAACATTGAAAAACTTGTTGAAAATCGAAATTTTGGTGAACTAATTCCGGAAGTGAGAGTTCCTACAGAAAAGATCACTGAAATAAGAGATTCAAAAACAGTAGAAGTCGAACGCAAAATTTTCCCAAGTTATGTATTAGTAAAAATGATTTTAACGGACGAAACATGGTATTTAGTCCGTAATGTTCGCGGTGTCACAGGGTTTGTAGGGACTTCAACAAAACCTGTACCTTTAACTCAAGGTGAAATAGAAGACATGGGTGTTGAACAAAAAATCATTAAAGTTTCATATACAATAGGGGATAATGTAAAAATTATCGACGGTGCATTAGAGGGCTTTATCGGTATAGTCGAAGGATTGGAATTAGAAAACGATTGGGTAAAAGTAATGGTTTCAATGTTCGGGCGAGAAACACCGGTAGAATTAAAACTAAACCAAGTACTATCAGCGGAAGTTTGAACAAGTTCAAACAGGAAATTTTTGTTGACACGAAATCTTTGTGGATAAAACAAAATTTGCATATCAACAAACAATTTTTGTTGACGTGAGGTTTTGTGGATAAAACAAGATTCAAATATCAACAAAAATTAGGAATTAGGAATTAGGAATTAGGAATCTAAGGTATCGCTGTAGCGATTTTAAAATTCCTATAACCTATAACCTATAACCTATAACCTAAATCCTGTTAAAAGGTATCGCTATTGCGATGATAAAAAACATTAAGACTATAATTGGAGGATAAAAAATTATGGCACAGAAGGTTATTGGATATATAAAATTACAAATACCTGCCGGTAAAGCTACTCCGGCACCGCCTGTAGGACCTGCTTTAGGTCAGCATGGCGTGAATATAATGGCGTTTACAAAAGAATTTAATGACCGCACAAAAAATGATGCAGGATTAATAATCCCTGTTGTTATCACTGTTTATGCGGACAGAACATTTTCTTTTATCACAAAAACCCCCCCCGCCGCAGTTTTAATAAAAAAAGCTTGCGGTTTAGAAAAAGCATCGGGAGAACCTAACACCAATAAAGTAGCAACAATAACACAAGAACAGCTTATTAAAATAGCAGAACAAAAAATGCAGGATTTAAATGCCGCAAATGTAGAATCTGCCGCAAGAATGATTGCAGGAACAGCCCGCTCAATGGGAATAGAGGTAGCTAGTTAGGAATTAGGAATTAGGAATTAGGGTATTAGGACGATTTTTGTTGACATGGGATTTTTGTGGATAAAACAAAATTTGTACAGCAATAAAAATTAGGGTGTTCGGTGTTTATATTCACCCTGCCTCAGGCAGGGTGAATATAAACTAAAAATTGGCTCTGGTGGGAGGATTGTTTTTTACAATAATCCATTAAATTTATAAAAATTTATTAACTTAAAACATAAATATCAAATAAATATTTATTATTTGTTATTTATTATTTGTTATTTATAAATTGGTCACCACTTATGAGGAGGAAAAATTTGAAATGAAACATGGTAAAAATTATAATGAAAGCATGAAACTTATCGACAGAAATAAAGCGTATGAAGTGGAAGAAGCTTTGGGATTGGTGTTAAAAACATCTAAAGCAAAATTTGATGAAACGATAGAACTTCACATCAGATTAGGCGTAGACTCACGGCACGCAGACCAACAAGTTCGCGGTGCGGTAGTATTACCGAACGGAACCGGTAAAAAAGTAAGAGTTTTGGTTTTCGCAAAAGGCGATAATGAAAAAGCCGCGTTAGATGCAGGAGCAGAATTTGTAGGCGCTGAAGAATTAGCACAAAAAATACAAACAGAAAACTTTTTCGATTATGACATAGTAATCGCATCACCGGACATGATGAGTGTAGTCGGACGTCTTGGTAAAATATTAGGGCCGAAAGGTTTAATGCCAAATCCGAAAGCCGGAACGGTTACCCCGGATGTGGCAAAAGCTGTAACAGATGCAAAAGCAGGTAAAATAGAATATCGTTTGGATAAAACAAACATCATTCACTGTCCAATAGGTAAGTCATCTTTTGGAACAGAAAAATTAGAACAAAATTTAAACACACTAATGGAAGCGGTTGTAAAAGCAAAACCCTCTGCCGCAAAAGGTCAATACATTAAATCCTGTGCAGTAACTTCCACAATGGGCCCCGGAATAAAAATTAATACGAATAAATATTTAGCATAAGTAAAACAAATAAAAAATAAAAAATAAAAAATAAAAAAAACACCGTCGAAAAAATTGAAAATCGACGGTGTTTTTTATAACTTTTAAATTAGATATTAGTATAAAATCTAAATTTTAAAACCTAAATCCTATACCGATTCGCGAGGATCAAAACTTGTAAATATGGGGGTATTTAAACGCGAATCGGTATCAATATTTACTCCCATAACTTGAAATTTCTTGCGCTTTATCGGATTTTTCTTTTGTTGTATAATCCTGTTGTAAAAATTGCATGGTGTTTATATTGTTTTTCAATTTAAATTTTCTTACAAGATTTTGCAATATTGTTGACTGTCCGCTCATTTCTTCCGAAGCGGCGGCGGATTCTTCCGCTGTTGCACTGTTTTGCTGAATGACTTGTGAAACTTGGTCTATTCCTATATTAATTTGTGAAATAGCCATTGCCTGTTCGTCTGATGATTTTGCGATGTCGGTAACGATTTGTGCACTATGACTTACTCCGTCTACAATTTGTTTTAGCGATTCTGCGGTTTTGGTTGCGATGGATAACCCGAGGTTTGATTTTTCTATAGAATTTTCGATTAAATTACTGGTATCTTTTGCAGATTCCGCACTTTTTGCCGCAAGATTGCGAACTTCTTCAGCAACAACAGCGAACCCTTTTCCTGCGACCCCCGCTCTTGCCGCTTCTACCGCCGCATTTAATGCGAGTAAGTTTGTTTGGAATGCGATGTCGTCAATAACTTTGATAACTTTGTTTATAGAACTACTTGCGTCATTTATTTCATTAACAGCATTCATTAATTGATCCATTTGAATACTTTGTTCTTCTGCTTGTGTTTTAATTGAATTTGATAATTCCGCGGCTTCACTTGCTAATTTTGCGTTTTGTTTTGTTTTTTCTGAAATATCACCGACTGATGACGATAACTCTTGTGCAGATGCCGCTTGTTGCGTTGAACCTTGCGCTAAAGATTGAGCGCCGTCGGATACCTGGTTTGAGCTTGTGGACACTTGATTTGCAGATGAATTTATTTCTGAGAAAGTACCGTTTAATTTATCTATCATTGTTTTAAGCGAAATTCCCAATACGTCTTTATCGGATAATAACTTAACATCAACCGATAAATCACCGCCTGCGATAATACCAAGGTCATTGCTAATACCTGTTACGTGTTCTACAAATTCTTTGCTTGTGGTTATTGCCCTGCCTATTTCATCGTTAACTTTGCCAAATCTTTCGATAATTTTAATATCATCTTTTGTGAGTGAAATGTCCCCTGTGTTTCCCGCTTTTCCCATAAACGCCGCAAGAGGAATTAACGGCTGCACTATGTTTTTAGTCAAGAATAATGCTAAAACAACACTTAATATTACTGCGATTATAATGAAAACAATAAATATTGTAATTAAAGTGCTTTCAAGAGCGATTATGTTTTCTTCGCTATCTTCGATTAATAATGAAAATCTTTCTGTCATTTGACTGAGTGTTGTAATAACTTCTTCAGTTTTTGGTAAAATATCGCTCACAAGAGTATCACGGGCATTTTCCCATTCGTTATTTTTAAGATATGTTAATACTTTTTCTGCCTCGACATGAATATAATCATGAGGAGATGTAATTTTATTCAACAAACTAAGTATTTCAGAATCGGTTATGTTTTTAGCATCGTCACTTTCAATCCATTTTCCGAGTGCACAATTTTCCGGGTCAAGCGAGCCGGTGAATTCCGCACCCGAAAGAACCGCAGTTGTTAGTCCTTGCCTCCAATTATAATGGGCATCTAATACTTCTGTGACACCTTGACTTGTAAATGTCAAATTTTTCAAGTCAACTGTCATGTTTGATAATGATGTTACCGAAATTAACCCGAAAATCCCGAGCAACATTCCGATAACAGCAGTAAGAGCAAATCCGGTAAAAAGCTTTTTTTGAATTGTCAATTTTATCACCTTTCTATAGTTGAATTCGATTGCTTCGCAATCGGAGTGGTCAGTGATCAGTGGTCAGTGGTCAGAATTTGTGCGATTGCTCCGCAATCTTAGTGGTCAGTGGTGAGTGATCAGTGGTCAGAATATATACATTAATTATATGTATATTTATTGAATTTTATGAATATTGTAAACTATCATCGCGAAACGATACCTTAATTTCTAATTCATAATTTTTGTTTAAAACACAAATACTTATTGTCAACAAAAATTGTTTTTAAGAATAATCTTGTACTAACCTATCATATTATAGATTAGTAAATTTATTTTTACAAATTCTGGTCACTGGTCACTGATCACTGACCACTCCGATTGCGTAGCAATCGTGCAAATTCTGCCCACTGGTCACTGATCACTGACCACTCCGATTGCTTGCAATCGACAGAGGAGAAGTTTATTATGGAAATTTATAACAATGAAACGTTATCAGAAATTAATAATAACGAAACTGTCCCTGAAACAAATAACATACAAAATGGATTAACGGGCGAACTTTTAGATAAAAAGCCAAACGACGATAAAAATTTATGGGATATATTTACTTTCCAATGTATTCTAACGGTAATTTGTGCGATTATTGTTGTTTTTTACGGTACATTTTTTAAAGACGGTTTTACCTCATTCAAAGATGAATATAATAAACTTTTGAATTTTGGGAATTTAGAAGTTGTCGGCGAACAAATAAACGGCTTTTTTAACCGTTTTATTCCGGGACAAACTCAAGGAGAACAAGAACAAACTCAAGGCGAACAAGAACAAGAACAAAAACAACAAGAAAGCGAAAACGGAGAAAGCCAAGTAAACCAAGAAAATAAAATAGTCGAAAACGAAAGTCCGTCCGAATTAATACCGCAACAAGAAAGTATGTTTAAAAACGAAAGTCCTTATGATACAGGTTTTTTTACCCCCGGTGATATTAATATAAAACAAACTTTAAAAAATGAGATTTTATATCTTCCTTATTCGCCCTCAGTGCCCGATAACGCGACTTTTTCCCCTGTATCTTTTCCCACATCTACTGAAATTCCATACACTGGAATGGTCAGTTCTGATTTTGGATGGCGGATAAATCCTTTTACCCATCAAAATGAATTTCATTTAGGAATTGATGTTGCCGGAAACAACGGAGACCCTATAAAATCTGCCGCCAAAGGGGAAGTGATTTTTGCGGGGTACGGAAACAAACTCGGGAATTATATTACAATAGACCATGGCGGCGGTTTTCTCACAAGATACGCTCATTGCGAAGTGTTAAATGTAAAAGAAGGCGATTTTGTGAAAAAAGGACAAATCATTGCAAAAATAGGGAGCACAGGACAATCAACAGGCAACCATTTGCATTTTGAAGCGATAAAAAACGGAGTATGGGTAAATCCTGTATGGCTCTATGATTAATTTTAAAATCGCAGGGGTAAAAATTAGACTTACTTTTTTGTTTACCGCTTTGTTGACTGTTATTTTACTCCTCGATAAAAGCGGACTTGTTTTATGGGGATTAATTGCGGCTTTTATGCACGAAATAGGGCATATTATCGCTTTTATCATAACAGGAAATAAACCATGTGAAATTTCCATGGAAATATCGGGAATCAAGATAGTAAAAGCTAATGATAATTTTAATTATGCAAAAGAAGCTGTTTTATTACTTTCCGGGCCGATAATAAATTTTGGCACTGCGTTAATTTTATATCTTACAAATAATATAGGAATTATTTTCTATATTCATTTTATGTTGGGGATTTTCAATATGTTACCAATTTCTGTATTGGATGGCGGAAAACTTTTAAAACTTGCATTGTTGTATAAAATGGACATAAACTCTGCGGAAAATTTTATAAAAAAAATGTCGTATATAATAATAATCCCGCTTTTTATAGGCGGGATTATTTTATCTTTTAATATGAATTTTACATTGCTGATAACGAGTATTTATTTATTTATTATTGTCCTTTAATCATTATAAATTTTTTCTTATACCAATATCCAATTAAAAAGTTTATAAAAAATCAAGTTAAATCTTTGATATATGGATTTTACGCAGATTTTTTATCAACACTTTTATTGGATATTGGTATTATATACACCCCCGCCAACGGCGGGGGTGTATATAGATATTTAGATATTAAACGTTTTCCTCTGCTTGTTGTTTTTTCTTTTTAGAAAGCATTTTTAAGGCGAATACCATTGCGATAGACACCGCCGCACAACACGCGGAAATTACAAATGCAGGGAACATTAAGCTAATATCAGTTTTTGCAAGATCTTTGTAATAACCTGCGATTTGTGAAGAAATAATCGCACCACCGCCGAAACCGAGAAGTACGACACCATAATTTGTCGCCATGTGTTTTGCACCGAAAAGGTCTGCTGTTAATGACGGATATGTGCTCAAGAAACCGCCATAAAAGAATCCGACCGCTCCGATTAATACATAAAGCCAAAAACTTTCAGCCATAAGCACGAACAAGGGAATTACTGTTGTTCCCAAAAGTAAAATCATGATAGTGTTTCTTCTTCCCAATTTGTCCGATACCATACCCCAAACCAAACGTC
>Ga0099364_10006791_pt1 | contig 16571 bp, 10 predicted proteins | sample TergutTh196P3_FD_73070 | JGI IMG/M metagenome (GOLD analysis project Ga0099364, IMG submission 73070) | Microcerotermes parvus P3 segment gut microbial communities from Pointe-Noire, Republic of the Congo - Th196 P3 | ecosystem: Host-associated > Arthropoda: Insects > Digestive system > Gut ... | reverse complement strand
GGAAACTTAAACCTTTTTTATAAAAAAAAAAAAAAAAAAAAAAAGGGAAAAAAAAAACCTTAAAAAAAAACCCCCCCCCCGTTTTAAATTGGGGGGGGGGGGGGCAAGATAGATAATCTTGCCAAGAAGTCAGGATCGAAAAAGATCCTCAAAGCAATCGCCACGCTCTTCACCGGCGGATTGCTCGCCGTCGCAATGCCGATGGCAAACGCAGATACCTTCACCTTCGGCAGTGGTCTCGAACTGGATGGAGTAGGAGCAGTTACCATTAGCGGTGCAACCATCGAAGCAGCAGTGCTGCTCGGAGATGATGACGATAGCACCAACACTGGTTACAGGGATGGCAGTGCATGGGTACCCGTTCCAGGTGATCCCAATGGTCCCGGAAACGTCTACAACCTGAAAAGTCTGCCGATTGATATCACCGTTGATTCAGCTGTATCAGGCGGTTTCGCCACCGCTGTCCTCGCTACCGATCTGGCAGCAAATTCGGTCTTCGACTTCGGCAGCAACAACGTGAAAATCCAAGGTGCTGGACAAATTCGAGGTTTTGCGATTGGAGATGCAGCGGGTTTTGCTGCAGGTACATTCCTAGGCACAATCAATGCCGGTAACGCAACCATCGACGTCGAATCGGCTGACGGTACTGTCATCGGTGTCCGCTTCAGCGGTACAGGGGGTATCGGTGCAGGCAGCAATGTCACGTTCGGCGATATTACTGTGAAAACCGGTCAAGGTGGTGATTGGGGTGTCCAGCAAGCATTCGGTTTCATTGTGAACACAATCGCCGATGAAGGTTCGGTGAGTCTCGGTAACATCAAAGCAACGGGCGATGTCGCCGCGGGTGCAAGCGTCGCAGGAAACCTTTTGGGCGAACTGACGGTAAAAGACATTGAAACATACGGAACAGGAGTCGCCGGCGGTCAACTGGTGGAAGGCAACATCGGCGCAACCGGTGTACTGAAAACAGGCGACATTTTTGCCGAAGCAAAGCACAATGACCTCGCCCGTGCATACGGTGTCGAAGTGCGTGAGGGAATCCTTTTCGGCGGTACGTTGGAAACCGGAGCGATTGAAGTCGTGGCAAAGACGACTGTTCCCAACGCTTACGCTAGTCCTATTGCTGTTGGTACGATTGCGGGAAGTTTCTCGGCAAATTCGCAGACACCGCCCACACCGAATGATGTTGTCGGTACAGTGCTGGTCGATGGCGATGTGTTCGCTACTGCGAGCGGTAAAGGCGCAATTGCAGCCGGTCACGTCATGAACAACCTGGCAAGCGGTGCCGAGTTCACCACCAAAGGAAACATCGATGCGGTTGCAAAAGGCGAAGAGAGTGACGCAGCAGGTTATATGCTCACCGGCAATCTGGTTGGTAAGTTGACCACGGAAAACATCTCGGTGAGAGCCGAACGGGAAGCCGCCGGTGTGCGGGTGGGTGTTGGTGCTAGCACCGGAAACATTACCGGTGTCCTGACTACCGGAGACATCGACGTTGTAGCAACCGGTGATGCCGGTGCGGCAATTGGTATTCATGCGATTGGCGGGTTCAATCCCATTGGAGACAGCGCGATTGGCACCATCGGTGTGTACTCGGCAAACACGACCGGTGCAAACGATGGAGCAGCAGGGCAAACTGTCGCAGCAGGTATTTGGGCTGGCGAAAATTCGTCGTTCGTTTTGACCAACGGCATTTACGTTGGCGCAGAAGAATCGGCTGGTAACGGTACAGAGACAACCAACGCTTACGGCGTTCTTGTCGAAGGCAATGCAACGATTACCATTGCCGACGACCTTGATATTTTTGTGTACGGTGCCGACAAAAATGTCGGTATCGCTGCGGAAGACCTTACCCTCATTATTGAGGAAAAAGTATGGGCTAGCATCAGCGGTGTCAATGTCAAGACACTCGGACTGTCCGGTGAAGCAAATTCGATTGTTGACCTCGGTGCGTTGTATGCCAGCGAAAAGACGACCGTGTTCGAAAAAGATGGCAATGGCGACGGCAAGTTCTTCGTTGCTATCGACCTCGGAGCCGGCGACTTCGGCGACGATTTTATTGAGAGCCCGCTCGGACGAAATATAGCCGACCCGACTGGTCTCAGTGAAATTAAGGCAGACGTACACGTTTTTGCCTACGGCGAAGTCTATGAAGGCGAAGAAAATGGTCGTGCCTTTGCTTTCGGAAAAGGTATTGACGAGAGTGCCGATCTCACCAACTTTGCAGTATTTACCGAATGGGAAATGCTCAAAGAGGTTGATGGCGAAAAAGCGAATATGATTCGCAGCAATGGTGCGCGAGCGCAAGCCCAAATCAATGATGGTTTCTTGGCAGCGTTCAGCATGCACAACAACTACACCGTTTGGAATGCGGTTCGTGACCGGATGATTACCGGCAGCGGTGCGCGTTACAATGGTCTTTTCCGTGGACAAGCATGTGATCCTTGTGCACCGGTCGGACCGTGCGATGAGATTGCTTGTGATCCTTGCGATCCTTGTGCGACCTTCGGCGGCGGACGCGGTTTCCGGGGCTTCGGCTTGGGACGCAATGGTGCGAACGGCAACCGAGACCTTTGGGTGAACTACACCGGACGCAGCAACACTTACGAAAGTGTTCTGAACAAATCGGACTGGAACACTTCGGTCGAAGGTATTCAAGGCGGAACGGATCTCTTCAGGAGCAAGCGTTCGCAATTCGGCGTCATCTTCGGTTACGAAGGGGGCAGAAGCCGTAATGAAGCAGACCGCATTGAGTCGGAAAACACTTACATGGGCTTCTACGGAGCACGAGTGCTTCGCGGCGGTGCTGATGTCCGTTTTGCGACCGGCTTTGGTTGGCAAGATTACGATATGAACCGTTTCGGCAGAGATGATCTTCTTTACACCTCGTCTTTCAAGGGCAACACGATTGACTTGAATGTCGAATTTGGCAAGCGATTTGGCAGGGGTGCTTGGACTGTTCGTCCGGCGGCTGGTTTCGACTTGGCGTACAACAAGTTGAAGGGCGCGACGGAAGCGGGTGAAGGACTTGAGGCTGTTTCTTATGACAGCACGAAGTTGACTCGAACGTTCTTGCGTTTTGGTAGCGACTTGCGTTATCAAGTTCGCAACTTCACACTCAACAGTGGAGCGTACTATGCTCACAATGTGAACAACGACAAGTTGTCCACGAATGTAACGAGCATTGAGTATGGTCTTCGACCGGGCTTGGCTGGCAGCAACATTGGTCGTTCGTTGTTGATGGCGAATGTCGGCGGTGATTTCCAAGTGACTCGCAACCTTGGTTTGTTCTTGGGTTACGAGGGTCAATTCGGACTTGATGGGACGAAGACTTCTCAGAACACTGGCTATCTCGGCGGTGTCGTGAAGTGGTAGTGTAAGCTGATAGGCTTTAGGCTTTAGTTAGGCTTTAGGCTATGGGAGGCGGTAGAGTATTTTTGCTCTGCCGCCTCTTTTTTTTGTGGGGGTGCAAGAGCGTGCGCAAGAGCGGGGGGCGTAAGCCCCCCGTTGAACACACGCGAAACTCATCGGGGGGCTTATGCCCCCCGCTCTTGTGCACACCTACTATTGCAAGTGCAGAAAAGATATGCTAGCATGAGAACAGAGTTTTTACTCCGCCGCTTCCGCAGGCGGTTCATTTCACCCTAACATTAAGGACATTGCTTATGACAAAACCCTCACGTCGAACTTTTTTGAAAACCGCCGCCATCGTCGGTGGTGCGGTCAGTGGTGCTGGCTACCTCGTTGCCGAAAGTAACGCCCAACAACAGGCATCGGGTTCCGCTCCCCGACTGAACGTCGCCTGCATCGGCATTGGCGGTAAAGGAGACAGCGACTCCAACAATGCCGCCCAGTTTGGAAACATTGTTGCCATCTGCGATCCCGATAAAAACAGACTCGCAGGAAAGGCAAGGAGGGAAGGTTTCCAAACAGCCAAAACGTACACCGATTATCGGCAGATGCTCGAAGAAAATGAAAACGACATCGACATCGTTACCATCAGCGGTCCCGACCACATGCATGGTCCGGCAATCCTCATGGCACTGCGGATGAAGAAGCACGTTTTTGCTCAGAAACCGCTCACCCGTACAATCTACGAATCCCGACTGATCACCGAAGTTACCAAAGAGATGGGCGTGTGTACGCAGATGGGCAACCAAGGAACCGCTCTCGATGGTTCCCGAACCGCTATCTCTCTGATGCAAGCCGGTATCATCGGCACGATTACTGAAGTGATCGCTTGGTCGAACCGACCGGTCTGGCCGCAAGTGCCGGGACGGCGGGAAAACATGGAAACCTTCGCCGCAAAAGCATACGCGGAATTCCCTGATGATCGTGCGGCATCGGACGGTCTCATCTGGCAACGCTACAACGACATCCAGAGCGAATTGCAAAACCTTGAGTGGCGGACATGGCTCGATGTCGCCCCCTATCGGGATTACTTCCCCGGTCTCTACCACTCGTTCGCATGGCGTGGTTGGTGGGATTTCGGAAGCGGCGCACTCGGTGATATGGCATGCCACCAATTGACCGTCCCCTATGCTGCCGCCGAACTGAAAGACCCGACCTGGGTGCGTGCAAGAACATCGGGACACGACTTCGACAGTTATCCCGAAAGTTCGATTGTCGAATTCGAATTTCCTGCCACCGAAAATCGGGGTAAAATCCCTTTCTGGTGGTATGACCGCAACGGCAACAGACCGCCGCAGGAGATGTTCACCAAATACGGTATCGAAAGGGTAGCAAACTCCGGTGTGCTTATCATCGGCGAAAAGGGTGCCATGTACAGTTCCGACGACTACTGCGCCGTCCGTACTTTCTACAAGGAAGGGGGAGAAGTCATTGACGAGAGCGCGTCGGAGTGGCAGACCGTCAAGGAAAACACGGTGCTTGCCGAAAAAGGCGGCGGTATGGACTTGGAAAACATGAGGGAATTCTTCCAGGCAATCAAAACGAACGATCCGTCCTTTGCGAAGTCGAACTTCGTTGATCGAGCGGGTCCGCTTACCGAAACGATCCTGCTTGGCAACCTCGCAGTTTGGGCTGCCTCGGAAGGTGCCGCGGACGGAAGTTCACTGGGCGAATGGGGCGAACGAGTTGAATGGGATGCCAAGAACCTCGTCGTTACGAACCTGGCGGACTTGAAAACCCCCGGCGTTGCCGACCTGGTCAAACCGGTGTACTCCTACGGTTATCGGTTGGACTAGAATTGTAAATAAGAGCCGGGGATGGAGCAGAGCGAAATCCCCGGATGCTCCATCGGTTATGAAACGTATCTCCTGGCAAAAACGTTTATTCTATTATTTCGTCCGTATTCCGGTGAATCTGTTTTTTATGATTTGCTACGGAGTGCGCTATTACGGTCGGAATAACCTACCGGAGAGCGGCGGGGTGGTGTTGATTTGTAATCATCAATCGCATTTTGATCCGCCGCTGCTTGCGGCAGGTTTGCGCCGCCGTCTCAATTTTTTGGCACGCAAGTCGCTCTTCAAGTTCAAGCCCTTTGCTTGGCTCATCGATATGCTGGATGCCATTCCGCTTGAAACCGAAGGCATCGGTTTTGCAGGGATTATGGAGTCGCTTAAACGTTTGAAAAATGGGGAGATCATTCTCATCTTTCCCGAAGGAGAAAGAACTTGGAACGGGGAGATCGTTCCCTTTCGAGAGGGTTCGCTCGTTCTTGCGCAGCGGACGAAGTCGGCGATCTTACCGGCGGCGATCAGCGGCTGTTATGAAGCCTTTCCGCGTACGCAGAGGTATCCCACGTTTTGGGGAAAGATACGTGTCGTGTACGGCAAACCGCTCTTGCATGAAGAGTTCAAAGACTTGAGCGAACCGGAACTGCGGCGTTTGTGCGAAACCAAAGTTGTCGAACTTTATCGGGAAGTATTAAGCCAACGTTAGGAACTGTGCATAAATGGCTACTTCGCCATTCCCGCCTGCGCAGGAATGACGGAAAGGAGTCCAGAGTCAATCGAAACACGCCCTTAATGTTTGAAGTGCCGCCGACCCGTAAATATCATCGGAATACCATACTTGTTGCAGGATTCAATGACCGCCTCGTCGCCGCGCGAACCGCCGGGCTGAATCACCGCCCGAATACCATGCTCCGAAATAAGATCAATCGAATCAGGAAACGGAAAAAACGCATCACTCGCCAAGACACTGCCGACAATCCGATCCTCCGCTTTCGCAACGGCAATTTTTACCGAGTCGATCCGGCTCATCTGTCCCGCCCCGGCTCCAAGCAGCATGCCGTCCTTTGCCAACACAATCGCATTCGATTTGACGTGCCGAACGATCTCCCAAGCAAACCGAATGTCGTCCCAAACCTCTTTTTCCGGCTTCTTTTCCGTAACGACCGTCCACTGATCTTCGGGATCACTCAACGTGTCGGTTTCTTGCAGCAACGCTCCCCCTTCAAGCGGACGAATGTTCCATCGGGAAGGAGGCACATTCAGCGAACCAACGTGTAACAGCCGGACGTTCGAACCCCATTTCGGTTTCGTCGTGAGCACGGCAAGCGCATCGGCATCGAACGCAGGAGCAACAATCGCTTCGACGAACAAGCCGGGCGTGGATAAAATTTCCGCCGACGCAAGATCGACCGGACGATTTAATCCGATGACCGAACCGAATGCACTCAGCGGATCGCCCGCCATCGCTTTGCTGACCGCATTGGAAATGTGCTCATCGACGGCTGCCCCGCACGGATTGTTGTGTTTGATGACCGAGACCGCCGGCATAGAAAAGGGACGGACGATGGACAGAGCGGCATCGAGGTCAAGCAAATTGTTGTACGAAAGTTCTTTGCCGTTGAGTTGCCGGGCAGCAACGACACTTGCAACATTGGACCGGGAATCGACATAGACCGCCGCCTGTTGATGGGGGTTTTCGCCGTACCTCAAGACATCGCTCCGCTTCATTTTGACGGACAATACCGAAGGAAAATCTTCTTTGGAGACCCGTTCGGTGAAATACTGCGAGATCGCATTGTCGTAATGTCCTGTCATGGTGAACGCATCCCGAGCGAGACTCTGCCGCAGTTGCAATGTGGTGCGTCCATTTTTTTGAATTTGTTCCAGCACAGCCGCATATTGTTCTCGTGATGTTACGACGGTAACGAAGGGGTGATTTTTGGCGGCGGCACGGATCATTGTGGGACCGCCGATGTCGATATTTTCAATCGCTTCTGCTTCGGTAACACCTTCTCTGGCAACGGTCGCTTCAAAGGGATAAAGATTGACGACGACGAGTTCGAATGTTTTGATGTTATTTTCGGCGAGGGCGTTCATGTCGCCGATGTTGTCGCGTCGGCAGAGGATACCGCCGTGAACTTTGGGATGGAGCGTTTTGAGTCGTCCATCCATCATTTCGGGAAATCCGGTGTACGTTGCGACATCGATGACGGGAATGCCTTCTTTTTCGAGGTGGGTGCGTGTACCTCCGGTGCTGTAGATTTCGATACCGGCGGCACATAATCCTCTGACGAAGTCAACGAGTCCCATTTTATCGCTGACACTGACGAGAGCCCGGGCAATTTTTGGTGATTCCATAGGGAAATGAAACAAGAATTCATCTGAAACATTAAGGAGAGCCATTGTCCTCTATTTTGAGGCGTGCGTCAAGATGTTCTGGTACGTATACTGAGGGATAAATCCCCAAGTTTGGTACGATCCCGGTTAAAATATCCCATCTACACGCCCCGCTTTCGGGGTATGCCTCACCTACTCCCCTTTCAAATCTGCAATGTAAAAGCATCCGTAAGTGTGTACCCGGTCGAGTTTGTGTAGTTCCGCTGCTTTTTCCGCGTTGAACGTCAGGATGTCTCCCAACCGGGTTTCGTTGCCTTGATACTTGACCGGCACAGGTTCAATATAGTCTGTGCGAAGTCCGCCGCTGCGCCATAGAATCCGAGTTTTTGCTGCTGCCCGGCTCAGAATCGCATCCCATTCCGATGCCAATGCTTCAGGGTGAAACGAAAGCCAATCCATGTGATCCAACAGCACGAAACGTGAAATCTTGGCACCTTCGTGATTGCGCAAAAAGCCTTCGACCGTGTTGGTGTGTACACTAATCCGGTCAACTAACCCGCCTTTTAACGCCTCAAAATTATCCCGTTCCAAGTATTCGGGACAACACTCTGGTGTGTAACTGCCCGTCGCATAGAGCCGCCAGAAATAGTTGTCCCGCACCGGCAATGTGCCGAACACGGAATCGAGGCAATCCTGAACGTACTTAACGACTCCTCCTTCGTATTGCGTTTCGATCTGCTTGCGCTGCGCTTTGGGAACACCTAGCATCGACAGCGTCGTGTCTCGGTTCATCAGGAATTTGACTGTTTTATTCCAGAGTTTTTCCCGGAGCCGTTGCCATACCTCTCGCTGTTCGTCCAACGTGCTTGCATTGAGAATATCATACACATCGGCACGCATCTTGGTTTTGTCAATGATGATGTTGATCAGTCGGGCAAACCTTCCGGCGGTGCCGCAAAAATAGAAACTCTTGCGTTTGCCGTCGAAATATTTCCGAATCCGGCGGTCCCAGTATTTCTGTGCCCACGGCGATAAACCGTCGCGTAGTTTTGCACTATAAACTCCTTTGGCTCCGACCATGCGTCCATTGCCAAAAAGTTGAAAGAAGGACGCATAATCCAGATTGCGGATACCGGATATTTTGAGTTCCAGCAACGCATTTTGGCGCGGATTCATATCGATGGCATAGACGTGATTGAGTCCCGTCAAAGCATACGATAGTGCGTTGCAACCTGCCGAGGTGATCACCAAAAGATTGTCTTCCGGGGTCAGTTCGAGAGCCTGTTTGTCGATTCGCGGGTCTTCCCAGCAAGTATTATAGACGAGGTTATTTTCATGAACGAATCGAAAAACACGACCGCTCAACCATTCGCTGATTTGTTTCATTGTGTTGGTGAGTGAATGAGCGGAATCGGACCAGTTGCCGCACCGCTTCCGTTCATTATAACCGATAGTGTGCAAAAAGCGAGTGGATGCCAACGCAAAACAACAGGTTATAGGTGAGCGAGACCCATGAAAACCGGAATCGCAACGACTGGAAAAAAGAGCCGTAGTCCGTGTAAGCTACGAATGCCAATAGACATTAACAAGTCGATTACCCTTTCAACAGTCCGCTGGAGATGCCAAACGTCTGCATCATGTGGTCAATTACGATGCCGAGAATTAAGTTGACCAGCAAAATTGCTACGAAAGAATAGACAAACGATAGTGTCGCGGCATTGCCGACCCCCTCCGCACCCTCTTTACAATGAAAACCTTGATGGCAACTGATCAAGGCAATGATGCCGCCAAAAAAGATGCTTTTGCACATACCGGCGAGGATGTCAAACAACCCGACAAACCCTCTGGCATGTTCCCAGTAGTGGTGTTCGTTAATGTCCAGTACATAAATACAATAAAATGCGCCGCCGAACACGCCCGTTACATCGGCAATGAGCGTTAGCCCCGGTATGAGAATCAGGCAGGCTAAAAAACGCGGTACAACAAGGTAGTGTATAGGATTCGTTCCCATGCAGGTTAGCGCATCAATTTGTTCCGTGACACGCATTGTGCCGAGTTCCGCAGCGATGGAGGAGCCGACGCGTCCCGCCAGCATCGTTGCAGCCAGAACAGGACCGAGTTCACGCACTAGCGACAAACTGATGACTCCGCCGAGTACGGTTTCCATGTCGATCTGCTTGAATTGTGTGTACATTTGTACAGCGAGTACCATTCCAATGAACACGCCGGTCAGCATGACGACGGGTAAACTCAGTACACCGATGGTGTAGAAACAGTGGACGATCTGTTCACGCCGCGGCAGCCGCCAGCAAAGCCAAACGAACGTCTGATAGCAAAACAACGTAAAGTTGCCGAGATAGGCGAGGCGACCTACACAGTATTTTTCAATCCCCCGCAGCCAATCGTTGACTTCGTTTTGGACTGCTTCGATGATCGGCGATTTCCGTTCGGACATAGTGAAAAAAAGCAGGTGTATGTACAGGGAATCCCCGAAGGGATCCATTTTATCAGACTGGTATGCCGGGACAACCTACTGCTTTTCCGTTCACGCCAACTGCATCAATCGCCGGAGCGTCCACTCCGAAAGAAGCAGGACACAAATTCCCCACAAAAGATAATACAGCAGTTTCTCCTGCGACGCTTCGTCCACCACCGCTCGCTGCGATCTCACGCCGATCCGCTCCGGCAAACTCTCCGCCGAAGAAAACTCGGAAAAATAAATACCGCCGCTCCGCTCCGCAATCTCACGAAGCAACGACTCATTCCGATTCGGATTCTCACGCTCCAAATCGCTCATCTGAACCTGTATCGTCCGTACAATCTGCTGCTCCGAGTCGGGAATCGTCCACTGAATCGTCCACGTCCCCTCAATGTCGAGCGGCAAAAACGCCAAATACGTTCCCGGTACATTGGGATCAAGCATCACATCCATCATACGAAGCGTTCCCGACGGCGATAATACTTCGACTGGCAATGCCGGCAACGTCAACGGATTCAGTTGCAGATCGCTCGCCGTAATCCGAAGTTGCGCCATTGAACCCATCGAGTACCGCTGCTTGTCCGTCGCTAGTGTTCCCCGATCCGACTCCCGTTGCAGCCGCCCCTGTCCAACGTACCGAATCACTTTCGTTACAATTTGCTCGAACGCTCTTTCGTCCACACGCCGAAGCCGCCACAGTTCGCCGCTGCCGAAATAAAGCACCCGCCCCGCCCCGTAAAATTGTTCGACAATCAACGCACCGCTTTCACTGCGCCCCATTACTTCGGGAGAACCGGACGATGCCAACAGCGTCGCCGCCGGTTTCACTCCCCTGACCGAAAAAAAACCGAAATAACCGGCAAACCGACTCCAAAAGTTCGTGTCGCCGCCCTGTTCGTCCGTAATTTGCAAGAACTCGGCACTCTCTCCCGCCCGGCTGAACCGCAATGGATGCGCCGTCGGTCCACCGTAATAACGATGCTCAAACGCCGATGTCCGTGCCAAAAATTCGACAGGATAGAGCGCACGTACCTTATCCATTGCGTAATCTGTAACCCAGCCGGTAATCACATCGCCCTGATGCACCGGACCGGCAACGAGAACCAATCCGCTTCCCTGCCGGGCAACCCAATGTTCGAGAATGTCGATCTGTTCCGGCGAAAGTTCACGCCAGTGCGGATCAAACGCAATCATGACATCGTACTCTGCCATGTCGTTTCGGGAAGAGGGAAACCTATCGAGTATTTGGTCGGCGTTTTGAGAAATACCGCTTTGCGCCCAGGGAAGAAAAACATCGACCGACATCGTGGGATCACGATGGAGTTGCGCACTGATAAATTGGTAATCACGGGTCGGTGCGGAAGCAAAGAGCAACACCCGGTCTTTACGATCCACGACATTCACTTCGATCTGTTGCCGATTATCTTCGGGTATATGATCTTCCAGCGGCGGAATCACTTCAACGGTCAACCGGTGCGTACCGGGTTCCGTAATGCGGAGATTAAAAACGGCATCGACCGTTCCATCGGCGGCAAAAGCGATCTCTTTGCTGTCAAGTTGCACATCGTTCAGCGACAATTCGACCTGCACGGCATTCACTGTTGCCGTCAGCGGTCTGCCGTCAGCGGTCTGGTCATTACTGCCGATCATTTCGATAGGTGCTCTGACGATGAACGGATCATTGGGAACGACCCGCTCCGGCAAATTGATGACACCGACCCGATAGTTGAGCGGCGGATGGGTTTGTCCTACACCAATCGGATAGATCGGTATCCGCAATCGTTCCGCCGTTTCCAAGGGGGAGTCGAGGCTTCGTCCGGTATTGTGTCCGCCGTCGGAAATCAGGACGATAGCGGCAAGCGGCTGTGCCCGTTCTCGCTGTAATGTATCGAACAACACATCGCCGAGAGCGGTTACGGTGCCGTCGGGAGTGATGCTTTGCAGGTCGGCGATCTCTTGCACTGTTTCGCTGAATGCAAGATGAAAGACTTCGTGTCTTTCGGTGAATGTTTCGGCGAGTCGGCTTTGTTTGAGCCAATCGACGGCGGCATCGAGTCGGGTTTTTTCGTCGTCGGTATCACGGTAGCCCATGCTTGCGCTGGTGTCGATGAGAATGACGATTCGTGAGGTAGCGACGAGGTATTCCCACTGCGGATGCAGATAGTAGAGGAGCAATCCGCTCAGTACGGCGATCCGCAGGGTGAGCAGAATGGTGCGTTGCCATTGTTTGAGTTCGGCGGCATCGATTCGGTATCGTCGGACGAAGTAGAAGAGCAGCAGGGCGAAAATGATGATCGGCAGCAGCCAATCGCTATTGCTTTGGATTCGTCCCCATCGAAAAATAGTCTCCGCCACTTCGCTGTCCAGCATGAGGAGCATTATACCAAAAAAATGCGTCGCGCAAGAGCGGCGGGCACATGTCCGCAGTCCCCTAACAAGTATTTTGGTCAAACTGGCAAAGGAGTCCCGCAATCGCCGAATATCGGGACTTTCCGCAAGGGGCTGGCATAGATAATTTTCATTATTTGCCCATCTTTTGGTAGATTTTAATCCATTTTTTGAGCGTTGTCAATAGTTGTTTCGGCGAAAGCCTTATCGTATTTCTTGTTTTGTCCAATAGTCTGACGGACTCTCCCGAATCTCGTCGCCGGTTTTCAGCAAAAACAGCACCGCAATTTTGTGCCGGTTTGCCAATTCCAACCCCTTTTGTTCGCCGAGTACGAACATTGCGGTTGCAAGTGCGTCCGCCCGCGTACAATTCGGAGCAAGCACTGCCGCCGAAACGAGTTCGTCCGTTCCCGCTCTCCCGATCTGTGCGGGCAGCCCTGTGCGTGGATCAATGAGATGCGAGACTTGCTGTCCGTCAATTTGCCGCACTTGAAGATAACTTCCGCTCGTGGCTAAACTTTGATTCTTCAAAGGAAACGCTTGTTGCGCTCCCGAAAATTGGATCGTCGGTTTTTCGATACCGACGATCCAGTCTCTTTCCGGGCTTCGTTTGCCTTTGCTACGTGTTTCGCCGCCGACTTCAATCAAGTAGTCAGTAATGTTGTGTGCATCGAGCAGTTCTGCAATGCAGTCCACTGCAAACCCTTTGGCAATGCCAGAAAAATCAATCGTCAATTCGGAAATCTCTTTTTTCAGTGCGGGCGGATCAAGCCGAACCGAGAGTTTTTCGTAGCCAGTGCGTTCTTTGAGCAACGCCGCTGTCGAACTCAATTCCTCGAATGTTCCAACAAGTTGCGGACTTGCGCCTGCGCCAAATCCCCAGTGCCGAACGAGCGGGGCGATAGTAATGTCGAAAGCCCCTTCGGTCAACTGCGAAAGTTCCAAAGATGTTTGAACAAGTTGGGCGATCTCCTTGGAAACGGAAAACCAATCTTCGGCAGAAGTAGATGTGTTGAATTGGCTGACTTCGGAATTTTGCCGAAAAGTGGACATCATTTGTTCGAGTGCATCGAGTCTCTCTTGGATTTCGTCGGCGATTTTTTGCCAATTCTCATTTTCGGGAATTTGCGAGACTTTGACGATATAGTCTGTCCCCATTGTTTTACCGGTATGTTCTCTGCTGATGTACACGGTTGGTGTGTAGAAACCGTAGTAGTAAATCAGGAGTCCCGCCGCAACCGCAACGATGATATAACGGACAACATCCCACAGCAGGTTAGGCGCAGCCGACTCGGCAGAAGATTCGGACATAGAAAAAAAGGATGAAACAGTACAGAAATATAAGCATGAATGATTATACCAAAATTTCATTCATTAAGAGTATGGTGGGACTGTGTTCCTGATAGTGGTGTCATTCCGCTCACAGGACTGAGTCCTTGTACGGAAAGACGATACGTCATGCTTGACAAATAGATGGTTCGGTGCATAATGACAGGCGGCTTTCGGCAATGTGTAAGTTGTAACCGTTTACGACACCGGAAGTTATGACGAATTGTTTATGTGAGAGCCATCCCGTCTGTGCGGGAAGGACGGAAATAGAACAAATACATGGAAAACTTTACTGCTAATGCGCCCGATTTCGTATCACACTATTGTTTTTTCACTGCTCTTCGCCTAAAATAACGGTGTTCACAGTCCTGTTAATCACTTCACTAACCGTTAATGACAACCATTCGATATTGTTTGCTGCCCTTTTTCTGCTTGCTCGCCCTTTGTGTGATTCTGCCCGCACAAGAAGAAGCACCGCAACGAGTCCAAGCCGAAGAAGCAGCAATGGCTCTCGGTCCCCAAAATAAGGCATATATGGAAACCCTCTCCGAATATAGGAAACTTGCCAAAAAATTGACGGCAATGAAACTCGAATACCAAGATGCCGGCACGGAGCGTCAACAAGAAATTGACGTACAATACTCCGCACTCTACAAGCAAGGGGTCGAACTCTACAAAAAGTCAATAGACCTTGCCCTGGATGCTCACGCCGAAACACCGAACCGAAACCCTTTGGTCATTAATCTTCTCTATTCGATGGTCGGAGTTGAGTTCGACCGCGAAAACTATGAGGAACCAGTCCGTATTTTCAAACGGCTTGAGGAATCGGGCATCGATCAAGAAGCGGAACGGTTCTACGCTTTTGCTGGGCTTTCAGCAATGATGTCGATGAACTACAACGAAGCGGATGAGTGGCTCAAAAGGGCGGGGGAATCGGGCGAACTAGAGAAACTATTCAGGACTTGGGCGCAAACGAGAAAGGGAGGCGAACTCGTCCGAGCGATGCAAGGTCAGTTACAAACCATCGAAAGTACCAAAGCCGCCTGGGCAAGGGAACAGGAAATTCGAAAGGCGGAAACCGAAGCCGCTGCACAAGACTCTGCCAAAAAGTTGCCGAGAGTGGAACTCACTACATCCAAAGGGCGAATCGTCCTCGAACTCTTTGAGAATGAGGCACCCAACACAGTGGCGAATTTCATTTCGCTTGTCGAGGACGGATTTTACGACGGTACGGTTTTCCATCGGGTTTTGCCGAATTTTATGGCACAGGGCGGAGACCCAACCGGAACGGGACGCGGCGGACCCGGTTATGTGATTGACTGCGAAACCGGCAGCAGATTCCCGCAGACTCGTCAACATTTTCGGGGTTCGATCAGTATGGCAAATGCTGGACCCAACACGAACGGTTCGCAATTCTTTCTGACCTTTGTTCCGACTTCGTTCTTGGACGGCAGGCACACGGTTTTCGGACGAGTCGTCGAAGGCATTGAAGTGCTTGCAGACTTACAGTTGGTTGACCCCTCTGATGAGAATGCCATGATTCCAGAACTCGACAGAATCATTGAAGCAAAAGTGCTGAACAAAAGGGACCACGCCTACGAATTCAGGAAAAACGTCCGCCGATAACCGGTGACCGATATTGGGGCGTGTACACTCAAGAGGGTCGATTTGTGCGTGGAATGAGAGACCGTAACTTTTGAATTAAAGAAAAACGGCAGGGCTGCGTTCTTACGAACACAGCCCTATGGCGGTTAGTTCCTTGCCGCGACAATCGCTTTTGCCGTTTCATCGAAGAACTTGACGCACTCGGCAACCTTCGGCTGATTGTTGTTCCAATCCGCCTCAAATTCAATCGAAAAAGGAATTGGTCCGTTGACCTCATGGGTCGCAAACTCTTTCAAGACGGCTTCGATGCCGACATCCCCCTGTCCCAGCACGCAGTCGGCATTGAAATTGGTGCCGATTCCCTTGATGTCCTTGATGTGGAAACTAACTATCCGTCCCTTCAGTTTCCTGACACAAGCAAGCGAGTACAACAGGCTACGGTGCCAATGTCCTGTGTCGGCACATGCGCCTATCAACGGACTCGCGTCCTTCAACTGTGCCAGCACAGTTTCGGGATACCAATAGATAGAGGGGTGCGGATGATTGTGCAGTCCGACTTTGATCTTGTATTCTTCGGCAAGTTGACTGACACCAGCAATTCTGTCGAATCCGGGTTCGGTGTTGAGCAGCGGAATTTTGAACTCGGCGCAGAAATCAAAGTCCGCTTTGCCCGCTCCGCAAACGCCGAACGCATTCATCGAGCAGCCCGACTCTTCGAGCAGGTCTTTCACCCGTTTGAGGTGGTCTCGGTTCTCCGGCTTCAGCAAGTCGGGACCAACACCAACGTCGATGTCCTTGGAGACTCTTTGACCGGGATATTGCTCGAAAGTGGTGGTGCCGCAGGTAGCGACCAGTTTGAGTGCTTCGTCAAATGGAAACATTCTGAACGAATAGATTTGCGGACCGATTTGCCAACCGAGTTGTTCGGTAAATTTTCGGTTATCGGGAACCGCAACAGCAGCGTTCAAATGCGGGGCAAACAGCGCGGCTCCGCCCAGTGCGAGGGAACTTTGCAACATTTCACGACGTGTGATCATTCTTCGTTACTCCTATTGATTGGGATGGAAAAGTTGAATTCATTCTATCCCAGTGTTCCTGCGAAAACAATAGTGGGGCACTAGACGTGCAAGTTTATTTTTTGTTCAAAATGGACAATCGGGGCAAAATAGGCAAAATCGAAAATTTCCGTTTTGATGGGGAAAATGCCAAAAGTCGTTCTGTTTCCTTAACGTCAT
>Ga0099364_10006790_pt1 | contig 16572 bp, 14 predicted proteins | sample TergutTh196P3_FD_73070 | JGI IMG/M metagenome (GOLD analysis project Ga0099364, IMG submission 73070) | Microcerotermes parvus P3 segment gut microbial communities from Pointe-Noire, Republic of the Congo - Th196 P3 | ecosystem: Host-associated > Arthropoda: Insects > Digestive system > Gut ... | reverse complement strand
CCGTCAAATTCAGCCCAGGGAAGTAATAACCCCCCCCGTATCTCAAACCATTCCGGATATTCCTTTCCTATTAATTTTAAAGGAACTGATCGAATCGTCCGCACATTGACTGTCACATCATCGCCACGAACGCCATCACCTCGTGTAATTGCCCTTGTCAATCTTCCTTTTTCATAGATCAACGAAATAGATGTCCCGTCATATTTCAATTCGGCGATCAATTCAAAGGATTCGTTTAATAACCTGGCAATACGCTCATAAAAGTCAACGAGTTCTTCTTTTGAATATGTATTTCCCAACGAAAGCATCGGATACCGGTGTAAGACCTGTTCAAATTCTTTAGACAGGTCGCTGCCTACACGTTGCGTGGGAGAATCCGGGTCGGCATATTCGGGATATAGCTTCTCCAAATCCTGTAATTCCCGCATCTTTTCATCATATAAACGATCTGATACTACAGGCATCGAAAGCATATAGTAATCATAGTTAAGTTGCTCTAACTCTTTCCGAAGCAATTTTATCCTTGACTCAACATTATTCATATTATATAACAAAGCAACATATAGGATGCAAATATAGGAATAATTCTACAAAATCAATATCTTTGTACCCTCAATAAAAATATAAAGAAATGTTCAGAAAAGATCAGCGTATTGTTGTACTGAACTAAAAGACATAAATAATATATTAATGTATAAGAATGAAAAGAGACAACGCAATTTTTGAGATCATCGATAGAGAATATCAGCGTCAATTAAATGGAATTGAATTAATTGCCTCTGAAAACTTTGTCAGTGAACAGGTGATGCAGGCAGCAGGCAGTTGCCTGACCAACAAATATGCCGAAGGATATCCTGGAAAAAGGTATTACGGAGGATGTGAGGTAGTTGATGAAAGTGAGACGATTGCGATTGAGCGCCTGAAAAGACTTTTTAAAGCCGGGTGGGTGAACGTTCAACCACATTCCGGCGCACAAGCCAATGCCGCTGTATTTTTGGCTGTAATGAATCCGGGAGACAAATTCCTTGGTTTGAATCTTTCGCACGGAGGACACCTTTCGCATGGTTCGCCTGTAAACAGTTCCGGATTGCTGTACCGTGCAAGTGAATATAATGTACGTGAAGAAACAGGTCGCGTTGATTACGACCGGATGGAAGAAGTTGCGATTCGCGAACAGCCTAAGTTGATCATTGGAGGAGGCTCCACTTATTCACGTGAATGGGATTATAAACGCATGCGCGAAATTGCGGACAAGATTGGCGCTTTATTAATGATTGATATGGCTCATCCGGCAGGTTTAATTGCAGCCGGTTTATTGAATAATCCGTTGGAATATGCACATATTGTTACGTCAACTACCCATAAAACACTGCGCGGACCTCGCGGAGGTATTATCCTGATTGGTAAAGATTTCGAAAATCCATGGGGAAAAACAAACCCCAAAGGTGAAATCAGAATGATGTCGCAACTGTTAGACTCAGCTGTGTTTCCGGGCACTCAGGGGGGACCGCTGGAACATATCATTGCAGCCAAAGCCGTTGCTTTCAGTGAAGCGCTCGAACCTGAATTTAAGACCTACCAGATGCAAGTTAAAAAAAATGCGGCTGTGATGGCGCAAGCATTCATGGATAAAGGATATAAAATCATTTCCGATGGTACCGATAACCATAGCATGTTGATCGACTTGCGCACAAAATACCCTGAATTGACAGGAAAAATGGCTGAAAATGTGCTTGTTACTTCCTGTATTACCGTCAATAAAAATATGGTTCCGTTTGACAGTCGTTCCGCATTTCAGACTTCAGGTATCCGGGTAGGTACGCCTGCTATTACGACACGCGGCGTCAAAGATGATTTGATGGGCGAAATCGTGGAATTGATTGACACCGTGTTGAAAAATCCAGAATCCAGCCATACAGTCTCCGCCGTGCGGACAAAAGTAAATGCCACCATGCAGAAATATCCGTTATTTGCATGGTGATTTTTGAAAAAACATAAGAATTTGCGATTATAATCGCAAATTCTTATGTTTTTTTTGATTTTTAGGTTAAAAAATGCAAAAATTTATATTCTTTTGTTAAACAAATCATTTATTCATTGATTTTTTGTTTCTTTGTTGTCCAAATTGATAAGGTATTAAAAAGTTGAATCTGATAGTTGAACAAGGAAATACAGCCACGAAAATAGCTGTTTTCAGTCATGGGGATATGGTTTTTTTTTCTGTGTATCAGGATTTTGGCGAGTCCGATTTGATTTGTTTATTTAATCAATATCCTTTGCGAAACGGAATTTTGTCTTCAGTGACAGAAACAAAAAAAGAACTGGTAGCTTGTTTGAATAACAGGTTGAAATGTTTTTATTTTTTTGACGAACGTTTGCGGCTTCCCATTGATATTCAATATCAAACGCCGGCAACTTTAGGTAAAGACCGGATTGCGGCTGCTGTCGGCGCTTATTTTTTGCAACCTGGAAAGGATATTTTGGTCATTGACGCAGGTACTGCTGTGACGTATGAAGTAGTAAGGGCTTCGGGGATCTATATTGGAGGGAACATTTCGCCTGGTATGACAACACGTTTTCAAGCGCTTAACCAGTTTACATATCAGCTGCCACTTGTGAAAGAAAAAGAAGAGGTTCCTTTGCTCGGTTCGAGCACGGAAACGGCAATTTTAGCCGGTGTTGTGAATGGAATGGTATATGAAATGGATGGTAATATTGATGAATTGCGAAAAAAATATCCCTCTCTTTATGTTTTTTTAACGGGAGGACATTCATTTTATTTTGAAAAACGGTTGAAAAACACCATCTTTGCAATTTTAAATTTAGTGTTGATCGGATTAAATAGGATTTTAGAATATAATGTTAAAAATCAATAGAATATGTATATATATGGGGATTTTTGTATTTGTGCAACTATCATTGAGTGCACAAAACAGCACCGTTTCTCCTTATTCACGATTTGGTTACGGAGTGATCGCTGACAGATCATTCGGCGCTGGTCGCTCAATGGGCGGTATAGGTTACGGATTGCGTTCTTCCCAGCAGATCAACCCGATGAACCCTGCATCCTACTCAAGCATGGATTCATTGACTTTTCTTTTCGATGTAGGTGCGACGTTGCAATTATCATTATTGAATGACGCTGCGAATAATCACAGGAACCTTAACGGTAACCTGGATTATATGGCTTTGCAATTCCCTTTATCCCAAACCATCGCTGTGAGTGCAGGTATTATTCCTTATTCTCACGTTGGATATAATTTTAATGCAGTCAATGAAACGGATGAAGTATCGCATATTGATAATTTTTTCGGGACAGGCGGATTAAACGAAGTGTATGTTGGCGTGTCTATAGATATATGGAAGAAGCGTCTTGCATTAGGAGCCAATGTTGGTTACATGTTTGGGAATATTGATCACAACAGTTCAGTGAAGTATGTGAGTACAGGGCAGCAAATCAGTGATATATATACATTAAAAAAAGTGAATCTGCATAAAATAAAATATGATCTCGGAATGCAATATACACATCCGCTTAGTAACACGGAACGTATGACATTCGGATTGGCTTACTCTCCAAAGATTAAGTTCAGTTCCGTTTCGTATGACCTGATCTCTGCAGATTCCTATTTTCTGGGTAATTTCCTCAAAGCAGATACGTTGCATAATCAAGGATTTGACATTCCAAATACACTGGGTTTAGGAGTTTCGTATGTAAAAGATTATAAGATGATTTTAGCAGCCGATCTGTCATTGCAGGATTGGTCGAACGCTCATTTTTTCGATGAAAACACGCTACTTAAAAACCGGTATAAGATTGTTCTTGGAGGCGAATATATTCCGAATAATTTTACAAGAGCGTATTTTAGTCGTGTCAGGTATCGTGCAGGTATTCATTACAATAATTCCTATTTTCAGATTGACGATTCAGGATATAATGAATATGGCATATGTTTAGGGGTTGGCTTCCCTATGGTAGATAATCGTTCTTTTATTAATGCTTCATTCGAATATGTCAGGGTGGAACCGGAAAGTAGATTATTAGTCAATGAACAGTATTTCCGCTTTACACTCTCTTTTACATTTAATGAATTTTGGTTTATGAAACGAAGAATAGAATAGAAAAAAAGAATATTGGAGAATTATTTAAAATTTAAAAACAAAATAAAAATTTACGGATATGAAAATCAGAGGAATTTTATGTGTTGCTGTTGTGCTGGCAACACTCATGAGTGCAAAAGCACAGACAGGAGTCGCTAGCGGGACTCAATTTGGAATTGGACAGGACAGTATTGATTGCGTAACCAATTACAGTTTGTATACAACTGATTTAAAGGTTGGCAATAATAAAGACGCCTATCCTCGATGGAAAGCTGTTTATGAAAATTGTCCGGCAGCTATGAGGGATGTGTATATGCATGGTGTAACGCTTTTAAAATGGCAATTGTCGGAAGAACAGAATCCTGCTCAACAGGAATCCATCATTAATGAGTTGATGGCGCTTTATGATAAGCGCGTCGTTTATTTCGGAAATGATCCGAGATATGCGAAAGACTGGATTGTTGCCCAAAAGGCAACAGATTATATTAATCTGAAAGGAGATAATCTGGATCCTTTGGTATTATATGATTGGTTAAACGAAGTGACCGAAGAATTTCAAGACAAGGTGGACCCAAGGATTCTTTCCTACCTTATGTTCGCTTCCTATAAATTAATAGGAGTAGATATTGATAAATACAGAGAGCAATATATCAATGATTTTCTGAGATGTTCCGCTCTTTTGGATGCCCAGTTGGAGAATGCCAGAGCCGCAAATGATGAGACTGTGATGAATAACGCAACTGCCTTTAAATCGCAGATTGAAGAAAGTTTTACCACAAGCGGCGTTGCTGATTGCGAAACAATGGAAAATGTGTATGCCTCGAAAATTGAAGCAAATAAGACAGATCTCGAATTTCTGAAACAAACGCTTACCTTATTTAGAAGAGTCGGATGCGTGGAAAATGAAGCCTATTTTTTAGCCGGTGGCTATGCACACCAGATGGATCCATCTGCCGAATCTGCAGCGGTATTGGGTTCCCAGTCCTATAGGAGAAATGATTATGCTACTGCCGAGAAATATTTTACGGATGCTATCTCATTGACGACGGATGATGAATTAAAGGGAAGTATGAATTACTTAATAGCTTCTATGGCTTTTAGCCAAAGAAATTATCAGAAAACAAGGCAATTTAGCTTAAGATCATTGGAAGCAACGCCGAATAACGGCAGAGCGTATTTGTTAATAGCAAATGCGTATGCCGCAACAGCCGCCAGTGTCTTTCCGGATGATCCTGTATTGAGGAAATGCGTCTATTTTCTTGTCGTTGATAAATTGGAAAGAGCCAGACAGGTAGATCCTTCAGTCGCAAGTGACGCCAATGCTGCAATTTCAACCTATCGCAGTTACTTCCCGACAACAGAAGAAGTATTTATGCATCCTGATATTGAAGTTGGAGCATCGTTCCTCATTCCTGGCTGGATACAAGAACGTACGACCGTGAGAAATAGATAAATAAATGAAATTTTATTTTCATTATGATATGAAACGGAGCATGGCAGTCTTCTTGCGAATGATTGCCATGTTTCTTTTCCTTACTATGGCCGGTTGCCGGGAAAACAAAGAATTTGTTGATATTGTATTTGACGGGGAACTCTCTTATACAATGAGAGATACAGAAGTGCAGACGTTTATTTCCGATTCAGGAATAACAAGGTTAAAAATGGAAACCAAAGAGTGGCTTGTGTTTAATGAAGCAACAGAACCTTACTGGTTTTTTCCTGAAAAATTCTATGCAGAACAGTTTGACACACTACTCCAGCTCGAAGCCAGTTTCAATGCCGACACAGCATATCATTATACAAAAAAGAAGCTATGGAAATTTAGTGGCAATGTTAAAGCCGTCAATTTTGAAGGCAATGTGTTTGAAACATCCTTAATGTTTTGGGATCAAAACGAAGGAAAAATCTATTCCGATCAATTTATCCGTATTATTAAAGGAGATTTTGTAAACACCGGAACCGGCTTTGAATCGAATCAAACATTAACCAAATACTGGCTTTATAATGCAAAAGCTGAAATTCCGGTTCAGGAAAACCCTCCGGTAGATACAACTGCTGTTAAGTTAACAATGAACCATGAACAATGAACAATATAATTTCTCTGCACACAAGATAGTTGTAAAATCTGAATTACGTTTCATTTTACAAGACAAAAAGCCAAATGACGTTAGAAAATTCTTATATCGTCATTGCGAACCTGCGAAGCAATCCGGAAAAAAGTGGGAATAGTAATATTTTGATGCAGCTGCTATGAAAAAAAAGCAAGAAATGTTCTTTCATTTTTATTTTTTTGTACCTTTGTGCCCTTAAAAGAAATATAATAGAAAACGAAATATAAAATGGCAACATTAGAAAAAATCAGAAATCAGGCTGGATTATTGGTAATCGTTGTAGGATTGGCGCTGTTTGCATTTATTATTGGCGACTTTTTGAACTCCGGTTCAACTTATTTCAATCAATCCAGGGATCAGGTTGCAAGCGTAAACGGAACTGCAATTAATTATCAGGATTATGAATTCCGGATCAAAGAAATGTCCGATATATACAGCATGCAATCGAACACAGGTAATCTGACCGACGAGCAGAATACACAAATCAAGCAAAGCGTATACACTGCAATGGTGCATGAGATAGTTCTCCATTCAGTACTTGACAAATTGGGGATCAAGGTTACACCGGAAGAGCTTTTTGACATGGTTCAAGGTGAAAATATTTCATCGATGGTTCAGCAATTTCCGCTGTTTATGGATCCGGAAACGGGAATTTTCAGTAAAGTAAGAGCATTAAATGTTTTAAAAACCATTGAAAATTATGAGACTGTAGCTCCCGAGTACAGGGCAGAAATTGAACAAATCCGCAATTATTGGTTATTCTGGGAGCGCAATATGAAACAACAACGCTTGCAGGACAAATATATGGCTTTGATCTCCAAAGCGATTGTTGCCAATCCGCTTGATGCCAAAGATGCGTACGAATCGTCGCTTGAGAGTTCGGATATTATTTATGCCATGCAGTCATACTTTACAATACCCGACTCAGCGATCAACATAAGCAGCAGCGAAATCAAGAAGATATATAACCAGCGCAAAGAACAATTTAAGCAAAAAGAAACCAGAATAATTGACTATATCGCCGTAGATATCCGACCGAGCGAAGAGGACTATGTAAAAGTGCAGGAAGATGCTAATAAGATATTGGCAGAGTTGACAGTAGCTGAAAATATTGAAGAATTCGTCAATGCAAATTCGGAATTCACTTATATGAACGCCTTCATTTCGGAAAACGCATTAGATACCGACATGTTATCGTTTGTAGAAACAGCCTCTATCGGTGATATTGAAGGTCCTCTTTTCAGGGAAGACAGTTACCGGTTGTTTAAATATATAGATAAAACCATTGCCGCTGATTCCGTCAATGTAAGCCATATCCTTTTGGCTGAACAGTCGGGAAGCAGTGAGGCTATGGAAGCATTAGCCGACAGTTTGGTATCTGTCTTGAAGGCAGGGGGAGATTTTGAAGAATTAGCCGCTCAATATTCAGTCGACCAATCCGGTCTATATGGAGGAGAAATAGGATGGATGACCGAATCAATTGCAGTTCGTTATTTCGGTGAAGATTTTAAGGATGTTATCTTTTCGACCCCAATCAATCAGCCTGTTATTTTCAACGCACCCTATGGCGTACAAATTTTAAAGATAACAGAAAAGACTGCCAATGTTCCCAAATATAAAATTGCCTACATACATCTTTCCGTTACTCCAAGTTCAAAAACGTTCAGTAATCTGTATAACACATTAAATCAGTTTGTTTCAACAAATAATTCAGCTGAAAAAATAGAAGCGGCTGCAACCGATGCAGGGTATGTCCTCAATTCCAATATCAGGGTAACTGCCGAAGACAGATCCTTTGGTTCGGTACCCGACTCACGTCCGATCATACGCTGGGCTTTTGAAAGTAAGAAAAAAGGCGAACTATCCACTATATTCGAATGCAAAAATCATTATGTTTTAGCAGTGCGAAAAGACGCTTTACCGGAAGGCTATCAATCAATCCAATCTGTAGCTCCCCTGTTGAGAAACGAATTAGTCTACGAAAGAAAAGGAGAAGAAATCGTCAAAGAGCTGAAAACCCAAAATCTTCATTCAATCCTAGCCTATGCCGAAGCCATGGGTTCGCAAGTAGATTCAGTGAGATATATCAATTTTGCCACCTCCCGCATTTCAGGAATCGGGCTTGAACCGAAACTGACTGCACATGTAACATTTGCACCTCTTAATTCAATCAAGGATCCGGTAATCGGTACGAACGGCGTATATGTTTTCAGTGTTACCAATCGAAACAGAGATGACAATGTTTATAACGAACAGGATGAAATGCTCAAACTGGAATCGGTCAATTCTTATCGTGTAAGCTATTCATCCATGCTGTCTTTGGTTGAAAATGCAAAAATTGTTGATAATCGTATTCGATTTGATTGATCCATATCAATATGGAATCAAAGGCTTACCTGTCAGGAAGAACGATTGAGGATCTAAAAGGAGTAGCTGCAAAAGCCGGATTACCTGTTTATGCAGCTAATCAAATGGCTGATTGGTTGTACAAAAAAAAGGTAGATTCTATTACCGAAATGACCAATATTGCTCTATCCAAACGTGACTTTTTAGAAAAACACTATGAATTGGGTCTATGTCCTCCTGTCGACCGGATAACCTCGTCCGACGGTACGGTCAAATATCTTTTTCAGGTCGGTGCCGGAAAGTTTGTCGAAACGGTCTACATTCCATCCGACGAACGGTCAACACTCTGTGTCTCTTCACAGATAGGATGTAAAATGAATTGCATTTTTTGCATGACCGGAAAACAAGGATTTAGAGGCAATCTGACAGCAACTGAAATACTGAATCAAATCCGTTCCGTACCTGAAACAGATACACTAACCAACATTGTTTTTATGGGAATGGGAGAACCTTTCGACAATACGGATGCGCTCTTCACCGTACTGGAAATCCTGACAGCTCCTTACGGATACGGATGGAGTCCGAAACGGATTACTGTTTCAACTGTAGGCATAATGAAAGGCTTGCGGCGTTTTTTAGACGAAAGTTCATGCAATCTGGCTGTAAGCATTCATTCGCCGTATTCTGATGAACGACATTCGCTGACGCCCATAGAAAAAGTACATCCAATCCAAGACATCATTCATTTAATCAGACAGTACGACTTTTCTCATCAACGACGAGTTTCGTTCGAATATATCTTGTTCAATCATAAGAACGACTCAGTTCAGCATGCAAAAGACCTGGCCAAAATGTTGACAGGAATCTCTTGCCGTGTGAATTTAATTCATTTTCACGCCATTCCGGAAGTACCGTTGAAAAAATGCAATGGGAAGAAAATGGAGCTGTTCCGGGATATATTGATTGAAAAAGGCATTACATGTACGATCCGTTCCTCACGTGGCGAAGACATCGCAGCCGCCTGTGGAATGTTATCTACAACCCACTCAAAAAAGAAACTAAAAAATTACGAATAAAAAAAATTTTACTGTTTCCATATAAAAGACTATATTTGTCAGCATAATTAAAAAAAATGAATAAATGAAAGCACCGATTTTAACTACAATCATCGCTTCCCTGTTAATCATGCTTGGAAGTTGCGACTCTAATCCGACCGGCATCAGAGCTACCGGAACGGCATTCGAAATCATTGTTGTTGCTAATCAACCGATTTGGAATAATGATGTCGGAAGCGCCCTTAAGGAACAATTATTGGCCCCTGTACCAGGCCTTCCCGCTCCTGAATATTCCATGAGAGTTACGCATGTTCAACCAGCCAGCTTTAAAGGAATGTTTACTTATGTCCGTAATATCCTGATGGTCACGGTTGATGATTCGCAGTTCACGAAAGTTTCACTGAAATCGGAAAGAAACCGTTGGGCACAGGGACAAGTCGTTGTTTATCTGAATGCACCTGATGAGACCATGATGTACGAATTTTTAAACGAAAAACAAGGGTTAATTGTTGATTTCTTTACGAAAATAGAAATGCAACGGATGGCGGAAGTAGTGCAAGCTACATACAGTAAACCGGTTATGGATAAATTGATGGCAAAATTCGATATTATGTTGCATGCACCGTCGGATATTAGGTCCTTGGCGAACGATTCAACACCTGATTTCTTTTGGGCTTCCAATGATGCCAATACAGGACGAATGGATTTGGTCGTATATACATTTCCATATACCGACCCCGATACTTTTACACGGGATTACCTGTTAGAAAAGCGTAATTCAATATTAGGAGCCAATATACCGGGATCATTCCCCAATTCTTACATGTCAACAACAGCGTATGTATCCTATTCTCCCATCACATTATATGGAAAATATTGTGGTGTGCTTCGCGGGTTATGGGAAATGGAGGGTGATATGATGGGAGGACCGTTTGTCAGCTATGCCCGCTTAGACGAAACCAACCACCGTGTAGTTGTAGCCGAAGGATTCGTTTATTCACCGGAAACAGACAAGAAGAATTATATGAGACGATTAGAAGCGTCTTTGCATACCCTGCGTTTACCGGGCGAAGGCAGTGCAACACTGGATGGACCTGAAATAAATGAATGAACAAAGGATAATGGATAAAAAAGGGATTAAGGTAGGAATCACCCACGGTGATATGAACGGCATCGGATATGAGGTGATTTTGAAAGTTTTTGCCGACGAGCGAATGACTGAATTTTGCACACCTGTAATCTACGGTTCGCAAAAGATTGCGATTTACCAACAGAAGATATTGGATTTACCACCCATCAATTTCAAAATTATCAACAAACCGGAAGAAGCTGCAGACGGGAAAATAAATTTGATAAACTGTGTGGACGAAAATCTAAAAATTGAATTCGCACGTTCAACACCGGAAGCCGGTCTGGCTGCATTCACAGCATTAGAAGCAGCTACCTCCGACCTTCAGAGAGGCGCAATTGATACTTTGCTGACTGCGCCAATCAATAAATACAACATTCACAGTGAAGATTTTCATTTTCCGGGTCATACCGAATACCTGGAACAAAAATTTGATGAAGGGGGAAAATACAAGGCATTAATGATTATGACAAGTGACACAATGCGGATAGCCTTGGTTACCGGACACTTACCCTTGGGTGAAGCGAAAGCGCATCTTACACAAGAGGCTGTATTGGGAAAATTAACCCTTTTTCATACATCGTTAATACAGGACTTTGGCGTGGTTAAACCGCGTATTGCCGTTTTATCCTTCAATCCCCATGCAGGAGATCAAGGTCTGCTTGGAATCGAAGAAGAAACAATCATTATTCCATCCATTGCAGAAGCCGAAAAAAAAGGAATTATGGCATTCGGACCGTATGCTGCCGATGGCTTTTTCGGCTCTCAATCCGAACAAAAATTCGACGGCATTTTAGCCATGTATCACGACCAGGGTTTAATTCCTTTCAAAATTGCGGCCATGGAGGACGGGGTGAACTATACCGCCGGTCTGCCGGTTGTACGTACGTCGCCGGCGCACGGAACAGCTTACAATATAGCAGGCCAAAACAAAGCCTCGGAGGCTTCATTCAGGAAAGCGCTTTACTTGTCGCTTGATATCTACCGGAATCGAAAACTGTATAAGGAAATGACAAGCAATCCTTTACGAAAACAATATGTAGACAGAAGCGGTGATAATGTCAAACTTGACCTGACAGCAGACGAACCCAATGAATAATTTCTAACAAAGAATAACTCGCTATGTTCAGACATAAAACGATAGTTTATACATCAGGCACATTTGACATGTTTCATTATAATCATTTGCGAATGATAAATTATGCCCGCAGTCTGGCAGATATTTTGATTGTCGGGGTAAGTACGGACGAGTTGGTTGCTTCCTATAAAATGGCGCCGATCATTCCTTTCCACGAACGCCTGCAGATTATTGAAGCATTAAAAACACCGGATATTGTGATTCCCCAACATACGCTCGACCATACAGAGATTGTCAAAAAATTAAATATTGACGCCTTTGTGGTAGGTGACGACTGGTTTGGGAAATATGATTACCTGAAAGACTTGGATGTGCAGGTGTTTTATTTTCCTTATGGAACAGGCGTTTCTTCTTCCTCTTTAAAGAAAACTATCTATGATTCATACGAAAAGCATCTGTTGCAGGAAAGACAGGCGAAACCGGTTTCGGTAATCATTAAAGAGGAAAATGCGCCGGAAACAATGAGTACGGACAGTAATTTTTAAAATATGGCTAAATTAGCATTCATTACGGGAGGAACCAAAGGAATCGGACATGCTGTAGCAGTCTGTTTGGCAAAAGCGGGATACGATTTATTGCTTACCTATGGTCCTGATACGGATGAGGAAGTCAATACGGCCGTATCAGTGTGCTCAAGCTATGGCGTAAACGTTATTTCACTTCATGCTGATATTTCCTGCAAGAAATCCATTACGGATATTGTTGCGTTTTTATCGGCACAACGAAGTCGAATTGACGCAGTCGTTTTTAATGCAGGTCTCACATACAGGGCAACGTTTGAAAAAACAGAACCTTCCGAATGGGAACGGATTTTCTTTGCCAATGTACATTTTCCGGTCTTTCTGCTCCAACAGATTGTCGGGCAGATCAATCCGGGAGGTAGTGTCGTATTTACCGGCTCATTAATGGGATTCGAACCGCATGCCTCCTCCCTCTCCTATGGTGTTTCCAAGGCAGCTGTACACGCATTGACCAAAAATTTAGTCAAATTCATGGCTCCCTATAACATACGTGTCAATGCCGTAGCCCCCGGATTTGTCGATACAGAATGGCAACAAAACAAACCGGAAGAAATTCGCCGGAATATTGAACAAAAAATTGCGTTGGGACGTTTTTGCGCACCCGAAGAATTAGGCGAAGTATATAAAATGTTAATTGAAAACCGCTATTTTAACGGCGAAATTGTTGTGGTTGATGGTGGGTATTCATATAAATAACATAAGATGAATAAGGAATTTACGGCGTCGCTCAAATCGGTGGAAACAGAAAATATAATCGATTTATATTTTTATCGACCTATCGGTTATCAAATTGCGCGTATTTTAAAACATACGCGTATCACACCGAATATGGTGACTGTTTTTTCCATTTTTGTTGGAGCCGGTACCGGTTTTATGTTCTATTTTAATAGCCTGAATTATAATCTAATCGGTATTTTGCTGTTGGTGATTGCCAATATTCTGGATTGCGTCGACGGTCAATTAGCGCGCCTGACCGGAATCTACTCAAAAATCGGGCGTGTATTAGACGGTATCGCCGGAGATATTTGGTTTTTTATGATTTATGTTTGCCTGGCATTGCGCCTGACCCATGTTTATGGAACCGTATGGTTTTTTATCCCGGCAATCCTGTCCGCTTTATCTCACTTGATACAGGCAAATATTACGGATTATTATAAAACGTTACACCTGTATTTTGAGAGCAAAGAAAAAGGAAAAGAATTTCAAAGCCAAAAACAGGTGAAAGCGCAACAACAAAAAATGAAATTCGGATTGAGTAAATTCTTTTATTCGTTGTATGAAATCTATACGGGCATTCAGGAAAAATTGACTCCGGTTTTACAGCAACTGTTAGCATGTCTGCATGTCAAATACGGAGATGATATTCCCCAGGATATTCGCCATGATTTTCGTCAAAAAAGTAATCGCCTGATGAAACAATGTATTGATTTTATGACATTCAACGGGCGAACCATCATGCTGTTTCTTGTTATTTTAAGCGGATATGTCTGGATTTATTTTATTTACGAAATCATCGTACTCAATTGCATTTTATTCATTACGATCCGGAAACATGAAAAAATGTGTCAAAGATTATATTACAGAATTGCGGAAATATGAGAAAAACGGTTTACGACATAGAAAATCTCAAAGCCATTCATCCCATTTTCAAAAACAGGATAGTTGCCTTTTTTACTAAAAAGTTTTTAAAATGGATCAGTCTCGACAAAGTAAATCAAATTCATTCAAGACATTGTCATTTAAAAGGTTCTGATTTTACATCAGCTATGCTGGCTGACCCGCTAATGGATGTAAAATATATCATTCATAACAAAGAGCTTTTGGATTCGTTGCCGGAAGGCGCATTTATCACTGTTTCCAATCATCCGATCGGATCATTGGACGGAATTATTATGATCGACATTTTTGTGTCACGAAGAAAGGATTATAAGTTTATGGTCAATGGGATATTGGAGAATGTTGGTGCGATGGCCGGTAATTTTATTTCCGTTAAGCCCAATACCAAAGATAAATCCCAAGGCAATCCGGCAAATATCAATGGCGTGCGTTTAGCGCTTGGTTGGCTGAAAGACGGACATCCGATGGGATTTTTCCCTGCAGGCTCCATGTCTTTCAGGAATAAAAAAAAGCAAGTCAGGGACCGTCCCTGGACACATAGCATCATCCGTTTGATACGGAAAGCCAACGTACCGGTTTATCCCGTTTATTTTGACTGTCAAAATTCACGCCTGTTTTATTGGTTAGGTAACGTAAGCTGGCAACTCAGGACGCTTTTCCGCACAGCCGAAGAAGCATTCAACAAACGGGGAAAAACGCTGGATGTCCATATCAGGCAGCCCATTCCGGCTGAAACCATCCGACAATACGCCGACGACAACGAACTGGCAGAGTTCCTTTATCAGTCGACGTATGGCAACGGTCTATAAGAGCGCTTCCAAATTGTTTCAGGATCTCCATTGTATTCAGGAGATTGCAGATTGATTCCACAATGAAGGAAGTGTAATAAACAGAGTGTTTAGATGCGTCCTTTATACATACTTTACATTTTCAATATAATTCGTTCGCCTAATTCTTTACTTAATGCTTTTTTGATTTCATTCAACCGATTGTAATGATACATTAACAGAATTGATTCGTCGATATCACCCCGTTGTTGCAAATCTTTAATTTGTTTTCTGATATCGCTGATTTGTTGCATGATATATGCAATCTTCAGCGAAAACAGATCCCGACGTATCAACCGTTCAAATTCTTCCATTTGTTTGATTATTTTCTGCTGCCATTCTTTCTGTTCATCTTTCGACATTGAGGAGGTGTCGACCGGCTCCTGTATATCAAAGCGGGGAAAATAATTGTCGTCCATCAGGCTGACGGCAATCCGGCTAATGACCGGATCGGGATGTGAAAGAAGATAACGTGAAGCCGTAAAATGAGGTTCACGGCAACGGCTGACAGTTTCTTCCAATATTGTCCTGTACTCAGGCGTATAAAAAGTCAGGTCGTCCTGTTGCAGTTCGTCATAAATATATTCTGCGATACGAATGATAATATGCTCATCCTCTTCCATGTAATCAAACAAAACGCGCTCTCCGTATTGAACGATATAACGAAGTAAACCTTCTTCGTAAGCCTTGTAAGGCGATTTATTTAATTGAGAATTATTGAGAGAGTCTGTTTCGGTGGGGGAAGATGCCGGCTCATCGGCGCTTGGGGGGGGTGAAGTCGGGGTTATTGCGGTTGCGGTCGGTCGCGGCGTTTCAGCCGTCTTTTTACGGTTGAGACGTATTTTATTCAGTTCATTGAGCAGTGTTTGCTCTTTGATTTCCAATAAATCACTGCATTCCTTAACGTATACGGAGCGGATAATATTATCCGGGATAACAGCAATGGAACGAAGAATATCAGAAATAAGCGTAGCCCTTTTGATGGGATCATCTCCTATTTCATCTAATAATAACTTGGTCTTAAAGCGAATAAAGTCTGTTTCCTGTTGCTGGATATACAACGTAAAATCAAACGCATTCCGTTTCCGGGCAAACGAATCAGGGTCTTCACCCTCCGGCAAAAGAACGACCTTGACATTCATACCCTCTTCCAACAAAAGGTCTATCCCCCGGATGGCAGCCTTGATACCTGCCGCATCTCCGTCATAGATCACCGTAATATTCGTTGTGATGCGACGAATCATATTGATTTGCCCCTGTGTCAAAGCAGTTCCCGATGAAGCCACAACATTTTCCACTCCCGCCTGAAACATGGCAATCACATCTGTATACCCTTCAACCAGAAAGCATTTATCGGCTTTGGCGATTGCCTGTTTCGTGAAATAAATCCCGTACAATTCACGGCTTTTATGGTATAGTTCACTTTCGGGCGAATTTACATATTTGGCTATCTTCTCGTTTTTCTTGAGGATACGTCCTCCAAAAGCGACTACCTTGCCGCTCATCGTATGAACCGGAAAAATGATTCGTCCCCGAAAACGGTCGGTCACCGCATCATTCTCATAGCGGCTGACAAGCCCTGTCTTTTCCAAATATTTCTCTTTATATCCGTTGTTTATCGCTGTCTGATACAGGTCGTCGCGCTTTTCCAACGAATAACCTAACTGAAACTTACGAATAATTTCTTCCCGAAAACCACGCTCAATAAAGTAACGCAAGCCGATTGT
>Ga0099364_10006789_pt1 | contig 16573 bp, 11 predicted proteins | sample TergutTh196P3_FD_73070 | JGI IMG/M metagenome (GOLD analysis project Ga0099364, IMG submission 73070) | Microcerotermes parvus P3 segment gut microbial communities from Pointe-Noire, Republic of the Congo - Th196 P3 | ecosystem: Host-associated > Arthropoda: Insects > Digestive system > Gut ... | reverse complement strand
TATTATGGTATCTGTCCCCTGTGTTCCCGTGCTGTGGGATACAAGGCTTAAACCCGGCACCCTGGCGGCAGTTCTTTCAAAATCAGTTCTTCCGACGGGCAAGGGAAGATAAGCCTCGTTGCCGTCCAATTGCCCAAGGGAAAACAAGGTCTGGCTGATCCGGTATTCCAGGCTTATGGTTCCGGAATTATCGGAATTCAAAACAATATCAGCATTAACTCCAAGACAGGAGCCTAAAAGCCCAAGGCTGAAAATGCAAAAAATGATTATTATTCCCCGCCGTGCCAATCCGTGTAGTCCGTGTAATCCGTGGCTATTGTTCAAATTAATCAAAATTCCTCCGAATGAATGCTTATGTCCTGAATCCTGACAGGTAAATCCCGCTCCATCATTTCCAAAGCCTTGTGCATTACTGATTCTCCGAAGCTGCGCGAGTTGGAAACAAGGGCTCCGCCAATCTGGGCAAATGTCAGCGAGTCCTGCAGGTCCACTTCCGCGGCGCTGATATGAAAGCGGCGCAGCAGTTTATCCTTGACAGACCTTATAATACGGCGTTTATCCTTAATGCTTTCCAGGCCCTGAAGTTCAAATATCAGTTGAATCATGGAAACTATCATGATAAAGCATTATACAATTAAATGCATGGTTTGCGAAGTATATGCCGAAAAATTGTCGAAAAATATATATGAGGCTATTAAGGAAACTTTGCCCGGCAGCTTTTTGCTTTTTTTTCATTATTCTATGGGCATTTTTTCCTGTTTACGGTGATGAGGAATCCGAAGAATCTTTAAGACGGGTTACGGACCAAGACGCAAAGGAGCTTTTGTCCCTGGAACTGGGCGATTCTTCGGTTTCGCTTCAGGTCTCCGGCTTTTGGAAAGGAACCCTTAACGCCGGCCTTGGAATGTCATTTTCTCCTTTGGGAAATGCGTTTGTGTTTGACGATACCCCGCTTTTTATGCAGGAAGCTGATTTAACCCTGTCCCTTTGGATAAGGGAACGCTGGTTTGTGGAAGCCTCTTTTCAGGATGATTACCACCTTAACACTTACAGGGCCGGGTACCAGGGCTTTCCCGGAGAATTGGTACAATATGCGGGCATTGGAAACACGGGACTGGATTTTCCGGATTTTCCCTATCTTGATTTGGGTGAAGCATCTCCTTCGTCTTTCGGGTTTTACGGCCATTTCGAAGCCGGCGATTTTGAGCTGCACAGCCTTGTGCGTTATGATTCGGCTGTCAGGGAAGAAAGGGTTTTTTCCAACGGACATGAGCGGAATTACAGCTTTGCGGAAATAAACGGTTTTTTAAGGGGAGTTTCCTTCGTTCTTCCCGATGCGGGCCTTTCAGGCGTGCCCGTTGTGTATATCGAAACCCCCGGCGGCGCACTGACCGACAGCACGGGCCGGCGCTGGCGCATGCTTGAACCCAGTGAATATGCGGCCAGCGCTGTTTACGGCATCGTGGAGCTTAGTCTTGGAGCATACACCGGAGGCTTAACGGAACCGGAAGGAATGATAGCGGTTTCTTACAGTATCGCAGGGAATTCAAATCCCTGGAATGTTTCTTTGGGAACTTACGGCGCTTCCGGTTCACCGGGCACTGGTTTTTTGGGTGACGCGCAGGCCTATTTTGACGGATCTTCAAGAACAATTAATCTTTCCGCGTATCCGCAAAGCGGCGGTGCATATTCTCCCGGCACAAATGCGCCCGGCCGGACCGCCATAAACGGAGTTCCGGTCCTTATAATCTATGAAAAAGGAACTTTCTCCCCTTTTGAACGGCAGAACCTATACCAGCTTCCCGCGGACGGATCGGCAAACCTTGTAAGGCTTTCCAGCGGAACCGTTGTCCAGGGCTATGAACTGCTTCCTGCGGAAAATAATCTTCGCATGACTTCCCGCCTAATACGCGGGAACGCTTCTGTGAACAGCCGGGAAGAAAAAGACCGCTGGCCCCTTGTAAGCGGCCAGGCTTCGTCCACGGACGGGCTCTCAATACCGGAAATCTATCTGCCGGGAAGAAATGTCTTTACAGGAGACCTGGGAATAAGGGTTACCAGCTTAACTGCCGTGGATTCATTCTATATAGGAACAGATGTAATACCGGGTTCCATACAGGTTTACAGGGACGGACTTTTGGACCCGGATTTTTCGTTTAATGCGGCCAACGGAACAGTTAACCTTGGCAATGTTCCTTTTTTTAATGAAACAATACGCATTAGTTATCTAAGAACTTCGGAAGATCGAAACGCGGGGAGCATTGCCATCGGCGCGGGTTTGATTTGGAACCAAAGCAGCGTATTTAATACAAGACTGGGCCTTGGTTTTCGCTGGAACCTGTCTGACGAAACCTATTCCGAGCAAGGCGTTTCAAGTCCGGGAACCGTGGGCCTTGGAGCCGAAGCCAACTGGGTCTATGACAGATTAAGGGCCACTCTTACGCTTGGCCTTGGTTTTGTGCAGCCGGATTCAACGGGGCTGTATCGTGCGGCAGGCATGGAAAATAACGAAGCCTTGCTTGACTTGCCGCCTGACAATTCTTTTATTTCATCTTCGCCCAATAATTATTCCGCACAAAACCGCGCGCCGCTGGTTTACAGGGATTACAGGGATACTTCCTTGTTCAGCAATTCTTCGTATTTTAATATAACTTCGTCCTCGCCCGTTGTTTCCGGAGAGAGCGGCCCCTACCCTGCCTTGGATTCTGCCTTTGTAAACAGCAATATACAGGTTCTTGCCGCGGAATTCACGCTTGATTCCAACCAGAATTGGACGGGTTTTCAGGTACCTCTTGGCGCGGATGCCCCGCTTCTTGAAAGAGCCCAGGAAATCGAGATACCTTTTCGTTTTTTGAACATAAGTGATCCGGCAAACAAGCTAAGAATCATTTTTCAGGCAGGCACTTTATCGGGAAAAGACTCTGTTGTGTATGAAAATATATACACCGTGATCGAAAGTGTCATGTACGAGCCCAATAATGTTAATTACAGGCCCATGGATAATGACCGCAGAATGCTTGTATTAAGCCTTACAAACGAAGATCGCAGGAAATTACAGGGCGCAAATTATATTCGTATACTAATCAGCGCGGCAACACTTACTCCCGGAGAAACCGTAAGCGGCAGGGTAATTCTTGCTCCGCCAATAATCAAGGGCGCTGGTTTCAGGCCGGTTACAATAGACAACGGCAATATATCGTCTGCCGAAATTTCATCATTTGGCCTTAATAATGTCAATGCGCTGGAAACCATTGAAAGCGGCGCAAACAGGCTTGAAAACTCAAAGCACGGGAATTTTGTCCGGCGTTTCCATACCGGTAACAATGCAAACAGGGTTTTGCAGCTTGAATGGAAAAACCTTGCGGGCAATTACGGCCCGGGCGCTGATCACAGATTAAGCAATCTGCCGTTAATTAATTACAAGTCTTTGAGTTTCTTTATGCGCAGGCCTCAAACCGCAGGGAATCAAGCGGCGCTTGACGCGGCCAGGCTGCGTTTCTTCATGGGGAACGGGCCCCAGTCGCTGAACAATTCACGGGAAACCATTCTGGATGCGGAAATTCCGCTCCGGGCCCTTGCGGATATTGGAATAGGTCCCGGGGAATGGGCCAGGGTCGAAATCAGGTATCAGGGCAGTAATCAAGGGGTTTATATTGACGGCAATTTTATCCGGGATGCTTCTTTGGATTTCTATCCTGGTTTTGCTGATATTAATTCTGTTTATCTGGCTTTTCTTGTAATGCCCGGCGCTTTTACGCTGCCTGACGGAAACATTGCATTTGACGAAATTATCCTTGAAGAATCAATATCGTCCTACCGCCTTAATGCCGGGGGAAGCATTGACTTTAGGCTGCCGGGCACAATGGTTTCCGCGGGCGATGTTCCGGTAATCGAGGACATTGCGGTGTCCATGGCCGCGGAATCAGGGACAGCCGGAAACCCGTTTGAAGAAAATACAAACAGTTCTTTTGGCATAAACAACAGAATCAGGGCGGAACTTTCCATTCTTGGCATAAGAACCACGGGTAATTATTCATTTTCACTTTTATCCAGATCGTACAGTCCTGATATTGATTATAGCTGGAGAGCCGGACACGGTTTATCGCGGAATTTTGGCCCCTTAACCATCCGGGAATCTTTTGACCTTGATCCTTTTGCCGGCACATTCGGGCACCAGGCCTCTGTTTTACTGAATGCTCCCTTTGATTTTTCGTTGCAGGGAAACCTGGCTTACGGGGATTTAAGATATGACCGCAGATGGCAAAGTTCCATTGGCCACAGAATGAGCAGCTTCCCGCTCGGTTTTTCCATGGGAGTAAACGCGGGCTGGATGGAAATAATTGAGCCGCCCGATTACATGGACAATTACGCAATCGCATGGATTGGCAGTTTTGCGCCCTTGATGCCCAATACGGGTAATGACGCTTTACGAAGGGACGGCCGCGCAAACTTTAATGCCGACCTTGAAACAAAACCGGCCGGCCTGCGTTTATTCGGCGAAGGGATAACGTCATTTTACACCATTGATAAATCAACGTTATCCGGCACGCTTTTAAGGCTGGACATTCCGCTTGCCCTTGACATTAACTCGCAGGCTTATGCTTTTATGTTCCGTAAGCAAAGGGAATTCAGGCGCAATGTTTTTTTTGACGGCCGGGATTTCAATGATGATTTACAGCGTTTTGGCGAAGCTGCCGGAGACGGTCTGCCTTTGATGTTCGGCATCCCGTTCTACTCATTTTTTAACCCGGATTTGCCGGATACAATGTTAAACGCAAATTCCGGCATGTATCCCGGAACCTTTCTTAACTCCGGCCATTTTACCGAACTCTTTGAGTTTTCACTTCAAATGCCGGCAAATTACACGGTATCATCGCTTTATGTTCCGTCAAGGATTTCACTGTACCTTAATCGTTTTCTGGAACAAAAAATGGATGTATTGTCAGACACCCTGGGTTTTGGCACGGCATTGAATTTCAGTGCGGTTAATCTGTTCGGCGCTCTTGGTTCTTCCCCTGCTTTTTCGTTTTACGCTTTTGACGAGATTAATCATTCACTGGAGGTCTCTGTCTCCATGCCCCGCAGCGAAAGGGTAACTTACCGTGTGCAGGCGGCGCAGGACCTTGGTTTCTTTGGTTTTGAAGGAGAAGAATTAATCCTTGGCCATGTCCTTAACGTCAGTTCGGCAAATTTCCTTACGGACGAAAACCGCGTTACAGATACCCTGAGCCTTGCCTGGACAGTCCCCATGGAAACAACCCTCTTGGGCAGTCTTTACGCTGCTGTTATGGGTAAAGCAGAAACCCAAAGCTCCTGGCTTACGCTTGCCGAACTGGGCCGCGAGGAATATGAGCTTTTCCGCAGGGAGAGCCTTGATTTTACCTATGAATATGATCCTGGAGAAACATCATCGTCTTCAAATTTTTCGCTTGTAATAGGCCATGAATCCATTGTCCGCATACTTGGCCGCCTTAACCTTTCGGCCTATGCAAAATTAAGCATAAGCAATGATTTTAGTTCAAATATATTCAGGATACTAGGGACCATAGGAACAAGTCTTTCTGTAATGTTTTAATTGCTCTCCAATGAATTTATGATTTCATTTTTCTGTTCAGCGCCGATCCTGTGATCGTTTGTAAGGATTCCGAGGGCCGTGCCGGCGTCAAAGCCCTGGTTAATGGCCATTGTCAATTCCGCGATTCCTTCGGCATTCCCGGGATCGGCAATAAAAAGAATCCGGGCCAGGTCAAACCGGACCTGGCTTGCTTCAATATTCGTCGGATTAGCGGGCATTGACTCAAGGCTTGCGTACAGGTTTTCCAGGGCCAGGGCATAAAGTTCCGCCTTTTCAAGGGCCATCGCATATTCATGAAAAACTTTTGGGTTCGGATCGTTCTGGTTTATCCATCTGGCATAATCGCCTATGGTTTCAATTTTTCCCTGCGCGCCGCGGGCCCTTGCCAAAAGAAGCAGGGCGTCAGGATTTTCTTCCAATGCAAAGGGATACCTTAAAATTACTTCTTCGCTGTCCCTGTATTTTTCAAGAGCGTATAAAACAAGAGCATGGTTATAACCGTCATCCGAGCTTTCCGGAACCAGGTCCAAAACCCTGTTATAATATGATTCCGCGGTTTCAAGATCGCCGGTTCTGATCCTGGTATAGGCCGCCGCCTTTAGGGCGATTACATTGTCCGGATCACGCTCCAGTATGTTTTCAAAATGTTCCTGGGCTTCGTAAAAACGGCCTGTTTCAAAAGCAATGCGCCCCAGATTATATTCAGATGCAACCCTGGTTCTGTCCGCGGAAGCGGCCCGCAATAACCAGTATTCCGCTTCCTGGAACTTACCCAGTTCATAATAAGCCATGCCCATTGAAAAATACTCTTCCGCCGCGGCCGCTCCGGATGCGCAGGAAACAAACATTAACGAAAAAACAATGGAAATTATCAAAAGAATAATCAAGCGGAAAAAGCCGTTTTTCTTCATCTATATTACCTGCCTGGTATTTAACACCATGTTTTCTATTTCCCTTAACTGGGCGCGGTAAAGCCCCGCTATATTCGATCCGTAATCAGCTACAAGCTGGATGATGTTTCTGGGATAATTTTCAGTGTCCCGGCCGTTAATGCGATCCCCGGCATCTCCAAGACCGGGCATTATATACGCGTTTTCGTTCAGAACAGGGTCCATCCAGAGCGTATAAACCTGGCAGTTATCCAGGGCCCGCACGGCGCGTAAAGCGCCCTTTAGCGCGGAAATTACATTAAAGAACTGTATGGATTTTGGCTTGACCCCTTCGCTTAAAAGGTATTTAACCACGGTTACAAGGCTGCCGCCGCTGGCGTTCATGGGGTCTGCAAAAATTAAATCCTTTCCGTCAAGGGTATCCCTGTTAAAATAGGATTTGTCCAGGTCAAGAATGTATTCCATGTCGTTTTCGTGTTTTTTATCATCCCTGAATATTTTGAAAAGCGCGAACGGTGTCACATAACCATTGGAAGAATATTCCTCTATTTCTTTTGACATTATCATTGAAGGAAGAAGCGCGCCGCGCAGCATTACGCACATCACGGTATTTTCGATTTTTTCATCAATATTTGTAATCTTGTGAACGGCAAAATTCTGAACCGGAATATCAACCGGGGTTTTTACAATAAGATAATTTTTGTTGACCCCTGGAGTGCCGCTGTAAGCCAGCTTGAAAAGCATTTCGTAGGCGCGCTGGATATAGTAGACAAATTCCTCATTAGGCGTCCGGTAATCGCGCAATTTTGCAATAAGCCTGGAGGCCTCCGGATGGCTTTCCTGGGGCATTTTGAAGGAATAAACCTGCATGCCGCTTTCGTTTTTGCAGATTTCCTGCATAAAGGAACCTAAATCAGTAAAAAGCCGTATCAGATTATTTTCTTCTTTTTGCTTTTCTTTTTGCAGCCGGCTTTTATCCAAAATGGAAAAACTGCTCATTACTTCGCGGTATATCCTGTCAAGCTGCTCCAGATATTGCCTGTCACTTGCCGTAAGATAACCATCCAGATCTTCCGCTTTAAGAATTACTTTATTCATAATCTTAATGTATCATAAGGCTTTAATTAATTTCAATATTGTTTTATGTTCAATTATTGATAAATATGTATTGATAAATATGATGAAAAACCCAAGAATCAAAAATAAAAAAGCCTACGGCAAAACAGTAAAGGCTTTTAAGACCCTGTGTTCCAGGACAGGGGAAAAAGGCGCAACATGCGCGGACATAGCAGCCGCCACAGCCCTTCCCCTTAACACGGTCAGGGAGCTGGTTCCCATGGCCGCGGACGAGTTTTCCGGACGCCTTGAAGTCACAGAGTCCGGGGAAATACTTTATTCATTTCCGCGCGGATTCACAAGCAGATACAGGGGTTTTGGGCCGTTCATTAACAGATTCATGGATGGACTAATCCGGTTTTCGGTAAAGTGCGGCATCTTTGTTTTCAAAATCTGGATCATGTTCATGCTTATAGGCTATTTCTTTTTGTTCATGGCCATTGCCATTGCAAGCCTTTTTTTATCCATGGCCGCAAGCTCTTCAAGGAACAGTTCCCGCCGGGGAAGCTCCGGGAACATGCATCTTTCCATGAACATTTTTAACATGATCATAAGGCTGTGGTTTTATTCTGAATTAACCAAATCCCGTAATTATGGAAGAAGAACTTATGGAGAAAACCGCAAAACCGGAAAGCCGCTGCATAAGGCGATCTTTTCCTTTGTCTTTGGAGACGGTGATCCCAATGCTGGATGGGAAGAAGAAAATAAAAAAGCCCTGATTAAATACCTTAAAGATAACAAAGGCGTGATATCCCTTCCGGAATTCATGATCATAAGCGGTCTTGGTCCCGACCAGGCGGAAAGCGCGATTACCGCCTTTTGCGTTGAGTTTAACGGAAGCCCGGAAGCAACCGAAGACGGAACCGTGGTCTATTGTTTTAACGAAATACTTTTAAGCTCTGATAAAACAAACAGGAAATCCGCTGGTCTATGCGCGGATTCGCCCCTTAATTATAAAACCAAAGAGGCTTTTTCTTCAAACCCGGAAAAAATGAACTTTTGGTTTAATTTAATAAATGCCTTTAATCTTGTGTTTGGCGTGTATTTTTTATACAACGCCGCATCAATAGGCCATGTTATTACCGAACAAAGCAGCTATATTTATTCTGTTGTTTACGTGTTTCTTTCTGTTCTTTTAAGAATAAATCCCCTGCCCTTAATTACCATGGTCCTTGGAATAATACCCCTGGTCTTTTCTTTCCTGTTCTGGCTTATTCCTGTTCTGCGGAAAAATCATATAAACAAAAAAAACGAAACTTTGAGTTTTGAAAATTTCAGAAAGCTCATGTTTCTTAAAATATGGGATTCGCCGCTTTCGGTAAGAAAGAAAGACCTTGATCCATTACCCAAAGAAACAGGGCGGAAAAACCCGGACAGGGCAAAGGATGCTGTCATAAAGGAAATGGGAACTTACGCCATGCCGGAAATAACCCTGGACCACAGCAACGGCGAAGTTTACAGTTTTGTTGAACTTGAAAGGGAAAAACAGGCCCTTGAAAAATACCGGCTTGCGATTGACGTGCAAAAGTTTTCGATTGGTGAAACTGTCTTTGACAGCGGGGAATAAAACCCCGGAGGACACTATTTCTAAATAATTTCACGCGGAGACGCAGAGGGAAGAAAGGAAGAAATGCACAATGCACAATTCACAATTAAAAATGCAAACTGCGTTATTAACAATTGTGAATTATACATTATGCATTATGAATTATTATCCTTCTCCGTGCCTTTGTGCCGCCGTGAGAGATAAATGGGAATAATTAATTGGCAATAGCAGCCTGGGGCTGTCCGAGAAGTACGGGCAGCCCTTTTTAAATTTCACTAGCTTTTGGCCTTATGCTATGGTAAAATTTTTCCATGAGCAAAGGAAAAAGTGATAAAATAACCTACAAGCCCTACGAACAAAACCAAGCCTATTTAATCCCTCCAAGCGCTGGCGAACTTATCCCATCAAGTCATCTGGTCAGACTGGTAAGCGAAGTAATAGATGAAATGGAGATAGAGAGGCTCTTAAGAAAATACCAGGTTGGAGGCGGGGCAAGCCGTTATAATCCGGTGATGATGACCAAAGTGTTTGTCTATGGTTATATGACCAAGGTCTGTTCCAGCCGGATGCTTGCAAAATCGGTACGAGAGAATGTGATGTTCATGTGGCTAGCCGGAAACCAAAAGCCCGATTTCAGAACGCTTAATGATTTTCGAGGAAAACTTCTTAAAGGGGTTATGGAAGAGATCTTTGTCACGGCGGTAAAAATGCTGGCTGCAAAAGGGTATATTAAACTTGAACACTACTTCATAGATGGAACAAAAATAGAGTCAGCCTCAGGACGGTATACCTTTGTGTGGAAGAAAGCGGTAGAAAAGAACAACGAGAAGCTGGATGCCAAACTGCGTGCGTATATAAAAACGGCAGAACGCGTATGGGAAGATGAAAACAGCGAATATGGGGATCGTGATCTTGAGGAGTTGGGAGGCAAGGAGGGATATACCAGTGCCGACGTGAAAGAGCTTGCAAGCGTCCTTAGGGAACGGCTAAAGCTGCTTGACGATGATAAAAGTAAAAAAAAACTGAAAAAGGGCTTGAAAACGATAGAACAGGACTATTTACCGCGGAAAAAGAGGTATGAGAAGGCAAAAAAGATATGCGGTAAACGAAACAGTTATTCCAAAACTGATCCTGACGCAACCTTCATGCGGATGAAGGAAGACCGTATGGGCAATGGTCAGCTAAAACCCGGTTACAATGTGCAGATAGGGACTGAAAATGGATTTGTAGTTGGCTATGATTTGTTTCCCAACCCAAATGATACCAAGACACTGAAACCACATTTACGGCGTCAGTCCAGACGGCTTGGAGTAAAACCCAAGATAGTGATAGCGGATGCCGGTTATGGAAGCGAAGAAAATTACGTATACCTTGAGAACCGCCGAAGCGTGGCAGTTATAAAGTACGGCATATACCATAAAGAGCAAGGGCAGAAATGGAAAAGTGATATTTTCAAGACTGATAATTGGGAATATAACGCGAAAGAAAAATATTATATCTGCCCGAACGGGAGGCGACTTACCTTCAAAGGAACAATTGAAAAAGAGACCCATTCTGGCTACCCGATAACGGCTGAACAATATGAGTGTGAATCATGCAAGTATTGCCGTCTCAAAAAGCAATGCACCAAGGCAAAGGGGAACCGGACTATTGAGCGCAATAAACGCTGGCTCAGGCTTAAAAGGAAAGCACAGCGGGTACTTGTGGATGAACGATACATAGAGTTGCGCAAACAACGTTCAGTTGAGGTAGAGACGGTATTCGGCCAAGTTAAAGGGAATCTTGGCTATAGAAGGTTTTTACTGAGGGGAACAGCAAAAGTCTCTACAGAATGGGGCTTATTCGCTTTGGGCTATAATTTGAAGCAGATATACCGATTAACTGGATAATATCAAGGTAGTATAAGCCTTTTCATTACGGACGTCCGGAATAACAATTTGTTTAAATATCACATTTCAATCTCTAAAAATTAAAGGGCTGCCCGTACTTCTCGGACAGCCCCTGAGATTCAACCCCTTCGGGGTTGGCTCTTTCAAGGAATGGATTTAATGCCCGCTGGCGCGGGCGGATCGAGTCAAGCGGTTTTTTTGGAGAATTACCACCGCGGCTCAGCGCCAAAACAACCCGCTTGCCGTATGGGCAATAACTTTGTTGCTGAATGTTATTTTTTGTACTATTCTTTTAACATGCGTTCCTTTAACATGGGTTTTTTATGCAGAAAAATCACAAGTCTACTCATATTATTCCTTGTTTTTGGCGTACAGACGCTTTGGGCCCAGGAAACTGATCCTGCCTCGTATATCGGCATTACCCTGTCCGGCCTGATTGAACAGTTGGGAGTTCCGCTGACAGTCCATGCCTCACGGGGCTTGAATGAATGGCAGGATGATGTGGTTTTTGTTTATAATGAAGGAGACTTTTTTATTTTCAGGGACAGGGTCTGGCAGCTTGGAATAAGGTCGGCGTACCGTATCCGTGCCGGAGATGCAAGGGACGTTGTTTTTCTGAGTTTTGGAGAGGCAGTTTACAGCGGGAGCGATTTTGCCACCTTCCCCTTAAACGGGTATTCATGGCCAATGGCTATTCGTTTTAATTTTGACTCCAACGGAAGGGTGGCCATGATATTTATTTTTCGTTCGGATTTATAATATATGTCTAAAATCTGTCTGTGCCTTACAGCAAAAACACTTGCCCGTGATTTGGAAATTCTTGAAAAGCACCGCAAATACATAGATGTTGCCGAGCTTAGGGCAGATTGCCTTGATCCTGACGAACGTTTCCATTTACGCAGCTTTCCAAAAATGGCAGGGCTTCCGGTTATACTTACCATACGCAGGGTTATGGACGGCGGAAAATATTCAGGGCACGAAGGCGCGCGCATAACCCTTCTTTCCAAGGGCCTGGCTTTTGCGGAAGCTGATCCGCGGCGGAATTTTGCGTATGTGGATTTGGAAGAGGATCTTGATGTTCCAAGCCTTGAGGAAGCTGCGCGCGCTTTTGGGACACGTATTATCCGTTCGTTTCATAATTTTAACGGCGTTGATCCGGATATTGCCCAAAAACTCCGGAATCTTAGGCGGGTTGGGGACGAAATAGCCAAGGCCGCGGTAATGCCAAAAACCCTTGATGATGTAAAACTTGTTTATCAGGCGGCCAGGAAGACCAAAGACATTGAAAAAATCCTGCTTTGCATGGGGGATTTGGGAATCAACACCAGAATCCTTGCAAATTCCATCGGCTCACATTTAAGCTATACTTCGATCACAGGCGAGGAAGACATTCCCATAGCTTCCGCCGGTCAGCTTGATCCAAGGGAATTGGGCGAGCTTTACCGCTTTAGGAAAATTAATCCAAAAACAAAGGTTTTTGCCGTTACAGGTTTTCCCTTGACAGCGCCCATAAGCTCAAAGTTTTTTAATACTGTTTTTAAGATGGAAAATATTGACGCGGTATGTATTCCTGTTCCTTCGGAAACAATTCAGTCTTTTTTACGCTTTGGCAAGGAAATTGGATTAAAAGGCGCTTCAATCACCGTGCCTCATAAAGAGGCTGTGCTTCCGTATCTTTCCGCCTGGTCGGAAAGGGTATCCTATATTGGCGCCTGCAATACCATTGTTGCAGAACGGGAAGGCTGGAAGGGATATAATACGGATGCCCAGGGGTTTTCCGATTCACTCCTTGAATTTACCCGTCTTAAGGATTTGCGCGGCAAAAAAATTACAATTATAGGCGCCGGAGGAGTAGCCCGATCCGTGGCCGCCGAAGTTCATCGTCTCAAAGGCAAGGCAATTGTTCTTAACAGAACCGTGGTAAAGGCAAAAGAAATTGCCATACCTTATCGTTTTGCCTGGGGCGGCCTTGACAGCCAGGGAATAAAAATGATGGAAAAATTCACTGATATTATTATTCAGTCAACATCTGTGGGCATGGAACCTGACATTGAAGGAGACCCGCTAGAGTTCTATGGTTTTACGGGAAAAGAACTTTTTGTGGACCTGATTTATCGTCCGGTAAAAACCCGCTGCCTCCAAAGGGCGGAAGCAAAGGGCTGTAAAACAATTAACGGTTATGATATGCTTTTACGGCAGGCCAGGTATCAATATAAATATTTTATTGATAAGGAATTTCCCGCCTCTCTTAACAATCGCGTGGAAATTTAGCAGAGTTGTCCGGTACGGCAAAAACACAGCGTTTTTTAAGAGGGTCTTATAAAAACTTATGAATCAAAATGAAATAAAGGAAGCGGTTGCTGTTTACGCGGCAGATACCCTTGTCAAAAGCAGCATGAAGCTGGGCCTTGGTTCAGGTTCTACAGCGATAATCGCAGTAAGGCATATTGGCGCACTTCTTAAAAATGGTAAATTACAGAATATCAAGGCTGTTTCCACAAGTTTCCAGACAACCATTGAATGTGAGAATCTGGGCATTCCCCTTTATACGCTTAATTCCAGGGAAATCAACGGCGAGCTTGATTTGACCATAGACGGAGCGGACGAGGCGGATGCGGAAAACCGCTGCATTAAAGGCGGCGGCGGCGCATTGCTTTTGGAGAAGATCACGGCTTACGCATCAAATAAATACGCGATTATTATTGATGAGTCAAAAATCGTTCAAAACCTGGGGCTTAAGTTTCCCGTCCCTGTGGAGGTAATTCCCGAAGCGCGCCTGACTGTGACCCTGTGTCTTGAAAAACTGGGCGCAGAGGTTAAGCTGCGTGAAGCCGTGCGAAAAGCCGGGCCGGTAATTACAGATAACGGGAATCTGCTTTTGGACATACTCTTCAAAAAACCAATAGACCCTGTAAATATGGAAGCCGAAATCAAGGCCATTCCCGGTGTTGTGGAAAACGGCTTTTTTACAGGTCCTGCAAAAAAGCCTCTGCGCCCGGTTATTTTTATAGGCCATGGCAGCGGCAGGGTGGAACAGCGGGACTAATATGGCTGTGGATAAACATATTAATTTTTTTCAGATACAGAAAGCCGCGGAAAAGTCCGGCTGTTTCCTCTGCCGCATTGTCAACGACAGGGCGGAAATGTATATCGACAACCTGCTCTTTGAACATGTCGCTGACCGGGGCTTTAGGGCGCTTCACCGCGCTGCCGGCGGGTTTTGTCCCTTTCATTCCAGGAACCTCGATTCTTTCAGGGACGGTCTTGCGGTAGCAATCCTTTCAAAGGATATTCTTGAAGATCGCATAACTTCATTCTTAAAGAAAAAACCCTGGCAGCCAAAGCAGCGCTGCCCCATTTGCATTGAACGCGATAATATCGAAGAAGAATATTTAAGTTTCCTTGCATCTGCAAACGGAGACAGCGCCGAAGAAAATGAACTTAAAGCCGCTGTGCTCGGGTCCGAAGGCTTGTGCGCCCCGCATTATTCCAGCCTGCTCTTTACTCCAAAAGGCAAATCCAGAACCGTGCCAAAGTGGTTACGTGAATTCCATGAATCAAAATTCAAAAATTTATTAAAAAGATTAAGTCAGTTTATTGAATTATCCGCCTATGGCAGGCAGAGTGAATTTGCCAGGTTAAGCGAAAAAGACCAGTTAGTCTGGAAAGAAGCGGCTTTGGCTTTAAGAGGAAGCACAGAATGAGACTGCCCTATAAAGGCAGCAAAATTGGCCTTATTGCAGCCGCAGCCGAAGACCGTTTTTTTTCGTATCTCCTTTGTTGTTTAGCGACCCTTGCGGCTGTCGGTTTTTCCTTTATCAGCCCCCAGATTATACGTTTTACCATTGACTCTGTAATAGGAAACGAACCTTTGAAGACCTTTTCCTTTCTGGAACTGCTTATAGACCGGATTGGCGGCATCGAAGTACTTCAAAGATATGTCTGGATCTGCGCCCTCTTAACCCTTGCAGCGGCTTTTTTATCCGGTATATTCAATGTGATACGCCGTTATACCAGCGCAGAAATGAGCGAGACCATTGCCTGGAAACTGCGAAATACCGCTTACTCCCACATACAAAAACTAAATTATGAATGGCATGTAAGCTGTCAGACCGGAGACATTATCCAGCGCTGCACAACAGATATCGACAATATACGCAACTTTATGCAGAACCAGCTACCTGAGCTTATGCGTACTATATGTGTTTTTATAATGGCTCTTGTAATGATGTTTTCCATGGATATATTCATGTCCTTAATCTCATTGTCCCTTATACCCTTAATTATTGTTTTTTCCGTTATTTATTTCAGAAAGGTAAGCAAGGAATTTGCCAGGGCCGATGCTGCGGAGGGGGTCATGCAGGCCGCGGCCCAGGAAAACTATACAGGCGTACGTGTGGTCAGGGCTTTTGGCAGGGAAAAGTATGAAATGGACAAGTTTGCAGAAAAAACAAAAACATATCAGGATATATGGATTCATATAGGCAAAATGCTCGGCCTTTTCTGGGGCGCCGGAGATATATTCACCGGTCTGCAGCTTGCCATTATAGTCGGCGCAGGGGTCTGGCGCAGCGTGCAGGGCGAACTTTCTCCCGGAACCTTTATCGCGTTTTACACCTACTGCAACTGGATGATCTGGCCCATACGCCAGCTTGGACGCATTTTGTCCGAATTCTCACGTACTCTTGTCGCTTCCGGCCGTATCATGGATTTTCTTTCGGTGGAGCCGGAAACCGACCCGCCTGACGCGCTGACGCCTTCCATTAAGGGAGAGATTGTTTTTAACAAGGTATCTTTTAATTATGGGAAGGAAGCGGTTTTGCGGGATGTTTCCTTTGTTTTGAAACCTGGCGAAGTCCTTGCCATACTTGGAGCCACAGGCTCGGGAAAGTCAACTATGGTTCATCTTATAAGCCGCCTTTATGATCTTAAAGACAACGAAGGGCTTATTACCATTGACGGCATTGACATAAGACGCATCAGCCGTCCCCATCTGCGCCGTCATATAGGACTCTGCCTTCAGGAGCCTTTTCTTTTTTCCAAAACCATAAAGGAAAATATTGCCCTGGCAAGGCCGGAAATGGACCTAGAGGAAGTCAAGGAAGCGGCGGCAACAGCCATGGTTGACCAGACTATCGAAGGCTTTGCCGAAAGTTACAATACCATAATCGGGGAAAGGGGCGTTACCCTTTCCGGCGGGCAGAAACAGCGGGTGGCCATTGCGCGCATGCTGGCAGCCAATGCCCCTGTGATGATCTTTGACGACAGCCTTTCGGCAGTTGACACCGACACTGATGCAAAAATCCGCGCTGCCCTTAGGCATAGGGTCGGGAATGCGGCTGTAATAATTATTTCCCACCGCATATCCAGCCTTATGCAGGCGGATAAAATCCTTGTTCTTAAAAACGGTACAGTGGAAGACATCGGCCCGCACGAGGAACTACTGGAAAGGGGCGGAAGTTACAGCCGCATTTTTGAACTGCAGCGCGGCCTGGCGGAGGAAGAAAATGGCTGATTTTGAAGATTTTGATTACAGCAAACCCATGTCTTTAAGCAT
>Ga0099364_10006788_pt1 | contig 16574 bp, 16 predicted proteins | sample TergutTh196P3_FD_73070 | JGI IMG/M metagenome (GOLD analysis project Ga0099364, IMG submission 73070) | Microcerotermes parvus P3 segment gut microbial communities from Pointe-Noire, Republic of the Congo - Th196 P3 | ecosystem: Host-associated > Arthropoda: Insects > Digestive system > Gut ... | reverse complement strand
GAAAGACGCTGTCTGGCGCTAAAGGTTCAATCACCTCGACCTTCCAGCTTACAATGGGAAATCCGGTTAAATCGGGAAGGGTAATGATCAAGGGGCCATCATTTGGGTCGAAGTATTCTGAAGACAAACCTATTTGAGCTTCCGGAGACTCAAGGGGATCGGGCGGGCAGGCGCATGACAGGACAAGTGACAGAACTGCCATGGTAACGGCAAACAAAAAAAATCCTTTTTTCATAACTTCACCTTTTTACATAGTTTAAGCCTTACAAAGTCATATTACAATAGACTTGTTGAAAAATTCTTTATAAAAAAACAAATTTTGGCTAAATCAGCTTTCGTTCCGCTGCAATTCGTATAAGATCTGCTATATTTTCCGCGCCAAGTTTGTTATAAATATTGTTTATCACCATTTTAACAGTATTTATCGAAAGGCTGCGGCTTACCGCTATTTCTGCACGGGAAAGACCATGGGAAAGATCCTTTAGAATTTCAGATTCTCTTGGCGATAAAACAACACTACCGTTCATGCGGTTTGAGCGCATATGCTCGGAAATTATAAATGCATGGCGTTTGGCATAAGAGGCGGATTTACGGTTAATGGTCTCCAGCCAGCTTTTGGGAATACTGCAGTTGGATTCTTTTAAGGCAGCGCTGGTTAAAGTCCGCATATCTTTGCCCAGTTCAATAAAGGACATGATAAGATTATTCGGCGAGGAAGTTTCATAGGCTTCTGTCAGAGCGGCAAATGCTTTTTTCTTTTCTTTCATTTTATAATGTATGCAGGCTTCTATTGCCAGCATTGTTACCCGGCCATAAAGATACGATTCCCTTTGCTTCATATCCTGGATATACGCCAGAACAGGAGGATAATTTCTGGTCAAAAAGCAGTACCTTGCTTTAATCTGATTCTCCAGATTTTCTATAAAACCAGCATGGATATAGGGTGACATAGTCTGTTTAAGCCAATCGGATATATTTTCCGGTGTACCAATTACCCAGCAGTATAATGCATAAGCAATATCAAAATTAGTATAGCGGTTTGGATCTTCTGTTTCGTTAAGCTGGTTTTTTATGTCTTTTATTAGCTGCTCTGCTTTTGCATAATTTCCCTGGACAGCGCATAAGCGCAGGGAATATAAATGCGCCCTGTGCAGAATTTCAAACTGCCTGTGTTCTTTGGCCTTTGCAATGGCCTGGGCTATGTATGCTTCGGCAGCGTTTAGATCTCCCTGGAAAAACTTAAGTTCTCCCCATGCCAGTTCTTCTTCTCCGCCCATATAACCGTCGAATTCTTTTGGCATAAAAGCAGCGGCACGGCTTACTGCTTTTATGTATTCTTCCGGCATTCCTTTTTCCGGGGAACCATTGGCATTACCCCAGGGCCCAATGAGGCGGATACGGACCGAATGTTTGCTTAAAACCGGCGCGGAATCACGACAATTAACGAATTTAGACAGGTAGCTGTCAAAATCAAAGATGTTATCGCTGACACAGGCAAAATAGCGGAAATATGCCAGAGTAAGGTAGAGGCCCCCTAAATTAATGTTTCTAAATAAATTATCTTCGGGCAGTTTAAGGAATTTTGCCTCGTAGTATTCTGCCAGCCTGGCTGCTTTATCCCAGAAACCCAGGCGCATATTGCAGCGAACATGACTAATAGCAAGAAATGATACAGTGTCATAAGCTTCCGGCGGAGCCCTATCGCAGATCGTTGCTCCGTATTTTGCAAGATCGTATGGAAACTGAGCTGGTATATCATATAAAATCTCAATTATCCTTCCATAATCTCCTATTTTTTCCAGGTAGGATATGGCATCGATCCTAAAGCCGTTTTTATTGCACCAGTCTCCGGCAATTTCATAGGTTTTCTGTTTTTCTTCCCGCGAAAGGAATACCTGCTTTGTAGTCAGGAATTCCAGGAATAATGGGTGAATAAGGTATGCATTTATATAGCTGTCCCTGCGCATATATGCATTTTGCCGTTCCATCTCGGTAATTAAGTCATTGTCTCCTTCCGCCAAAAGCTCTATTAATTCAAAAGAAAGATGATCGATAAGGGAAAGGCGTACCAAAAAGCACTGTACCCTTTCCGAAAGACTGTCCCAAATTTCTGTTTCCATTAAGCGGAAGATGTTTGATTTCATTGCGCTGCGAAGGTAGCCGCCATAACCCGGGGCATTTTGGTATGAGCGTGCGAGTAAGTTAAGCGCAAAGGCCCAGCCTCCTGTATCCTGCATAATTTCGCGCAGGCATTCTGTCTGGGGGAATATCTCCAACTGACGAAAGTATTGGGCCATTTCGTTCTCGGTAAAACGCAGATCACATTCGCTTATATTAAATACACGGCCTTTGGAAACCATACCAGCCATATTACTATGAGGAGTACAACGGGAAATCCAAATTGTTGTTGTTCCTATTGCCAGATTATTAACAACCTGCTCTGATAAACGAAGAAGCAGGGGATTTTCCAAATTGTGAATATCATCCACAATAAAGATTCGTCTTTCCAGCGGAGATAATAATTTTTGAGCTACAACCAGGTACTGCTGCTGCTTGTCGGCGGTATCGGGAAAGCCGATTTTGTTAATTGCATTGGCAAAAGGTTCATTAATCTGGTTCCAGGCACGGGCATAATTTTCCCAAAAGCGTTCCGGCACATTATCCCGTTCGGAAATCTGCATCCATGCTGTCGGCGCCTGGTATTCCATTGCAAAATCATAAACTGCACAGGTTTTACCGTAACCTGCTCCGGCGCATACCAGAACCAAAGGATACCTTACAGCTTCGGTAAATAGTTGATTTACCCGCAGGCGTTCAAAATGGAATAAAGCATAAGATTCCTGGTAAGGTTGAATTACATCGGCAATGCCGACACTTTCATTTTTTTGCAATAGTTGTTCCATTTTTTTCTCCTTTTTATACTGATTTTTTTATTCCTAATTTTTTTGTTTTAACAGCGAAAAAAGCATGGACAGCCCCTTAAGCCATCGCTCCATGCCTATTTTCATTTCTGTTCGGTTTAACCAGGCAGCGGTAAAGGCATAGTAGGTTGCCAAACAGATAAAACTGTCTACATCGATAAATTCGATCTTTTCCAGCTCAATTGCCCGATTTAACAGTAAAATCCAATTTTCCTCCATTGGCTTAAAAAAGTATTCCTTGATAAAGTTTTCGCTGTCCTTGTCCTGGCACATTCTTTGTGCAGCAATAAGGATGATACGATCCATCTTTTCCTGGAAAGCCGGCGGCCAGGAATATCCCATCGACATTAACACATCCTGGATAGGCTCGTTTTCCACACGCTGCAATACCAGTTCCATACAAGGAGCAGCCAGCCTATGCTGCTGAGCATAAAAATCATAGCTGCCCAGCAGTAGGTCTCTTTTTGAAGGAAAATGGTTGTATATCGAAGCCGCATTAATCCCCACAGCCTTTGCAATATCCCGCATGGAGACCATTTCGTAGCCTTGGTCAGAAAATAGCGCAATTGCTGCGTCCATTATTTTTTCCCTGGTCGATAAAGGCTCCACTGTAACCATCCTCCAGTATAACTAACAAACGTACGCTAGTTTTATAATTTTGACTAACAAACGCACGTTTGTCAACTAAAATTTTGAAAAATAGGTGTTTTTTGTGTTAAAATTTTGTTAAATTTGGAAAAAAGAGGGCTTTTTAGCTTTTTTTATGAAGTAAAATTAAAAATTAATAAAAAAAGGGGCTTTTCAGCCCCAATATCTTAAAAACCGGTATTCCCGGTCAGAAGCGGGGCGTGTAAATCATTCAAACCCCGTACCCCTACTGTATATCATGTATTTTATCGTGTCAAGAGGGAAACTACGCTATATACGGATGGAGCCCAACAGTGTTGACCATCTTAATTAAAACTTGCTACAGTAATGCACATCGCGGCTGTCGTATAACGGCATTACCCGAGCTTCCCAAGCTCGTGACGTGGGTTCGACTCCCATCAGCCGCTTAAGCGGGATATTTTTTGGTATAACCAAAACAAACTAGCGGCTGCCTACGGTCAGCCGCTAACTATTCGAAGATGCGGCTGATGGGAGTCGAAACTTTTTTGCGACCCTAGAAAACCTAGCAAGTGCGTGGGTTTTCTGGGGTAAGCGTACAAGGACGTACGCTTAGCAAAAAAGACGGCCTGAAAGGAGTAAACAGGATGTTTACGACTGGAAGGGACTCCCATCAGCCGCTTAAGCGGGATATTTTTTGGTATAACCAAAACAAACTAGCGGCTGCCTACGGTCAGCCGCTTAAGCGGGATATTTTTGACACTGTCAAACAATGGAGCGGCTGCCTGCGGTCAGCCGCTGGATGCCTAACCAAGCGGCTGATTTTTGACATACTGAGTGCTTTGAAGCTGATGGGAGTCGAAACTTTGCCGCGGCTCCGGGAAACCAAGCAGGTGAAACCTCTTGACAAGTAGTGCAAAATGCACTACTCTTTTATTATGATGCTGCTCGGCATTTAATGGGATGAGGATAAAAACAAAAAAAACAAGAGCGAACATAAAGGTCTGGGCTTTGAAGTGGCGCAATATGTTTTTACCGATCCCGAAAGGCTTGAACGTATTGATCGGAGCAAAGGCAATGCGGCAGGAGAAGAACGCTATCAGACTTTGGGGAAAGTAGGGCCTGTTTTCTTTGTAGTCTATACAGAGCGAGGAGAAAACAAGCGGATTATTACGGCGCGCGCGGCGGATAAAACAGAGAGGAGAAGTTACAATGGGTATTATCAGATCGACGGTCATGGTTGGTCAAAAGCCACCTAAAGAGATTTTGAAGGCAGCAAGGAGGGCAGCTCGGAAGCCTATCAACTACACGGAAGATGCCCCTCGTTCCACGCCGGAAGCCTTAAAGGAATTCGCACACCTTGCGGCTGAACGAAATAGGCGGAAGAAAAAACAGTCCATAACGATCCGCGTTGCCCCGGACGTTTTAGAAAGTTATAAGACAATGGGAGACGGTTACACCGGCATCATGGCCGACGTGCTAAAATATGCTGTTGAAAATCCTGGCATTCTTGCAAACGCTACAAAATAATTAATCCACCTGAAACAGGCCAGCTATGATACCTCTTATACCCATGAAAATAAGTAAATCGAAGTGTATGATATTGCTTTTTCTTCTTCTCATATTCATTTATATCCTGCTTTCAGTTACTACAAATAATACCATAGCAATAGTACATTATAACTTAAAATCACCTTTATTGAATGAACAAAGTAACATAAAAATTGTTTTGGTCTCTGATTTGCATAGTGGAGTTTATGGAAAAGATCAATCCATATTAATTGATAAAATAAAGAATTCTTCTCCTGATCTAATAGTATTGGCTGGCGATATTTTTGATGACCTTGTTCCGATGACAGGAGCAAAATTGTTTTTATCCGGCATTGCTGATATTGCTCCGGTCTATTTTGTTACAGGTAATCATGAACATTGGAGCAGTGATCTAATGACAATTCATGAAGTGCTTTTGTCATACGGGGTAACTATATTGTCAGATGAATATACAAATATAATAATAAACAACAATGAAATAGTTTTAGCAGGAATAGAAGATCCAGCCGGCTTGGGAGTTTCGGGCAGAAAATTGTATGAAATTTCTGAATACGATCAAAATTATATTATGGAAAAAATGTTTAGAGAACTTGATGAAATATCATTGTATAAAATATTAGTAGCACACCGTCCTGAAAAAATTGATTTGTATACAAAGTATTCATTTAATTTAGTTTTATCCGGACACACGCATGGAGGTCAAGTCAGGATTCCCTATATGTTAAATGGATTGTATGCGCCAAACCAGGGTTTATTCCCAAAATATGGCGGCGGAGTGTATACACATGGAAATCTAATACATATTATTAGCAGAGGGCTTTCAAAAAAATATAAGCTTCCCCGGGTATGGAATCCGCCTGAGCTTGTTATTATTACTATAGAAGCAGGTATTTGATTTATTGCCCTTTTACACGCCAAAAATAGACGGTTTAATCCGCCGTAATACGCTGATTTTTCCCAGTGCGATCCTTACCGGTTCTTCTGGAGGGTCCGGTGCTGCCGACAATGCTGTATCTTCGTTTGCTCTGGGTTTGATAACAAGAACCATTTCAGTTCCTTTTTTGTCCAGAGTTTCCGGCATTCCAAGTATTTTATCTCCGTTAAGGCAGCTTATTTCCAAAAGCGAACCGGTACTAATTGCCTGTTTTACAATACTTGCCTTGCCTGCATAGTCAAGGGAACGGGCTTCGAGTTTTTCGTAGCGCGAAGCTGTATCTTTTAACTGAGTTTCGCTTACAATTGTGCGCCGTTCAATTCTGGATTCCAGTTCTTCTCTCTCCTGTTTGGAAAGCTTCATTTTTTCCAGTGCAGAGCGGAATGTATCTTTTATTTGTTCGGCATTTTCGCTGGGCTGCCCTGTATCTAATTTTTCTGCAGTGAACTTATTCATTATAATACCGGTATCGCCGCTGCCAGTTGTTTTGCTTAATGGAGTAAAATACGACGAAGATGCTTCTGCTTTTAAAGCCGGCCTTGCTACAATATCTACACCGGCGTTATGCAGGATAGCAGCAGCGTCGCCAAGTTCGGCTGACAACAGATATAATCCCGGTGCAAGGCTGCATTTTATTATGGAAGAAAGAGCTTCTGTTTGTGCAAGGTATTCCCGCTCCGGGGTGAGTGTTAGGATTACTCCCTCGTCCAAAGACACTTCTTTCCAGCGTTTTTCCCAATCATCGAGGTTCCATTTAAGTGAATCGGGCAGTCTGCTGCCGGAAAGTCTGTCCAGAAGCTTCCATATTTGTTCTGCATTATAACTACGGTTAAAGCCGCGTACTACAGAATCGCGGGAAAGTGTAAAACGAACTGTCGTTCCCGTTTCCTCTATGAAAGAAAAAGCTGACAGGTCTAAGGCATCGGCAAAATTGATCTCCGGATACAGAATGCAGGAAAAACCAGAATCCATGGCAATACATGGTTTATCTGCCGTTTTGGCTGCAGTATCACCTTTGTTATTCTTGGTATCTGAATTGATAAAAAGCGGACATAAACAGCGTACTCCGTCCATTTCGGTATTTACGAACAATCCAACAATAACGAGGGAGCGAAGCAGAATAGAAGCAGAAGGCAGCTCTCCCATAAATCCCCAGCTGTTTTCTTCCTGCCGCCGAAGGAGCTCGGCTAGTTTTATTAGAGTTGTTTCCGGCAGAGTTCTGCCGTCTTTTGCTGTATTGCATAAGCCATGGATTAAACTAACAGCATTTCTTAAGAGGCTGCGGTTTTTATATGAAGCAGATAAACCGCCTTGGCTTAAAAAAAGCGCTGCAGCTGCTGCAAGATATTCCAGGCGGTCGCGTTCGGGCAAAACCTTAAATGCACTGATTTTCCCTTCGTTTGGTACAAGGTATGAAGACGATTTATTTTCTTCATCATTAAAAAGACCCAGGGTTAAGAGTCCTCCTGCAAGCACATTAATATCCAAGCCGGGAAAAAGGATCTTGCTTTGTTCGGCCGCTTTCTTTTTAAATGAAAAGCTTATATTTTTTCCATCATCATTATCCTTAAACTGCAGCTCGTTATTCAGCAGAAATGCAAAGAGCGCTGCCAGGGTTCTGCCATTAAGTGTTTCGGTATTATTAATCGCAGCTTTGCTTTTTTCCATCTTGCTTTTTTCAATAGCAGGAAACAAAATTTGTGTATTTGCTGTATGGGGAGCAAGGATATTTTCCAGCCGGGGGTTCAGGGCAATTCGGAGTATACCATTGTCGCGAAAACGGTAAATAATAAGCCGCTCTTCCAGGTTAAGCAGTATTTCCTGAAGTTCTGCATAGGAATATTCACCGGTAAAAAAGCTTTCCAGTTCTCCGGGAACCGGTTCTGCCAGAAGCGCAATGGCTGCAATAATACGGCGGTCGTTATCGTTGATATATGCTGTTATGGTTTTTTGAATTTCCGGATTTACTATAAAGCGGCTAAGTTCTTCTACCAACTTCTGCTTGTTAAAGGGTGTTTTTACCACGCCTAAAATGCTGCGCAAGAGATCAAAAAATGCGGCATCGGGCAGGGTAAGAAGGGCAGACTGCCAGAAATCAACCGAACGAAACGAGGACTTCATTGCTCTAATTCCTGTGTATCATCAACCGAACGCCAATGCTGCAATGAATAACGATAACCCTGCTCTGCAAGGAACTTTTGGCGATTGGCGGCAAAATCTTCTTCTACGGTTGAACGGGAGACGATGGTGTAGAAATAGGAATTTTTATTTTTCTTGGGGCGCAGTATTCTTCCAAGCCGCTGGGCTTCTTCCTGGCGGGAACCAAAGGAGCCGGAGATTTGTATCGCCATGGAAGCATCGGGAAGGTCGAGTGCAAAGTTTGCCACTTTGGAAACAACAATTAACGGAAGCTCCCCCTTTTTAAATGCCGAATAAATTCGCTCCCGCTCGGCATTGGGAGTTTTTCCGGTTACAAGCGGAGCTTTTAAGCGCCGGGTTATGCTTTCCAGCTGGGAAATGTACTGACCAATAACCAGAATTTGATCCTGGGGATGGTTGTTTATAAGTTCCAGGGCGGCTTCTTCTTTAAGGGGGTTTTCTGCAGCAATGCGGTACTTTTCCCGTTTTCCTGCTACAGCATAGGGAACTCTAAGATCTTCGGGCAGATCAAGCCGGACTTCCACACAGAGCGCCTCGGCTATCCAGCCCTTTTGTTCCAGGTCTTTCCAGGGGACATCGTAGCGCTTGGGTCCAACAAGGCTGAACACAGCATCTTCGGCCCTGTCTTCCCGTACCAGTGTAGCGGTAAGACCCAGGCGCCGCACTGCCTGAAGTTCTGCAGTAACCCGGAAAACCGGAGCAGGCAGAAGATGTACTTCATCATAGATTATAAGTCCCCAGGGATATTGGCGGAACAGGGAAAAATGGGGGAAGTCTCCGTTCTTATTTGGCCGCCAGGTTATAATCTGATATGTTGCAATGGTTACCGGCGCAACAGTTTTACTGTCGCTGGTATATTCGGCAATTTGATCGCGGGTCAGTGTGGTTTTATCCAAAAGCTCGTCTATCCATTGATGAACCGCTGCTACATTGGCCGAAAGGATCAATGTATTGGTTTTAAGCATGGCCATAACTGCCATGCCTACAATGGTTTTACCAGCCCCGCAAGGCAGTACCACCACTCCAAAGCCCGTCCCCGGCCCGCCGTTTCCCAATACAGCACGGGCAGCTTCTGTTTGATAATCTCGCATAACAAAGGGCAGCCGCTTGATTGGCATATTCTCGTCTGTTGGAGGTTCCGGAGGGTTATTGTTATCCTTTAGGCTCAGTTCCAGCATTTCTCCTTTTCGTAAAACAGCTTCGTCCCTCACCGGCCAGCCAAGTTTAATAAGTTCCTGTTTAATAGTACCCCGGTCGATAAGTTTAACTTTGAATCCCTTGTCAGTTTTAACCAGATAGTTTGTCAATGTTCTGGCGGCGGCAATTTCCTTTTCTATTACGTGATCTTCTGACGAAAGAAGCAGTTCCTCTCCGCTGGGATCCAAAGAGCTTAGCGTTATTTTTCCATAACGCGCCATAGTGTCTGTAAAACCTTCGCATATACCGGAAGGCACTTCATAGCGGCTGTATGCATTAAGCACAGCGCAGACATCGTCCGGGTTAAAACCCGCACTGGCAGCATTCCACAGCGAAAGGGGAGTAATGCGGTAGGTATGAATATGTTCGGGTGATTTTTCCAGCTCTGCAAAGGGCAGAATTGCAGCACGGGCTTCTTCTGCTTCCGGCGAATGTACATCGAGCAATAGGGTGCGATCACTTTGAATTATAAGCGGCTTGGCCGCTGAATCAACCATAACCTTTTAAGTATAATGAAAACCATAAAAAATCGCCATAGCTTCCCCTTGACTTTATCGTTAAAAAACCCCATTGTAGCTCATGGGGTTTTTATCCCCAAAGTTATAAAAAAAGGTTTGGGCAGAGGAGGTTGAAGGGTCAGAGTTGATAGGGAGTGATGTGGTCATCGAAGGGGTCTCTAAGTCCTTTGGTGACATTAAGGTGCTGAATGATGTCAGCCTTTCCATAAAGAAAGGAGAGTTCTTTTCTTTATTGGGACCTTCGGGCTGCGGAAAAACCACCTTGTTGCGTATTATTGCAGGTTTTGAAACTCCCGACAGCGGCTCGGTCACCTTCGACGGGGTAAATGTGCTGGATCTTCCCCCAAACCAGCGTCAAGCCAATACAATCTTTCAAAGTTATGCCCTGTTTCCCCATCTTTCGGTATTCGAAAATGTAGCTTTTCCCCTTAGACTTAAAAAAAAGTCCAAGGCCGGTATTTCTTCCCAGGTTAACGACTACCTTAAACTTGTTCAGTTGGAAGCTCATGCACATAAAAAACCCAACCAGCTTTCCGGCGGTCAGAAACAGCGGGTTGCCATTGCGCGCGCCTTGATTAACGAACCCAGCGTATTGCTTCTGGATGAACCGCTGTCAGCGCTGGATGCCAAGCTTCGCCATCAAATGTTAATAGAGCTGGATGATATTCATGATAAAATAGGCATTACCTTTATTTATGTAACACATGATCAGCAGGAGGCTCTTTCCGTATCCGACCATATCGCTGTAATGGATCAGGGTGATATGCTTCAGGTGGGAACCCCCCACGATATTTACGAAAGCCCTGCAACAAAGTTTGTAGCTCATTTTATCGGAGAAACAAACCTTTACAGCGGTACAGTACATAATGTAGAGCTGATGGACAGGCCGGAAACAGAATATATGGCAGAACTGGACATCGCCGAGCTTGGCCGGATAAAAGTAACCACAGTAGATAAAGTGACCGTTGGACAAAAAGTAAATTTTACTGTCCGTCCGGAAAAGATCATGATAAGCACCGAAAAACCATTTAGCAAACGGGAAGATATAAACCATTTAACAGGCATTGTAGATGAGCCAATTTATTCGGGGTTTCAGACAAAGTTTTATATTAAGGTGAATGATTCGGCACTTATAAGGGTAATAAAACAGCATGCCAATTATTCAGATGAAGGACCGGACATAGTATGGAAGGATTCTGTATACCTTTCCTGGAGCGCCGATGACGGGTATATTCTAGGAATCCAAGAGATTCCGGAAACCTTGGAGGCTCCGAGTTGACAGGTCGTACTGCGTTAAAACGCAATTACGGCCCATTTTATTCACTCCCCATGGCAGTGTGGTTTACTCTTTTTTTTATTGCACCGCTTGTTATCATTATTGTATACAGCTTTTTGCGAAAAGGACTCTATGGCGGAGTACTGCCGGAATTTTCTCTTGAAGCATATCATTTTCTAACCAATATCAGCTTCCTTCGTATAACGCTCCGGACACTGATTATTTCGGTAATAGCCACAGTTATAACGATCATTATTGCGCTGCCCTGCGGCTACTATATGGCCCGTAGTAAGTATCAAACTTTTTTGCTTCTTTTAATTATTATTCCTTTTTGGACAAACTTTCTTATCCGGGTTTTTGCCTGGATGAATATACTGGGTAATAATGGTTTTTTAAACAGCTTATTAATGCGATTCGGTCTTATAAATGATTATATTCCCTTTCTTTACAATCAAAGGGCGGTTATTCTGGTAATGGTATATATGTATCTGCCCTATGCCATACTGCCGCTTTTTTCTACTATCGATAAATTTGATTTTTCTCTTTTGGAAGCAGCAAGGGATTTAGGCGCCACCAAACTGGGAGCAATTTACCATATCATGCTGCCCAATATTAAAAGCGGTATATATACAGCTATACTGTTTACCTTTATTCCAATCTTTGGCGCTTATGCCGTGCCGCTTTTGGTTGGCGGGCATGATTCGTATATGCTGGGAAATATTATTGCCGATCAGCTTCTTAAAGCCCGCAACTGGCCGTTGTCTTCGGCAATATCACTGGTGCTTACTGTTATCACCACCTTTGGAGTAATTCTAATGCTAAGTATTAACCGGAGGGAATCAAAGAGTAAAACTGATATACAGGGAAGGGAGCTTGTAAATGATATTTAGAAACATAAGCCTTTCCATGTTTTCCTTCCGCAAATCCCGTCCGACCGGAGAGGCAGAGCGTCATGCACGCCGTGCTGCCCAGGGATCAGGCTATAAAAGCTACCGGAAGTATTTTTCTTTTTCCCAGACAATATTTCTGGCAACTTTGGTATTTTTATTTCTGCCCCTCTTTGTTTTAATTCTTTATTCCTTTAATTCATCCAGAGGAGTACACTGGACAGGTTTTTCCCTGGTCTGGTACGAGCAGCTTTTTTTCCGTTCCAAGGATCTATGGCGATCTTTTTGGAACAGTATAATTATTGCTTTTGGGTCGGCAGTAAGTGCAACGATAATCGGGACGCTGGGAGCTGTGGGAGTGTACTGGTATCGTTTTAAGCTGCGCAGTTATGTACAAACCATTACCTTTATGCCCATGATACTTCCGGAAATTATCATCGGTGTTTCTCTTGCAATCTTTTTTGCAGGGATTAGAATGCAGCTTGGTCTTATTACGATTCTTATTGCGCATATAAGTTTTAATATCCCTTTTGTGTTTTTAATGGTTATGGCCCGGCTGGATGAGTTTGATTATTCGATAATCGAAGCAGCCCGAGATCTTGGGGCTACAGAAATGCAGACACTGTTTAAGGTTACTGTCCCGGTATGTATGCCCGGCATTATCGCAGGTTTTTTAACCGCAGTAACCATTTCACTGGAAGATTTTGTTATCACTTATTTTGTTACCGGCCCCGGTGCGTCCACCCTGCCGATATATATTTATTCTTCTATTCGTTTTGGCGTGTCTCCGGTTATCAATGCCTTGTCTGTGGTAATGATCCTGGGTACAGTAGTATTAACAATTCTGTTAAGAAATTTTCTTAAACATATTGCGGCAAAATAAATTGTGCCGTTAAATCCAAAAGCAAGGAGACTGCAATGAAAAAGATCAAGAAAAAATTGCCTATGCTGGCGACTGCCGCCGCTATATGCTTTGTTAGCATTATGGCAGGCGGCTGTTCGGGAAACAGGGGTTCTGAACGATTGTATATTTACAATTGGACCTACTATACGCCCGATTCTGTAATTGAACAATTCGAAGATGAATTTGGCGTAACAGTAATCTATGATGAGTATTCATCCAACGAAGAAATGTTTGCCAAGCTTATGGCAGGCGGTCTTGGCTATGATATCGTTTTTCCATCCGAAGATTATGTGGAGATAATGATTAGACTGGGCATGCTGGAAAGGATCGATAAGGATAAGCTGCCCAACATTGCAAATATAGAACCAAGCCTGCGCGTTAAAATTGATCATTTTGATCCAGGCATGAATTATTCCGTCCCTTATTTTTGGGGCGCAGCGGGAATTATTGTAAATACTGCCAGGGTCCCCGATTATGAAGAAAACTACTCAATTTTTAGCCGTACCGATCTTAGGGGACGTATGACCATGCTGGATGACATGAGGGAAGTTCTGGGAGTTGCGCTTATCCATCAGGGCTTTTCGGCTAATACACACAATCCTAATGAGGTTGCAATGGCTCGTGATCTGATAAATAATATGTGGAAACCAAACCTTGTTAAATTCGATGCCGAAGCATTCGGCAAAGGCTATGCCCAGGGAGACTTTTGGGTAGTTCATGGCTATGCAGAAGTTGTATTTGAAGAAATCGAAGGAAACGAGGAGCTAATAAGGAACACAGTTTTCTTTATTCCGCCGGGAAGCCCTGCCTATGTTGACAGCATGGTAATTTTACGTGGAGCACGGAACATAGATATGGCACACGAGTTTATCAACTTTATTCACCGGCCGGAAATCTATGCAGAGTTTACAGATCTCTTTGATTTTCCCGCTACCGCCAATTCCCGGGCTGCCGCATTCAAGGAAAATGATGATCCTCCCTATACCATGGAAGATTTAAGGGACAGTGAATTAAAATACGATCTTGGAGAAGCGCTGGAAATATACAACAGCGCCTGGGAATCGATCAAGATGGGTTTTTAGAATCAGCGCTGTCTGTTCAAACTAGGTGGTTAGTACAAGCTGCATTATGCAGCTTGTACCGTCCAGCGAAGCTGTACTAGCTAAGAAATCATAGTCATAACTGTTTCTGAAAATTCCCATACGCTATTATTACGAAGCCATCTTGTTTCAAACCAATTAGCGCCTAATGCACCTCGATATTTCATCCCTTCAATAATTATTTCATTGCTTCTTTCTGTAACATTAATTATTGCAAGCAAAACACCATCGGTGATATACATACCTTCTTCATTAAATAGGCCTTCTGATAATAGACCGTCAAAATTGGTATCAATAACCGTTAACTGTTTATTTTCAAACCACATTGAAATTTCTTTTTTATCGTCATCGTTTGCAAATTCCAGTGTAGAAAAATCAATGGCAATAAAATTAATGTTTTCGTTTAATGCTGTGTCTTGCAATAAATAACTATCAAGTGTAATTTTATATATTTCTGCCCATTGTGTTATTTCTTGTGTGTCTTTCCCCGGCGTAGAACAGCTAAGACCAAGAAATAGTATTATAAACAGACCAAGTGTTAATTTATGCATGTGTTCCCCTTGTGGGGTTATTATAGCAATTTTTTTGGGTATTTTAAAGGGATGCCAGCTGTTTAGATCAAACTATTGACAAATTCTAACTTTAGTCTATATACTGCGGGAAGTTATGCTGCGGAGTGAGGGGAAATAGTGGCGAAAAAAAACTCTATTATTATAAGAAAAACTGCCCGTAAGCGCCGAGCAAAAATGAGCCTTGAGGAACTATTTGCTGGCTATAAAGGAAAATATATATGTGAAGAATGGAACGCCGGAAAACCTGTAGGTAAGGAAGTTTGGTAATGCCATATGACCAGAGGATATTTTGGATAATGTGATTGATCTTATCTGTGCGATTGTAGAGTAGGGAAATATGTAACAGTATGAGGTTTATTTTATGAGTGAAAGCAATTTTACCACGAACCAAACGAACCACCACGAACAAGAGGAAGATATATTATTCAAAGAGGAGTATTATAAAATATATGGATGTATATATACTGTTAATAAAAAATTAGGATCAGGTTTTCTGGAAGTAGTGTATCAAGAAGCCTTAGAGATAGAGCTAAAGAGAGAAAACATACCTTTTATTCCTCAACAGGAACTTGTAATACTATATGATGGAATTCCGTTAAAAACAAAATATGTGGCTGATATTGTTTGTTATGATAAAATAATTATTGAATTGAAAACGGTAACAAAAATAAATAATCAACATAAAGCACAGTCAATGAATTATTTAAAAGCTACAGATTTTAAACTAGGGCTGCTTGTGAATTTTAATTCCTTCCCCAAAGCAGAGATAATTAGGATGGTCAGGTAATATATGAAACAACGAGTTCGTTTGGTTTGTGTTGGTTCGTGGTTAAAAATTATGGAGAAATTTCATGGCTAAAAGTAAAAATATTATTGTATCCAAACAGGACAAACAGTTCTTTGCTGAAATTGCGGGACTTTTAAATAAAGCAAGAGAAACAGCTTATAAATCTGTCAATACAATTATGATACAAACAAACTGGCAAATTGGCAGACGCATAGTAGAATATGAACAAAAAGGTAAAAACCGTGCAGATTATGGTGATTATCTTATTGTCAATTTATCCCGCTATTTAACTGACATTTTAGGTAAGGGTTTTTCTGAAGCAAACTTGCTGAATTTTAGACAATTCTATCTGATTTTCCCAGAATTTTCCCAATTCCCTACACACCGTGTAGGGAATCTAAGCTGGTCGCATTTTCGCATAATCATGAGGACAGAAAAGGAACTTGCGGCAATGATAGAAAAGAAAAATGCAAAGCTGTTACAGGATAAAACATGGCTAAAGTAATTGATCAGCTAATCATTAATTCCCCATACGAAGAACCCAAAGAACATTGGGTCTACGACTCCCAAAGTCAATCATTTGACCGTATCCCAGGTCGCCGCTCCGCTGGCTATTATGTAGCTTCTCAGGGAAGTAATCAATTTAATGACCAGGGTGTTTTTATTGAACTCCCAATAGTAAACGAAATCCGCAAAAGGGTAAAAATTTGGCGGGAAAAAAAATATCCTGGAATTACCAGTGTTACAAGAAAATTGATTGAACATTGGTACACAGATGGAGTACGCAAATTTCCCTTTTTCTATTGTCAGCTTGACGCAATAGAAACAATAATCTGGCTTACAGAAGCACCTGCTTCTGAAAAGACAGGTATTAACATTCCAAGTGACGGCAGTGCGTTTTCTCGAATATGCACAAAACTCTGTACTGGCGGTGGTAAAACCACCGTCATGGCCATGCTCATAGCCTGGCAGGTCTGTAATAAAGTGTCCTATCCGCAAGATACCCGTTTTTCAAAAAATGTCTTCATCGTAGCCCCAGGAATTACAGTAAGAGACCGCTTGCAGGTTTTAATACCAGCGGGCGGCTCAAATTATTATATTGAATTTGAAGTAGTCCCATCTTCTTTATTGGATAAACTTCATCAAGGTAGTGTCCGTATA
>Ga0099364_10006787_pt1 | contig 16574 bp, 14 predicted proteins | sample TergutTh196P3_FD_73070 | JGI IMG/M metagenome (GOLD analysis project Ga0099364, IMG submission 73070) | Microcerotermes parvus P3 segment gut microbial communities from Pointe-Noire, Republic of the Congo - Th196 P3 | ecosystem: Host-associated > Arthropoda: Insects > Digestive system > Gut ... | reverse complement strand
GATGGCGGCACAGTGGTGTTTGAACACATCGACGATGCCGGTTTTGTGTTTAGCTCGAACATTACGGGTGACGTTAGTGTCGAAGCCAAGGACGGGACAACTATACTGACGGGTGCGAACAACTATACCGGAACGACGCTTGTGGACGGCGAATTGTTTGAAAAGACAGTCCTCGGCTTTGTGGATGGCGCTCTCGGCAGCGGCACTGTCACCGTCAAGAATAAGGGTGTTCTGAGATGGGAGGACGACAACGCTGCGTTTGACGATGCGTCGAAGATAGAGATAAACAACGGTATCCTCAACATCGGCAATAACGCACTGACGTTTACAACCCTTCCTACAGTGACGGGCGTCGCTTTCGTACAAGGTAACGAGGGTGTTTTGACGTTCGCTGCCGGTATAACCACGATTGGCACCAACGAGGTGTGGGTGGCGGAAGGCGACAATCCGGTCACGCTGGAATTGGGCAACGCAATTACAAATAACGGATTGTTGTGTGCTATAGGAGAAGGCATACTTTCAGTTCAAGCAAATTTAACTAACTCCGTCTCAGGCAAGTTACGCATCGGTGTAGTAGGGGAAACAGGCGGCAAACTGACGCTCGGCGAAGGCTTCACGATTACGAATTGGGGCGATATGTACATTCACAGTGTGCCGGTGACTTTCGAAGAAGGCAGCAGCATCGAGAATTACGGTACTCTTTACTACCCGGGCGGTCCCGCCGCTGCCAAATTATTGATTGATGCGGGGCACCTCATTAACTACGGAGTAATCAGGTATGCCAACGAAGACGACCTCAAAGGTTCGCCGGGTTCTGGCGGCGGCAAAGACGGCCTGCCCGGAAAAGACGGCGGCGACGGTAAACCCGGTCAAGACGGCAGACCTGGCCAGGACGGCTAAAAGGGCGATAAGGGAGACAAAGGCAGCGGCGGCGGCGGATGCAACGCCGGATTCGGCCTGTTTGCCATCGCGGCGGCGCTGACGCTGTTGAGGAGGAAATAGCAGCCGGACGCTTGCTTTTTCCGCGTTGAACAGACTTAGATTGAAAAGGAGCGCTGAATTTGTTCAGCGCTCCTTCTCTATCGGTTAGGGCGATATGTACGTGGCAAAGGCATGTAGGGAGTGTAAAAAAATAACATTTACGTAGGGGCGGATGGCACCCCTCATTTATTGGCGTATGTCCGCGGGCCGATTACCATCGGCCCCTACGAAAGGTTTGAACGTTTCTCGTTTAGGTCTTCTAAAGTTTATTTCCGAACACTTCCTTAGCAAGTACAAAAATTAGGGGTGGATTTGATAAAATCAATGGTGTGAACGTTTGGACGTTAAAATTGGGTGGTAATGGGAGATTGGGTGGTAATGGGCGGATTGCCATCCGCCCCTACAAGGGGGTATTGCTTAATGAGAGAATTTTCCGCGAGAAAACCTAATCGCCTGCGTAGTTATGATTATTCAACAAACGGCGCATATTTTTTAACGATTTGCGTTAAAGACCGCGCTGAAATTTTGGGAAGAATTGAAAATGGCCAAATTATTCTCGATGAATACGGCAAAATAGTTGTACAAGAAATGGTTTCTTCATGCGAATTACGCAAAGAATGCAAAATTGACCAATATGTAATTATGCCAAATCATATTCACCTCATTCTCCTTGTACAGCACATCGTAGGGGCGGATGGCAATCCGCCCATTACCCCCAATCTCCCCATTACCCCCAATCCATACATGCGTTACTCAACCTTCACCCCTACACAAAATCAATCAGTACCTTCTTTTGTACGCGGTTTTAAAGGCGCAACCAGTCGTATCTTAGGATTCTCAATATGGCAGCGCTCATTCCACGATCACATTATTAGAGATGAAAATGACTATACCCGACTCGCGCAATATATCGAAAATAATCCGGCAAATTGGGAAAATGATTGTTTTCATCCCACTAAATTAATTTCCATCGAAAAAAGTGAGGAAGTTATTTTGTGACGATTATTAAGTATAATATCCTGAAAATCAGGGCCGAGGAGTGAATTTGAAATGTCGGTCAAAAGTTGTCCATCATGCGGGTACGTGATAATTGACCCTTCGCAGCCGTGTACTTCATGCGAAGAGGCGCCGGATGCGGAGCTGCTTCCTGTCGCGGTGTCCGGCTTTCAGCCTCAGCCTCAACCTCAACCGCGCGGTGGCAAATATTTTTCCAAAAAGACGACAGCGGCTGTTTCAAGCGCCGCTGCTGTTGTCATCGCGGGAGTCCTGACGTGGGTAGCGCTTTATGGCGGAGACAACCAAACAATAGAACAACCGCAACCCATTATTTCTGTAACCACGCCGAATCAAGTTCCGGCTCCGGAGCCGGAACCTGACCCGGAGCCGGATTCGCCGTCCCCTGCCGCTATGAGTGACGCGGATTTTATTGTGCTTTGCCAAAAGGGTTCTTTGCAGGAAATCAGCGATGCTGTTAAAAACGGGGCAAACTTGAACGCGAGCAATAGAAGAGGCTGGACGCCGCTTATGTTTGCGGTTAACAGCAACCCCAATCCTGAAGTGATAACTACCCTTATCAAAGCAGGCGCGGATATCAGCGCGAGGGATAACCGAGGCATTACGCCGTTTATGCTTGCGGTGGATAAAGGCAATCTCAAAGCGATAACGGCCTTTATCAAAGCGGGGGTGGACGTCAACGCGAAGGATTCGGGAGGAATAACGCCGTTTATGTACGCGGCGTGGGCAGGCAGCTCCAATCCTGAAATGATAACCGCCCTTATCGAAGCGGGCGCGAATGTAAGCTTGAGGGATGAAGACGGCTGGACGCCGCTTATGTACGCGGCGAGCAAATCCAATCCTGAAGTGATAACTGCCCTTACCCAAGCAGGCGCGGATGCCAACGCGGAGGATGAACATAAATGGACGCCGCTTATGCTTGCGGTCAACGGCAACTCCAACCCTGAAGTGATAACCGCCCTTGTAAAAGCAGGCGCGAATGTCAACGCGAAGGCAGGAGATTGGGGCAGGACATTGCTTATGTACGCGGCTGAACACTCCAGCCCGGAAGCGATAACAGCCCTTGTAGAAGGCGGCGCGGACGTCAACGCGGAGGACGACCGGGGCTGGACGCCGCTTACGTTTGCGATGAGGAACTGGGAGCGCTCCTCCGAAGCGGAAGCAGCCCTTACCAAAGCAGGCGCTCGCAAAGGCCCATTCGACTATAAGGGTTTTATCCGGCTCAAACTCACCAGGAATAACGTAAACCTGCGTAACTATCCGAGCATGGACGGGGATGTTTTGACACAAATTGCCTCGGATGATGAAAACTTATACTTTATCGCCGCTTCTCAGCCGCAGCTGGACAACAGTGACGGCTCGGCATGGTACGAGCTTTTCTTCGCGGCGCATGAATGGGATGGCAGCTTTAGAAGACTGGATAGATCAGAAAGATTTGATTACTCCACTCCCTACGTCAATGCGGGATTAGTAAAAACTTTTCCGCCTTCTGATGGGAATATACGGCAAATAGACTATTTCAACGCGGGACGGCCGCCTCGCTATAACACGGGCGACTTAATGGAAAATTTGGAACATGACGTTATCCTGGCTGTAAAAAAGCCTTTTACAATATATCTTGAACCGGATAAACACGCCGAAAGCCTGATAGTCCCGGCAGATACAAAAATTATTGTCGAAGACCGTGACGATATGGGCTGCGACAACAATAACGGCGATGGTTATGGTTACAACCAGGGGGACGGAACATCTTATTATTACATGGACATGGATGATGATATCTGGACTCCGGTAATTGCGGAGGACAAAAGAATTATAGGGTGGATAGAGGGCCTGAGCGTTCGTAGTGAAGCGGGGCTGCTTGACGACTAAACGCGCAGGCTCAGGTATCCGTTCAAATCCTCGCTATCGCTAGAGTACGAGAACCAAAGTTCCCGCGGTGATGAGCAGCCCTCCTATTATTGTTTTTACGTCGGCTGTCTCGCCGAGGATGAGGAACGCCAGAACCATGCCTATGACCACGCTGAACTTGTCCACGGGCATAACCTTCGACGCGTCGCCTATCTGGAGGGCTCTAAAGTAAAAAAGCCACGACAGCCCCGTCGCGCAGCCGGACAGGACGAGAAAAAGCCAGCTCCTTTGGCTTACCGCCGCTATCTCGTGGTGTTTGCCCGTGAAAAATACGATTCCCCACGCCATGAACAACACAACTGTCGTCCTTATGGCGACGCCCAGGTTTGAGTTGACGCTTCCGATTCCTATCTTGGCCAAAATAGACGTCAACGCCGCAAAGAGCGCTGACAGCAGCGCGTAAACAACCCATTGCACGACAATACCATCCCCTTTATTATTCTTTATTATTTTCTTTGATTAAAAATTCCTGTATAGCGTCCTCAGGCGGAAGCGCGAGGATTTTTTCCTTTTCTTCCTCCGGCAGCCCAGCTATCCAGGAAAGGGTTTTCAAAGATTCCTCGCTCACGGGGTAGCGTTCCCACACTTCCGGCGGGAGCTGTCCGACCAGAGCGGAATAAGCGGCTTGATTGAGCCTGATCCATTGTTCCGCCTTTTGTTCCTCCCTTTGCGTTCCCTGAACGGGCCGGGCAAGCGGGGCCTGCGAAGCCTGCGGGGGCTGGTTTTGGCGCGGGGGGGGCGGAGCGGGTTGAGCAGACCGCAAAGATTCGACTTGCAGCCGTTCGCGCGGCTGCTCAAACTGCGCGTATTCGCTTGCTGGTTCTCTCATCAGTTGAACAGAATCGTTATAATCGTGGCGCGCGTAAAAAAATCTGCCGGCGAAACCTGCGCCGACCAGCAAAATAACGGCCGCGGCGTACGAGAGATAGCGCGGTTTGAAAAAAACCGGCTTTGCCTTGACAACGGGTTCTTTCAGCATTGCGCCGGCTATCGAGTACGTCATCGCGCACTCGTTGCAGCCGGCTATATGCCGCAGCGCCTCGGTTCGCTTTGCCTCGGGCAGCTTATTTTCCAGTAAAAGAGCAAAAATTTCGGGCGGCGGGCACTCATGAAGCTGCTGCATCCTGCAAAACCTCCATGACGTCTTCCAGCAAATCCTTGTCCCTGTAAAAATCCCGTATCTTTTTCCTGGCGCGAGACAGGGCCGTGTCCACCGCGCCCGGCGTCATTTTTAAGATACCGGCGGTTTCTCTGGACGAAAGCGGCGGCTGCATGAGACACCTCATGCGCACAATTTTTTGTTCCGTATCGTTCAACACGGCCTCGGAGCTGGGATTGAGAACCTGGCTGAAAAGTATTTCAAGCAGATTTTCAAACCTTTGCCGCAGATTTTCGTTCTCGAAAAACTGATCCGGGCCGGGCGAGGGCGCGAAAATTTCAATTTCTTCGCCGTCATCGAATATCAGCGGGAACAGGAAAGGCGCGAATTTATTTCCGTGCTGTTTCACGATAAGCCTGCTGACGGCCCCATAGACATATGAACGCAGCTTCGGGGCTTCCGGCTGAACCGGCAGGTTCTTAAAATTACTCAGCAGCTTCCAGTCCCTTGACTTGAAATACAGCCAGATATCCTGGCAGACGTCTTCAATATCGGTTTTCAGCCAATAATACTTTTTGAAGACGACATAACGCGCCGGCCGGTCGATGTATATTTCGCGAAAACATCCCTCCGCTCCCTGGTCGCCAAGCAGAACCGCATCGATAAATTCATGATCCGTAAGTTCGCGATACCTTTCACAGCAGCGGCTCATGGCAGATCCCGTCTCCTTGGCGAAACATCAGCGCGCGTCATGAAGTTTTCCGGGGCGCATATCAAAAATTGTTCTCAATTATATAGTAAAGCCTGTAAGATTTTTCACGCGCCGGGTATATATAAGTAGAAGCCGGGAAAATAGGCGGATATTTCAGACGGGAGGTTTTTTTACGATGAAAAAGATTTTGGGAACGGCGGCGATTATTGCATTGATTGCGTTGGCGTTTACTTTTACCGGCGCTATGCGCGTGGAGAATACGAACGAGGCGGAAGTAGCCGACCGGGTGGAAACGGAGAATGTCGTTCAGCACGGGCAAGTGCCCGTAGAATCGGAAGTACGCGCGTTGGAAACACATAGAACGGCGGCGCCGCGAGCCTACGCCAGGATAAACGAAATGACGCCGCCCCCGCCCCCCCTGATGGCGCGTCCCGCTCCCCAACAGGAAACGGCGCGTTACGCGGCCTATGAGGACAACCTGGCGCAACGGGCCGGCGACTCCGTTTCCACCTTCGGCCTGGACGTGAGCACCGCCAGCTACGCCAATGTGAGGCGGTTCCTGAATTCCGGCAGGTTTCCCAATCCCGACGCCGTCCGCGTCGAAGAAATGATCAACTACTTCCCGACGCTCCCCGGGGAACAGCGGGACCGGGCGAAACCTCTCGCAAATTCCCCCTTTTACGTCGGGTACGAAACTGCTCCCTGTCCCTGGAACGCGGAAAACACGCTGCTGTGGTTGACCGTGGAGGCCCGCGGGATTGACTACCGGGAAGCTCCGCCGGCGAACCTGGTTTTCCTGGTGGACATTTCCGGCTCCATGTCCCCCCCGGAGCGCCTGCCTCTGGCGCAGGCGTCGCTTAAACTGTTGACGGAGCGCCTGCGGCCTGAAGACAGCGTTTCTATCGTCACCTACGCCAGCTCCGTCGGTGTCGTGCTACCGCCGACGTCCGGCGATGACAAGCCCGCCATCCGGCGCGCTATCGACGGGCTGCGCGCAGGCGGAAGCACCGCCGGCGGGGCCGCGCTTCAAATGGCCTACGAGCAGGCGGAAAAGGGCTTCAAACCGGGAGGCGTCAACCGTATCCTGCTCTGCACGGACGGAGATTTCAACGTCGGGGTTTCCGACACCTCAAGCCTGACGCGGATGGTCGCCCAATACCGGCAAAAGGGCATAACTCTTTCCGTCCTTGGTTTTGGCACGGAAAACCTGAACGACGCCATGATGGTCTCCATAGCCAGCGCGGGCAACGGAAACTACAGTTACATCGACGGCCTTATGGAGGCGCAGAAGGTGTTGGGGGAGGAAATGGCGGCGACGCTGGTCACCGTGGCAAATGACGTGAAGGCGCAGGTGGAGTTTAACCCGGCCGTAGCCGGTGAATACCGCCAGATCGGCTACGAAAAGCGCCAGCTTCGCCGGGAGGACTTCAACGACGACAGGGTGGACGCCGGCGACATTGGCGCGGGCAAGCGGGTGACGGTTCTTTACGAACTGACGCCCAAAGGTAAACGCTCCTCCGACCCCCTGCGGTATCGCAGCGAAGAGCCGGAGCGGCCGCTTCCCGTGTTACACGGCGACGAGATGGGCTATGTAAAACTGCGGTGGAAGGAGCCGGGAGAAAACGCCAGCTCGCTGGCCGAGCTTCCGATAATGAACGCCCCGGCGGCCTCCTTCAGCGACGCGGGCAGCGGCTTGCGCTTTTCCGCGGCAGTGGCGGCGTTCGGGCAAAAGCTGCGCGGCAACCCGGAGCTTTCCGCCACGAGCTGGAAGGACATCGCCGCCTGGGCCGACAACGCCAGAGGCAGCGACGAAGGCGGCTACCGCGCCGAACTGGTCCGGCTCGTCGGCTTGGCGGAGAGCTTGGCAAGGTGATGTGCGGAGAGGATCAGAATTGTCCCATTCTGAAATTTATCGTATCATATCCCTGATTCGGCTATATTTTACTGGGGGGAAACATAAATGGATAGAAGCTTTAGAGAAGCGCTGAAAAACAGAAGGTCGTTCTATGACATCGAAAACCGCTCGCCTGTTTCAGACGCGCTGATTGAGGAAATTATTGATTTTGCGCTGGAACATATGCCTTCCGCGTTCAACTCACAGACCACGCGCCTTGTCCTTTTGCTGGGAGAGCACCATAAAAAACTGTGGAACATCGTCATGGAAACGCTTAGAGAAATGATCCCCGCGGACAAGTTTGCGGCGACGGAAAAAAAAGTAGGCTCTTTCGCGGCGGGATACGGCACAATCCTGTTTTTCGAGGACCAGAATATTGTAAAAGACCTGCAAGGCCGTTTCCCGACCTACGCGGACAATTTCCCGGTGTGGGCGCAGCACGCCTCCGCCATGCATCAGTTTGCGATTTGGACTATGCTGGAGGACGAGGAGGGCCTTGGCGCGTCACTGCAGCACTACAACCCCATTATCGACGCGAAAGTTAGGGAAGCATGGTCGCTGGAGCCTGACTGGCTGCTTGTCGCGCAGATGCCTTTCGGCTCCGCGGGAAAACGTCCTGACCCAAAGGAAACCCAGCCGGTCGACGCCCGCAAAAAGGTGTTCAAGTAGGGGGCTTAAGCGGACAGGAACCCGCTGCCGCGCAGGACAAATCTATACGGCAAAAGCGCCGCCTCGCCCGCGTAGTTTACGTTGATTCTGGGGGTGGCGAGTGTCATGTCCTCGGATACCGGCTCCCCTTCCGTGATGAAGAGCGCGTTTTCGGCGCAAAGGTCGGCGCCGTAGTGCTCGCGGGTTATGCCCAGGGCCATGCTGAGTTTACCCGGGCCGCTGCACAGCTTTTTTACGCCCTGAACCTTGCGGCGTTTTTCCATGAGCGGTATGCCCTCGCGCGGCTCCAGCGCGCGGATCAGCACGGCCTCCGGCTCGCCGGGCGCGTTAGCCACTACGTTGAAGCAGTTGTACATGCCGTATATCAGGTATACGTAGGCATAGCCACCGGGGCCGAACATGACGTTGGTGCGGTGGCTGCCGGACGGGCCGGGGCGTTTGTAGGAATGGCACGCGGCGTCGCTTTTTCCCGCGTAAGCCTCCGTTTCGACGATTATGCCCGACGTCTTCCCCGTCTCGTTCAGATGAACCAGTTTTTTCCCCAGCAGATTTCTGGCGACGGAGACCGCGTCTTTTAAGTAAAACTCGCGCGGAAGCGGATGCGGATGCAAAGAATCCAAGGCGGCCTATTCCTCGCGGCGGGAAAGCGCGGGGAAACGTTCGCGCAGACGCCGGAAAACGCATGGAGGAACCACGTTGTCCATTGCCCCGCCGAGTTTGAAGATGTCGCGTATCAGGCTGCTCGAAAGGTAGGAATACTGCGCGTCGGTGATGATAAAAAAGGTCTCTATCCCGGGCGCAAGTTGCCTGTTTGTGAGCGCCATCTGAAATTCGTACTCGAAGTCGGACATGGCCCTTAGCCCGCGGATAATGACCTTTGCCTCCCACTGCCGCATGTAATCGACCAGGAGGCCGGTGAAATGGTCCACCACGACGTTTGGCAGGTGTGAGAGGGCCTCGCTTGCCATCGCGTGGCGTTCTTCCACGTCGAAGGTGTATTTTTTCTGCAAATTTACCAGAATACCTACGCGCACCTCGTCGAAAATAGCGGCGGCGCGTTCGACTATGTAAATATGCCCGTTGGTGATGGGGTCGAACGAGCCTGGGTAAACCGCGCGGACAGCGCTTTTCATTATGATGAAATACCTCCCGGATTGTTAAGCTCAACGAACGTTAAAGTGGTTTCGCCGTAAACGCGGACGTCCCTTACGGCCCATAAAGGGGGAACGTCCAGCGCCTCCCGCGACGAGTGTTCGACAACCAGAACCCCTTCGCGCTTCAGGATTTTTTCCAGATTTTTCGTGTGAAGCAGTTCGCTTCCCCAACCCCCGTTATAAGGGGGGTCGGCAAATATGACGTCGAACGCGTTTTCGCGCCTGACCAGCCACGCTATCGCCCTGCGAAGCTCCAGAGACAGCACGACAACTTTTTCCGTGCCGGCGAACTCCGCCGGCACGGCGCGCTCAACGCCCCGCGCGCGTTCTTTTGAAACCTCGACCATCACGACGCGTGAGGCCCCGCGTTTCAAAGCCTCGATTCCGACGCGGCCGGTTCCGGCAAAGAGGTCGAGAAACGCGGTGTTTTCCAGGCTGCCTAATTTGCCTGACTTGCCCAACTTGCCTAAAATGCTGAAAAGAGCCAGAAGCGCCTTGCCGGAGGTGGGCCTGACGTCCTTCACGCGTTTACCAGCCGTCGGGCCAGGTCTTCGACGGCAAAGCGCACCGCGGGGGTCAGGAAGACCTTGGCCGTCCCGTCCAGCTTTACCATAGCGCCGCCGTCGCGCTCAACGACCTTGAGGTAACACCGCTGCTCGAACTCGTCGTCGGAGGCGATGGTTTCCACGAGAAATTTTTTTGGGTTACCGCCCGCGCCGCCGGCGGCGTAATGGCTTTTGAACACCCAGCGCGCGTCCCCCCGGGCGCCCGACGCGCCGGAGATAAAAGCCAGCCCGTCGGGCAGGTCCGACAGAAATTTTCCGGTTTTGACGTGCACAGCCGCGCCCTCCTCCAGATAAAATCCCCAAGTCTGTCTTTCCACTGTAAATTTCTTCGTTTTGGCGACGGTCAGCCTGGTTATCGTTTTCCCCATCTCCAGCCACTTGCGCTCGTACTTTGTCGTGACGGCGCGCGCAAAGTTTACGTCACAGCCGGATACCGAGAGCGCCTCGTGTCCTGAGAGCGTTTTTTGCACCTCGGCCGCGTACCATTCCTCATCCGTCGCCAGTTCAAAAACCCCGCCCATTTTCAGGACGGCGGCAAGGCTGTCGGCAAACTCCCTGGCGGTGACGCGGCGCTTTGCGTGGCGCGTTTTGGGCCAGGGGCAGGGAAAGTTCATAATCACCATGTCAAGCGACTCGTCGGCAAAAAGCTCCTTCATCATGAAGCGGGCGTCGGCGCAAATTATTTTCAGGTTGGAAAGCCCTGCTTTGCCGATTCTGCGCGCGCAGCGCGCCACGCACGATAAGGAAACCTCCACCCCGATCATCAGAGCGCCGGGGTTGGCCGCCGCCCATTTTACCGTGTATTCCCCGTTGCCGAAACCGATTTCCAGCGCCGTTTTCTCAGCCGCCCCAAGATCCAGCGGAAGTTTTAACAGGGCCCCCGGGGATAAAATATTGCCGTAGCCTTCGCTCATAATTAAAAATTAAAAGGCTAAAAAGTCCACTCGAAGTCGGGAAGGCCCTCTGATAAAATCCTTTTCTTTACGTCGTCCATGATAAATTGCAGGGCCTCTCGATCCTTGCCCTCGCAGCGCGTCGTTATGACCGGCTGCGTGTTGGACGCGCGGATCAGCCCCCATCCGCCTTCGGCGGAATTCACCTTGTAGATGATGCGCACTCCATCCAGCGTCATCCCCTCGTATTCTTTCAGAGCTTTGTCGCGGATACGCTCTGTCACCGCGAATTTTTCGGAGTCCGGGCAGGCTATACGCGCTTCCTCCGTGACGGGGTAGATTGGAATGTGCGCCATAAGCTCCGAAAGTTTTTTGCCGGTTTGGGAAAGTATGCGCAGAAGGCGCGCGGCGGCGTAGAAGGAGTCGTCGAAGCCGTAATACTCGTCGGCGAAGAACATGTGCCCGGAAAGCTCGCCGGCAAACGGCGCGTTTATCTCCTTCATCTTCGCCTTGATGACGGAGTGCCCCGACTTCCACCATACTACCTTGCCGCCCAGCCGCTCGACTTCTTCGGGGAGAGCCATGCTGCATTTTGGCTCGACTATTACGTCCGCTCCCGGATGTTTTTCCAGCACCTCGGCCCAGTAAAGCGCCATCAACCGGTCGCCGAATATTACCTCCCCGCGTTCGTCCACCACGCCCAGACGGTCGGCGTCGCCGTCGAAACCGAAGCCGACGTCGGCCCCGGTCTCCCTGACTTTTTCGATAAGATCGGTCAGGTTCTCCCGCTTCTGGGGATCGGGGTGATGGTTGGGAAACCGCCCGTCCGGCGTTGCGAACAGGGATACGCACTCGCAGCCCAGCGCGGAGAGAAAGCGCTCTATCGAACCGCCCGCCGTCCCGTTCCCGCTGTCGCAGACGACTTTTAATTTCCGCTGCCCAAGTTTGATTTTCGACGTCAGCATATTTATGTAGGCGTCGACGATGTCCTTGCGCTCAATAGTTCCGGTCTTTTCCGCCGCCGCAAAAACTCCCTTTTCCGCTATCCCGCGGATCTCCTGCACCTCGCCGCCCCAGATCGTGGCTTTACCGAACGCCAGTTTCAGGCCGTTCATCTCCGAGGGGTTGTGGCTGCCCGTTACCATGACGCCGCCGTTCAGGTTCAGGTGGTAAAGGCTCCAGTAAAGCATGGGGCTGGTCACGACCCCAATGTCCACGACGTCGATGCCGACGGAGTTAATCCCCGCCGCCGCCGCCGCGCGAATACGCCCCGTCGACGGCCTGACGTCGCCGCCGATCACTATTTTTTCCACGCCCCGTTCAAGCAGCCACGTCCCGAAACTTTTCCCGATGGTCAGAACCACCTCGTCCGTCAGCTCGGTATCCGCTTCGCCCCTTATGTCGTACTCCCTGAAAATGTTGGGTGATATGTTCATGTTCTCTCTGCCTCCATATTATGTGATGAAGCTGCGTGATAACGTTTTCAATCGCTGCAAGCGTTCTTTTTTTCTTCTAAAGAAACGGGGCGTTCAGCCACGTTTTTGCTCCTTAATTCTTTCTCGAATAACCTTTGCTGTTTCTCGCACTTCTCTTGGAAGGCGCATTTTGTCTCCAAGGTATAACCTTATGCCCGCATACAATGGATAAAGCAGATCTTTTGAAAGAGAGCCTTCTATCGCTTCAGCGACAGAGTGTGAAATCTCAGTAGAAGCAGCCGCCAATTTAATGCAGCCGTCGGCCAAAGAAGTAATAATCCCCCGCACATAAGCCGGATATTGCAGAAGTTCCGATAACTCAGAGAGAGCGGGCTCCGTTTTATTCATTTTGCAATGCAGGCTAAACAAGGTTTGTAAAGTTTTTAGTACAGGATGGTTTTTAGGCCTTAGCGCGTCGGGCTCTTCCGGCCCCAATGTGTGGCGGAACAATTCCAACGTTTCACGATACAGCTTCTCAGCCTCTTCGTAACGACCTTGGTCATCCAGAGTAAACGCCAGGTTACCCATGCTTATTAGCGTGTTGGGATGTTCTGGCCCTAATATGTGGCGACACAATTCCAACGTTTCGCGATGCAGTTTTTCAGCCTCTTCGTAACGACCTTGATTACCCAGATTGCTCGCCAAGTTGTTCATGCTCATTAGCGTGTCGGGATGTTCCGGACCTAATGTGTGGCGGCGCAATTCCAACGTTTCACGAAACAGTTTTTCAGCATCTTCATAACGATTTTGATCATCCAGAGTAAACGCCAGGTTACCCATGCTTATTAGCGTGTCGGGATGTTCCGGCCCCAATGTGTGGCGACGCAATTCCAACGTTTCACGATGCAGTTTTTCAGCCTCTTCGTAACGACCTTGATTATCCAGATTGCCCGCCAAGTTGTTCATGCTTATTAGCGTGTCAGGATGTTCCGGCCCCAATGTGTGGCGACGCATTTCCAACGTTTCACGATGCAGCTTCTCAGCCTCTTCGTAACGACCTTGATTATTCAGAGTAACCGCCAGGTTGTTCATGCTTCTTAGCGTGTCAGGCGCTTCCGGCCCCAATGTGTGGCTGCGCAATTCCAACGTTTCACGATGCAGCTTCTCAGCTTCTTCGTAACGACCTTGGTTACCCAGATTGCCCGCCAAGTTGTTCATACTACTTAGCGTGTCGGGATGTTCCGGCCCCAATGCGTGGCGACGCAATTCCAGAATTTCACGGAACAGTTTTTCAGCCTCTTCGTGATGCCCCTGTTTATACAGAGTAATCGCTAACTTGTTCATACTGATCAGCGTGTCAGGATGTTCCGGCCCTAATTTTTCACGATTCTCTTCCAATTTCCTGCGAAGGGTATCGCTACTCTCTTTAGTTTCTGCTCCTACAGTATATGTTTGAGCTTTGATAAAGCTTTCTTTTAGATAACCGACCCAATGTAGTTCGCGCTCAGTAAGGTTTTGCGTATCCATGCCGCTAAATTCTCGCAACGTATTTTCCGCGTCATTTCCAAAAAACTGAATAAGGAAATCGACAACGTCATAGATAAAGAGGGCTTCCGCCCCTCCCCTGCGCATAAGGTAGAAGATATTAAAAAGGCGTTCCGTCAATTGATAGGTTTTCCCACGCTTAACCGGTCGCTGTTTCCCCTCTTCCTCATATTCTTCGACGATTCCGCGCTTTATGAGCCGGTTCAGTATCGCGCTTGTTTCCGGCTGCTCCATTCCGGCTTCATCCGCAATGATGCCAACCGGGGAATTCGCCCAAAGGCGAGCGAGCGAGACGAACACCTTGCGCTCTTTGGGAGGTAAGGTTTCCAACGAACCCTTAAAGTAGTCGGTGTGGTCGTCGATCAATTCTTCCAAATCTCTCATCAGTTCCAGAAAAGAAAGCTCTCGTCCAAACCACGCCAGGATAGACACCAGTCGAGGCAATCCGCCGGTGAGTATGCGAAGGGCTTCCGCCTGTTGCTCATGAACCCGATTCCCTGATACCGAGAACCACAGTTCCGCGCACTCTTTCGTAGTTAAACGTTCGAGGTTGAGGATTTTAAAAAAATCGTAAAAGGCTTTTTTGTGATGGTCAATTTGATCGAAACGTGCTGTTGCAGAACCGATTAACATGATACGTTTTTCGGTTTGCAGTACATTTCGCAGTTTCCAGCACTCTTGCTCGGAAAGGACGGAAAAGAGGTCGTTCATGTTTTCACAAATCAATAGAAGGCGTTTGCCCTGCCGTTCGGCAAATTCCAGCAAACGCGCACGCGCAATGTCCTCGGTATAGGGATTTTTGGGTCCTCCCGGAGGATTTTTCAACGCCTCATATGTTGCGTCCTTTGCCTCCGATGAAACAGGTATCTCCATTTTCAGTTGTTCGAGCCTGCGTCCTGTTGTAGCGGTAGTATTATTTGCATAGTAAAGAGCTTCTTTCCAAAAATCGCTCAAGGACAATATTTCATAGTTTTCTTCCATAAATACAATCGGATGCCATGTAATATAAAGTTCTGACATTGCCCTGATTTCTGTTGCAAGCCGACGAAGCAGCATGGTCTTTCCGCTACCCCGCGGCCCAATGACAACAATATGCCGATTAATATCGCCTTTGTTTTTTTCGAGGGTACGAATCAGAATGTCCAGTTCCTGGTGACGCACACAAAACAGCTCGGCAATTTCTCTATCGCCCAGAAATCCTGGATTATATTTTAGAGGGCGTTTCATTTACATATCTCCGTAGCGATGACGCCACCAGTCTTTCAGAAGCTTGGCTCGAAACCTCCAGCCATTTTCGAGCTTTTCGATATACCCGTCGTGTTCAAGATTCTGCATAATGTTCTGGAAGGAATCGACATGATATCTCTCTGACTTTGCGCGTTCAATAAGCTCTTTTCCTTTGACGGCCTCATCTATTTCCGATAGGTATGAGAGTATCTGCATTGCAAGTGTGTACTCCTGTTCACTGAAAATCTTGCGCAGGCGTTCCTCCAGATGATTCAGTTGGTAATTTCCTTCTTGGCCACGCACTATTTTTTTCCGGTAAATTTTTGTCGCGTCTTCACATGTGCATACTTTATCCCTACACTCATCTTTCAAAACATCAAAGAAAAGCTGCACATAGAAAGGAGAACACCACCCGATATGGTCGACCATGCAAAGGGCGACATCGTTGGAAATTTCTATTTCCGCGCCACGCGCCAGAGCGTGGATGCAGCGTACTGCCGTTTCATGGTCCCATGCATCGAGCGAAACAACGGAAAACGCATTCATGCGACTGCTCAGGCCGAGCTTATTGAGTAAAGGAGAAAGGCCGATAGAGCTTGCAGCCACAAATGAGAGCTTATTGTGATGTTTTTGCTGAACACCACGCAGCCATGACAGAAAAAAATCCGCTTCCGTTTTCCGGTCGTTGAAATGTTCTATCATGACAGCCAATTCGTCTAAAAAAACGACAAGACGTTCAGTTTCCTCAAGGGAATTCACCAAAGCGTCAAAAATAGCGTTTCCTCTATCGCGCCAGTTTGATTCGTCGAATAACCCTTTCAGGACGCCTTCCGCAACAGAATCCGATGTCCCCATACCTTTGCACAGATTTTTCAAAACCATAGACACTTTGTCCGTCAATTTTGTTTCTTTGCCTGAAACAGCTTTGGCAAACCAGTCGGAAATCCACCCGGATGGCGTAAGGTATCCTTCCAGATCGAAAAACAGGCAGGTATGTCCTATCTTCGTCAGTTCTTCTTTCGCTTTATGCATCAGACTTGTCTTTCCAATACGTCGCGGCGCGGAAATATAAACGCTATCTCCTCGTTCTATTTTCTCTACAAGCTGGGCAAGTTCTCTTTCTCTATCAAAAAACTCATCTTGACCTATAACCGGCGTCCCGACTTTCCCATGTAACATTTTCACCAGAATGGTTACACCCCCTATTAAAACTTTCAACAAATTCGATGACAATTTTTTTGATGAAATTGTAAATACTTGAATAAAGCCCTAGCAACAAAATTGGTGTTATGATATCAGGTTCATTTTGCCTGTCAAGAGAGGATTTGTAAAACGACAATACGACTTGTAAAGAAGATACCGGCTTAACCCGCAAGTATAATGAAGAGCCTCTTTCATTTTGGCGCGATGGTTCTGTTTCGCTGGTATAATTTTAACGAATATTTCAGTTATGTTAACCCCTGTCGTTACGAAATGGAGGGTGGACGGCGAAAA
>Ga0099364_10006786_pt1 | contig 16575 bp, 18 predicted proteins | sample TergutTh196P3_FD_73070 | JGI IMG/M metagenome (GOLD analysis project Ga0099364, IMG submission 73070) | Microcerotermes parvus P3 segment gut microbial communities from Pointe-Noire, Republic of the Congo - Th196 P3 | ecosystem: Host-associated > Arthropoda: Insects > Digestive system > Gut ... | reverse complement strand
GCCCTAATCGGGCGGCTCGGGGTTCGAAAAACACCAGTCGGGCTATTCGCCCTTTGTGGTGTTTTCTCTCACCCACATACCAGCCCACCGCAAACCTTACGGTTTGCTTTATAAGGTGGGCTGGTACGTCGTATACAATCGGACGTTATATGCCATTTGCACAAGGTGATCGGGAGGATTTTTAACAATTATATACTTATTGACATTTTATGTTAATTATGTATATAATGTATATACTTATTATATACATTTCTGTGAAAATGTAATTGTAAACAATAATGGAAAGACTTGAAAGTTTTACATTATAATTAAATAAAAAATACATTTAAGGAGAGAACAATGAAAAAAAAGAATTTAATTATGATATTGACAATTATTTTTGTTTTTCTTTTATTTTCCACATCATATGTAGGGTCAGAGAATCCAGTTGGAATTTTGATTATTCATAATGAAATTGGATCAGGTGGAACTATAACTCGAATAAATATTGTTCAGATTTTAAGTCCTAGTACATATCATTATCATTATAACGATGTAGTATCTATATTGCCAGGTGATACATCAAAACAATATTCAATTGAAATTATAAATTATGACAGTGAATTTATAATTACTATAACAATAGATGGTCAAAATAAGTCTACAACAATCAACCTCAAAGAGAATATTGTTACAAATCTCTATTTTGATGGTGAAATATTTATTGAAGGATAAAATAATTAAAAAATTTTGAGTGCAAACGGCATATAACAAACGGTTAACGCTGCGCCGCCTGTTCGGCGGCTCGGGGTTCAGTTCGGCTAGGTCACTTCGTTCCCACGCCTCCTTCACCCACATAACCAGCCCCCGCAAACCTTCGGTTTGCTTTATATGGGGGCTGGTTATGTCGTCAACCTAGAACGTTATATGCAATTGTTGCGAAAATAAATATATGATTATTGACAAAAAATGTAAAAACATGTATAAAACAAGTGGGGTGTAATATGAATAGTCTGGTATTAAAATGTAACGAATTTCTTAAAAATAATGGGTTTAATTATGCCTTTTGTGGTGGTCATGCAATTGATATTGCAATTGGGCAGTGTACTAGACCTCATGGAGATATTGATATTTCAGCATTTTGGGAAGATAGGAATTTGATTATAAAATTTATGCAAAAAAAAGGTTGGATTGTTTACGAACCGCTTGGAGAAGGTAAAATACATTTAATTGATGATATTAATGATCAAAAACTGGTAAAATTAAATATCTTTTGTGTAAAAGACGAATGTACATTTTTCCATAAGGAACATATAGGGAATAATATCTATAAATGTGATATTGATCATATTGAACAAAAGAATTTGGATTTTATGGAATTTTTATTTAATAAGCATTTTGAAGGTAAATTCATCTATTCAAGAAATAACGAAATACAACGTGATATGGATAAGGCAATATTATTTAAAAATAATTTCGCGTATTTATCACCTGAATTAGTATTATTATATAAATCAAAATATTTAAAAAGGGATGAAAATAGATTGGATTTTGAGAATGCTATTGAAATTATACCTAATGAAAGTAAAGAATGGTTGTATAATGCTTTAAAAATTATATACAATAATAATCATGAATGGATACAATTGCTGGAAATATAAAAGAAAAGATTGTTAAAAACGCCCCAACTGCATATAACAAACGGTATACGCTTCCGGCGGGACAAGCCCGCCTCCAGGGGTTTCGTTCGCCTAGGTCACTTCGTTCCCACGGCTCACTACACCCACATTTTACAAACCCTGGTCTTGCTACGCAAGCCCTTATTCGGGTTTGTAAAACGTCGTATACCTAGAACGTTAGGCGCAAGTTATTTGAATTGATTGTGGAATTATTGAAAAAGATATAAAAATTCAATATACTGTATAAATGAAAAATTACATTATCTTGCTGAGATTGCCGTTTTCTGCAAGGTTTTACATGGACATATATGTTATCTTCTAATCGAGGAGAGAGTTATGGAATGGCTAAAAAAAATGAACAACGCGATGGATTACATTGATGCAAATCTGACAGGAAATATAGACCTTGTTAAGGTTGCCAGTGTAGCTTTTTGTTCATTATCGCGTTTTCAACGTATGTTCACTTTTGTAACGGATATAACTGTAATGGAATATATTCGTAACAGGAGAATGTCCGTTTCAGCCAAGGAACTGTTGGATAGTGATATAAAAATTGTGGATTTGTCTTTTAAATATGGATACGAATCACCTGAAGCATTTACAAGGGCATTCCAAAATTTCCATGGAATTCCGCCAACCAGCGTCCGTAAACTGGGTTTTTTTACAAGTTATCCTAAACTCACTTTTCAAATTAAGATTAATGGAGGACATTTTAACATGGAAACAATCAATAAAGGAACAAAGCCAATTATTCGAATTGAGGAATATTCGAATTTAAAGGTCGTTTCATTTAAGGTAGATTGTAAGGGACCGGAATCAGAAGCATTTAATTTATTAAAGGAATGGGTTGTAAAAAATATTGGTGATTATACAACACGCAGATTTTTTGGCTGTGCTCCCAAAGGGCATCATCCAGATGGAAAAGAACATCAACCAGACGAGGAAATAGGAACACATGAATATGTGGCTAGTATGTTCTTGTTAAATCATGAAGCAAGTGAAAAAACTTACTACGGCGTTGAAGTGTGTGACGCACCAAAAGGGTTGTATCTTGTCGGCGATGTAGCAATGAATGAATTTAATGATAATGGAAACCTGGATATAGGTACTTCCATGCAATCTTCCGGTAGTGTAATGGTTGAATGCTTGAAGGAGATTGGAGGTTATGAATTAGCATTAAATGAGCGGCCATTCTATGAAGAACACATATTTTTCAAGGAATGGTTCACAGGAGAACTCTCAGGAGATGATGGTTTAGCTGGGTTTAAACTTTGGATACCTATTAAGAAGATTAAAATGGAGCTTGTGCAATGACCAAAAATCAAAAGATGAAAATAGATAGTTTAATTAATGCATTGCCGAAAAACGACCAAAGCATATACCGTGATATAGCCGAATATGCCGTAAAACTAGGGTATACGCCGTCACAGATAAAAAATGTACACGGCGTAATTGTCGCAGTAGCATTTTCAAAAAACAAAGCAGGGCGTAGGTTGCTTAAAATTAGTCCACATGAAAGTACGTTAAGTTTGGCTTTTTTTGCGTCAAGTGAATACTCTGATCATTTCCATGAAAAAATACGCCAAGACATTGATAAAGGTATAGTTTGCGCTAAAAAATGCGAAAATTGTGCAGGTAAATATACTTATGATTACTCTGATGGAAGAAAGGTACACCGTTGTGCTATACATTCCTTGGTTCGCATTTCGCCTATTGGAGCAGAATATGTCGGTGAAGTAAAAGCAATGATGAAAATACAGGACGATTTCTGGATTAAACAAAATCGATAATAAGCATAATCTGTTATAATGATGTTAAAATTAGCATAAAACCACGCCAAGCTACACATAACAGGATTGTATATGCACCAAAGTTTGGTGCTGGGCAAGGCCACAATTTTTTTTAGCTTGATCTATTCAAATATAGATTGTAGTTCTCTAAAACTCAGGAAGTCTGCATCTTCTGTCTTGGTATTTGTATCTCCTCCATAAACAACATAACCTTTTGTAATGTCATTGGATAATTTTTTTAATAGTTTAATATTTTTGGAAAATGATAAATCAAAAGATATTCCCGCTTTTATTTCTATGGGGATAATGCTTCGCCCTGCATTGTATAGTAAGTCCACTTCAAGCCCGTTTTGATTACGAAAGTAATATAAACCTGATGTCCGGCCTTTATTATATAAGGTTTTTAATGCATCCATTATAACCATGTTTTCAAAAAGTCCGCCAAAAAGCGGGTCTCTAAATACCTGTTCTTTATTTTCTATACCTAAAAGACTTGCTGCAAGACCTACATCGGTAAAATATAATTTTGGTGCTTTAATTATTCGTTTTCCAAAATTATTAAAATAAGGAGGCAGCCGGAATAAGATATAACTGGATTCCAAAACTGAAAGCCAGCTTGTGAGTGTATTTTGTGAGACCCCTACATCACCTGCAAGGGAATTTAAGTTTACTATCTGTCCTATTCTCCCCGCCAAAAGTTTAATAAAACGCTCAAATTGAATTTGATTGCCAATATTAATTAACTGCCTGACATCCCGTTCAACATAAGTAGCATAATAATTTTGATATAGATATTTTGGACTTTGATTTTCACTGTAAATTCGCGGCATAAAACCTTGATATATGTATTCATCACGTTCAAAAACCAAGCCAGCAGAATTTAACTCTTTTATGGAAAGAGGTATAAGGGTGATTAGAGCCGTTCTCCCTGCCAGCGATTGAGAGATACCTGCTTTTACTGCCGCTTGATAAGAGCCTGTAATTATAAACTGCCCCTTTTTCTTGGTATTGTCTGTAATTACCTGTATATAGCTAAGCAAATCCGGAACACGTTGTATTTCATCAATTATTAAGTCACCCTGATAATTATTTAGTAATTCCCTGGGTTGGCTCTGTGCAAATTCTCTAATATCTGGTTCTTCCAGGTTTATGTATTGATGATTAGGAAATGCCATTTTTGCAAGGGTGGTTTTCCCTGACTGCCTCGGACCTAAAATACTTACCACTGGGTATTCACCTGCCATGTTTAGAAGGTGATCTGTAATGTCTCTCTTTATTAACATATATTCCTTTCTAGGCTATTTTTAAGTTTAACTTATATATAGCCTAATATGAAAAAACATAATTGTCAAGGCGGGATTTCTGACAATCATATCTTGCCAAGCCGCATAATCTCTTCGAGCTTTTAGTCCCTTCGAGCATACTGTCGCTTACGCGCTTTCAGTCGCTTACGCGCTTGCAGTCGCTTACGCGCTTGTAGTCGCTTACGCGCTTGCAGTCGCTTACGCGCTTTCAGTCGCTTACGCGCTTGCAGTCGCTTACGCGCTTGCAGTCGCTTACGCGCTTGCAGTCCCTGCGGGCATTCTGTCACTTTATGCTTTCAGTCCCTGCGGGCTTTCAGTCCCTGCGGGCTTTCAGTCCAAATTTGGACTAAAAGTTGAAAAATAATTAAAAAACTCCAAAATACCAATCGAGTTAAAAATCCAATTAAATCACGCCTGAGCTCATGCCAATATCCCTCTTCCGGGGTTTTCGTTTTGGGATGTACAAATATAATGTATTTTAAAAAGCATCTCTTCGAGTCTTCGATAGAAGGTTCTGGGAGAACGCGAGTTTCAGAGCTAGACAGTCATGAAATTTCTGTTCAGGTATCCCATTAATTTACGCAAGCCAATGCTCTAAAACTCACAACCTCCCAAACCTCCTACTGAAAGCACAAAGTGATGATATTTTTACAAGAGACACCCATGAACCACACCCCCATATATAAATCTACATTTAGATTATGGGTAAATGTGTTTTGCAGGCTGATGTATTTTGGAAATAATGCATTGCACAGAGGAAATAGGGGTGTGAACGATACTTTGCGACAAGCTGGAAAACCTGGAGCAGGGGCTCCCTTTTTCGTGTCTCAAGGCTTTAAGCCCGAGCACGAAAAAGTTGTTATAATGCCCGGAGCAAACTGAGTGAACACTCATATTTACTCTGTGTATTTTCTTATATTTATGACTACCTGGAGCCTGCAAAGCATGATGTCATATTAAAATGTACATATAAAACAAAAATGTCCGGAAATGTTCATTTAATTTTTGCTTTATAACATATACTTATTATACTGGAGGTTATTATGTCAAATGAATTAACTGAAATCCAAAAACTTCGTATTTCTTCTTATACGGATATGGCAAAAATGATAAGGGCATTAAAAGAACGGTTTGGGGATGAAGTATACCAAATCATTTCAAAACAAAATGGTGAAAAAGCCCTTAATGAGTGGAGAAGTATTGCCGAAAAAATTGAAGATAAGTCTATCATTGGTCTCATTAAATGTTTATGGCAGCCATTGAAAGAAGAAGGATGGGATTACGAAATAAATGAAACAGAAAAGGGAGTACAAATGAAATGCACCCGCTGCGGACTTTTTGATTTGGCAAAATATTGCGGGATAACAGAAGAAGCATATTATATGTTTTGTAAAAATGACCTATATATAACAGAAGGATTTAATCCCGATATAGGTTTAAAAATGACAAAAACACTCATGCAAGGACATGATTGCTGCGATCATTTTTATTATAATAAAGAACAATAATTATTGTATTCTTTGAATTAGATATAAACATTGAAGGAGGGTAAAATGAACCTTGGAATACATAAAGAAACAATAGAATTATATGAACATGATATAGTATGGAAAGAAATTGCAAAAGAAACTATAAATGAATTGAAGGAGATTTTTGGAGCTGTTGCTATTGATATTCAACATATTGGAAGTACAGCTATAAATAACATAAAGGCAAAACCAATAATTGATATTGTAGCAGGAATTCAAAATTTCGATGATTTTAATAAATTAAAAGAAAAATTAAAAAAAAAGGAATATTTTTACAGACCTTTTAAAGATAATGATGAAATTTTGATAAAGGGAAATATGAAAGAAGAAACTAGAACACATTATATTCATGTTGTTATTTATGGCAGCAATGAATGGAATAATCAATTGAATTTTAGAGATTATATGAACAATCACATTAATGAAGCAAAAAATTATGAAAACTTGAAAATTGAATTACAGAAAGGAAATCAAAATAATAGATTAAATTACCAAGAAGGAAAAAAGAAATACATAGAGGAGATATTAATAAAAGCAAAAGAATGGAGGAAAATTTAAAATGGATACAAAAACAATAATGAATATCGAAACAGAAAAAATCATCATCAGAAGATTTAAAGCTGATGATTGGAAAGACCTGCAGGAAATTGCCATATCCAATGAAAACTCCCCTTTTGCAGAAGCCGACCATACCTGGCCGACAGGAGACAATGAAATAAAAGAAGTATGTGAATATTTTGCAAAAGAACATCAGTTCTGGGCTGTGGAAGTAAAGGGCATAAAAAAAGTAGTATGCTTCATTAATTTTAACGGAATTGACGAAAACCAAAACCTGGACATAGGTCATGTAATGAACTCTGCCTATTTCGGAAATGATTATGAGTATGATGCTTTAAAGGCTCTTTGCAATTATGCTTTTCTTGAGCTTGGTGTCTTGAATATTATTGCGCATTGGGCTTTGGCAGATGAAGAAAAACTTAAACCGCTGTATAAACTGGGAATGAAGGTTACAGAAAAACGTATAGCAAATAACTTCAGACCTAATCCTGATGGAACCATTTCAAAGTTTGAAGGATGTACATTGATTGTTACAAGAAATGAATGGATAACAAATCCTGCAGTGTAAGGAGATAACTCAGATATGGAAAAACCTAAAATTGAAGATATTGCCTCTGAGTATCTGGACGGCGATGATCTTAACAATGTACTTGATTTTGTCAAATGGCTTAGGGCTGGCAAAATGACTCCCACCTTTGGGTCAAAAAGTAAAACAGGGATTTCTTACACAACGCGTGTTTTGTTTGTTAAACTTTTTTACGGGTATTGGTATATTTGGATTTCCGGAAAAGCAAAAAAGGGAAGATATATAGAAGATTTTCTTGCCTGTGAAGAATTGAAAGAAATAGTCAGTGAAAGTTTACCGCAATGTCCTGGAAACTGCGGACATATGTGTAACAATGGGCTGGGTTTTATTGTTACAGTCTGTGGAAAAAAATATGAAAGAATATGCGGCACCTGTACCGTTCGGTTCCGCAGTCCAAATGATGAAGCAATAAGCATTATTAAAAATGTAATTGAAAAAGTTAACAGGGAGTAAAAAGTGAATTCTGGAGAGGTTCAGGCGGCTGGGTTGACCATAATTTGACCTCTTGCAGTGAAACTGGTTGATAATTTATAATTTAAATATGCTTATATACCATGGCAGCGATATATCTGTTACTCAGCCTAGAATTTTACCTGCCAACCGGCTTCTTGATTTTGGGGAAGGTTTCTATACTACTTCTTCTTTGGAGCAGGCAAAAAGATGGGCTTTGCGTGTTATGGAAAGGAGAAGTTCCAGAACACAAATTATAAGTTTTTATGAGTTTGATGAACCCAAAGCGCAAGGCGAATTAAATATAATGCAGTTTGATTCTCCCTCATCTCAATGGTTAAATTTTGTAACAGCCTGCCGTATGAATAAAAATGCTGAACATGGATACGATATTGTAATGGGTCCTGTTGCAAATGATAATGTATATGCAACAATTCAGTTATATGAAACCGGTTTATTGTCTGAAACAGAAACTATAATCCGCTTGAAGGTAGAAGAAATTTACGATCAGATTTTATTTCATACGGAAAAAGCTTTGCAATACTGCACTTTCATAAAAAGCGAAGAGGTAAAAAGCTGATATGGAAAAAGCAAAATTTGACGCACTATTGCCGTTTATAGTAACTGCGCTAATGAAAAAAATAATTGACAGAAAAGATATTTCTGAAGACGAGGCATTTAATAAATTATACGGTTCTGAATTATATATCGCCCTTGATAATGAAAAAACAAAGGTCTGGCATTATAGTTCTGAAAAACTTTATGATCTTTTTGATGAAGAAATGACAACAGGCAGACTGGAGCTTCCGGAGTATTGATATGGAAAAAGTTCTGGAATTTAAGGTTTTTTGCCTGGAAAGTTATAAAGCAGTACATGGTTTATCAGGCTTAAAGGCTTATGAGATTTTTATAAAGTATAATGTTTTTGATTATATCACTAAGTGCTATGATGTTTTACATTCCACTGGCAGGCTTTATATTGTTGAAGATATTGACGACTATATTTTGCATCATAATTCCAGCGGCTCTATGTGAATAGTGGCGCCCATGTCGTATTTTGTAAGTATGATTTCTTCGATGTTAGACGCTATTTTATGGCCCTCGTCTATACTTAGATCTTTTTTAAGTCTGATGTGAAGTGTTACTTCGCTCTGTGAAATATAATCGTGATAGTGAAAGTGATGTATCCTTAGATCATTGCCGTATATTTTTACTATATCATCTGTGATATTTTTTAATAGTTCGGGAGGAGGCTCTTCACCCAGAATTTTCGTGATTACTTCCCTTAAAATACTAAAGACCGCATAGAAAAGCATTACTGCAATTACCATGCCAAGCACGCTGTCTATCCACCAGAAGCGGCCGGCAAAAATTATACCGCCCAGAACAATTACCGAAGACAGTGCATCCGACCTGTGATGCCAGCCGTCCGCCTTAACGCTAAGGTTATTTGTTTTTCTTGCGATGTAAAAGGCATACTGTGCAAGAAGTTCCTTAATTACAATCGATACTACTGTGACAACAATTGCCAGGGTTCCGTATTCTACATGGTACCTCGTTGTGAACTGTTCTATTGAATTTAGAATAAAGTCGTATGCAATAATCCCCAGTAAAACTGCAATGAAAAGAGAGGCGATATACTCCCAGCGGCCATGGCCAAAGGGGTGTTTTTCGTCTGCTTTCTTTGAAGATAGTTTTGTTGCAATTACTACAATCACTGAACTTAGAGAGTCGGAGAAGGTATGCCAGGCGTCAGCCGCAAGGGCAATAGAGCCTGTAAGAACTGATGCCCACATTTTTAATGCAAAGAGGACAGTATTGATTATTATGGAAACTGTTCCGGCAATATAACCGCCTTTAGTTTTGTCCATCAATAACCATCTGACATACTGCGGTTAACATCCCGCTGGTACAGTTCCTGGTAGACGAAATTACGTGTTTTGAGTTTTTCTTTTATATGCTGGGTGAATGGCAGATAACGCCAGAAAGTCCCGCGGAGTTCCTTGTCGAGTTTCTGGGTTCCCTCGCTTTCCTTTGTAAGCCAGGTGATATAATCCTGGATGAAGTAGTCCTTTAAATCTCCCCTAAGCTTATTCTTCTGGAACCATTGGAAGTAATGCCCTGTTATGCCTTCTTCCATCCAGTAGTAAGAAGCCTTTTCCTTCGCTACCTGCCATCTAAGGTCTGCTACGGCAGTAAGAACAGCCATCTGCAGGTTTTTTGCATACATGGGAACAGCTATACGGCCGCGGCTTGTTGCCCTATTGTAACGGTCGTAAGGCTCCCAGCACATCCCGTAATCGCCGTAACTGGGAATTAACACAACATAGGGGACTATGCGGTTTATATTGTTTCTGTAAACCCTGCAGAATGCATCCTGGTCTATGCTCTCTATCCAGGTTAGAATATTGATTACATTCTCCCTGGTGCCCAGGTCCTGCTGTCTGGAACGGAAGTACTCGCTCGTTAGTATGGGGTAGTGGTTCCCCTGGCGGCCGATGGTCATCTTTGTCATCTGCCTTACTGTGTCCATCTCTGTATTAATGGCACCCAGGTCTACTTCAACCTCTTCTCCCTCTTCTTCGATTTTCTGCTCTATATCTTCTACTTCCTGTTCTGCTTCCTTATAATCTCTAAGAAAAACTGCCTGATCTCTGTCTATTTTAATTAGCGATTTTAGAACTTCCTGAATTTCGTAAAAGGCACGTTTTTGAGCATCAGTATAACAGTCGCTTATTTCCGGCATTTCATTAAGGGGGAAGTGTTCTGTGATATTTGCCACATGTCCCTGCAGGGAGGCTTCCAGAGATAACTTCTCCATGTCCCGGGATTTCACCAGGGTCTTTGCACCCTCCAGTTTCCCCCTGGCTTTTTCCAGCATCTGCTGGTACTTTGCGCTTCCCTTTTTTTTGGATGTCTTTACCTCATCCGTCGTGGAAATTCTAATCTGTCCTATTCCTACACCCTTTAACCATTCGTCAAGATAGTAAATGGGTTGATCAAATTTATTTGAATCAACTACCTTGGAAAACAGGGCTTTATGTTCATCATTAATAAAATTTGGGTGCAGTAAGCCAAAGCGTAAAAGGAATTTTTTGGGATCGGGCAGTCTTCCCGTGGCTTTTTTTGCCACATTTCCGTAAAACTCCCAGTAAGCGGGTATCATCTGCTGGCGGTAAACACCCCTGTCCTTTGGATCCTTGGTTTTAAGGTATTTCTGTAAAATCCCGTGAACCTTCTGGGAAATATCACCTTCCCCTGCCAGGACAGTTTTATAGTATTCAGGGTTATTAAATGCATCGTGGGATTTATCCTCCAGGAGTTTCATTACTCTGGGGAATTTTTCCCTTACCGTACTTGGTGCATCAGGCTCCAGTTCCAGGTCAATGTCTAAATCTATGTCATCGTTTTGAATCATAATCCCTCTGCTGTCAAAAAATTATTTTAATTTTAACATTTTTTTGTAATATTTTCAATTAAAAAAATCCGTGAAAATTCCTGAAAAAAAATCCGGCCATCCAGACACCTGAACTGGGGTTCAGATGAATAGACAGCCGGAAAGCTCTCCTTTTATAAATAGCCTAACCGAAAAGATCATCTATAAGACGTTCTGCTGTTGCAGTTAACACCCTTTCGTTAATATAGGCGGGGTCGTTTATTTTTTCTCTTAACTCTGCTACCCTGTCTGCCCTTACATCAGGCGCGGCATTTGCCAGTTCCTTCACGCGGAAGATCTCGGCTTTTTCCTGTGCCGCCGAAGAGATACTCACCGAATCTGTCCTGGGTGCTTCAGCTACCTGCTCTGCACGGCCTGGTCTCTTTCCGGGTTGTATTGGGTCTATGGGTCCTATCCTGTCGATGGTCATACTCATATCCTACCTGCCTTTATTATCGGCATTTTATAGTTAATAGCTTACTATAAGTAATACTATTCTATCATATATTTTTAACTTTTACCAGATACATATAATGAAAATTCGCCTTTAATTCCGCCGTTTTCTGCTTTTTTTTGCAAAATTTCATTAATTTCTCCGGCAGAACCCCGTAAATACTCCTCATGCAGCTTGGTCATTTCCCTGCCCAGGCATACATAACGCTCGCTATCAAATTCGGCTAAATCGGTAAAAAGCTTTACTATCCTATAGGGTGATTCATATAAAACAAAGCCGCAGCCTGTATCCAGAAGCTCCTTTAAACGACTTCGGCGGCGGCCGGGTTTGGGGGATAAAAAGCCCTCAAAAATGACACTTTTGTCAAACCCGCCGGCAACGCTTAAAAGTGCAGCAAAGGCTGAGGGGCCAGGAATGGGGATCACATCATGTCCTGCCTCCGCCGCTCTCCTTGCCATAAAAGCACCCGGGTCGGAGAGGGCAGGGGTCCCGGCATCGCTTGTGTATGCGACTGTTTTCCCTTCATCCAGGAGGCTGATTAGTTTCTTTGCTGCAGCTTCCTCATTATGAGCCCTGCAGGAAATTAATTTCTTGCTAAGCCCCAGGTGATTTATGAGTTTTATGGTAACTCTGGTGTCCTCGCAGGCTATAATATCGCAGTTCCCCAGAATTTCTTTTGCCCTGAAGCTAATATCTCCTAAATTGCCAATTGGGGTTCCGATAATATATAATAATGACATTGTTAAATTATATACACTACGGGGATTGAGTTAAAGAGCCATGCAGAATTTATTTGAAGTGGTAATGTTTTCCATTATAGGTGCTGCCCTGCTCTTTGGCTTTTCCATAGTTTTAAGCAAGGGGCGTATGCCTAAGGACAGATCCAAAAACGGCGACCCCTTTGCCTTTTATGGGAGTCCTGTCAAGAGAAAGCCGGAAACAGTCGGCGTACCCATGTACTCTTCAAAGGGAGCCGAAAAAACCAAGGTAAACGAGAGAAAAACCTGCCCTGTATGTAATTCCAAACTCAATGCCTACGAAACGGTGAGTTCCTTTGCCTACCCCTCATTTACCGGGCAGGACAGGTTCATGCATATCCGCGGCTGCCCCCGCTGCCTTAGGGGGAGCATGGAGAGAGCCTGCCCTGTCTGCAGAACCATACTCACCGGCGATGATATATTGATCTGCCGCCTCTTTGAAAGAGCGACTCGCAAAATGCATGTCCATGTACTGGGCTGTAACCATTGTCGGGGCCCGGGAACTTAAAAACCTTCAATTTCTGGAAAAACTCCATAAATATCTCAAAAATTATGTCCGAAAATGTTCATTTGAGTTGACAAATTTCAAATTTGTGTTTTATTCTAAATTGAAAACGTTTCCATCCCAAGAAAACGTTTTTATCTCATATTTTGGGGTTGCTTATGAACGGAAGCTTTAAAGAGCACTTTGCTGAGCATAAGATAAAATTCATTATACTGTTCCTGCTAATAGCAGGTGTTGCAGTCCTTATGTCCATGCGAACAGATACTCTTGTTTTAACCAGAGATGAGAGGGTTTCTTTTTTCACTCCTGTGGTTTATCAAGAGGGCAGCTATGCAGCTTTCCTGCATAACCATTCCCGTACTCCCCTGGGAACCAGTCAAACAATTATAGATATTTTTAACCCCTCCGGCGGTTATGGTTACCAGGTTCTTTCCGGCTTTCAGGGTGAATCCAGAGTACTCCGCACAGAGGAGAATTCCAATACAGAGTTTACCTTTAACCTGGACAGGGCAGGTCTATATAATATTGCTATAGAGTACTACCCCGTGAACGCCCGCGGCATAGACATCTCCCGCGAGCTTCGCATTAACGGAGAGCTTCCCTTCACCGGTGCAGATCTAATAAACCTCAACCGCGTCTGGGGTTCCTCCGATGCAGGTATCAGGGTGGATAATAGGGGCAATATGGTCAGGCCGCCCCAGGTAGAAAGGCCCAGGTGGGAAAGAGCTTACCTCTCTGACAGGCTGGGGTTTAATACCGAGCCCTACCGTTTTTATTTTGAAGCCGGGGAAAACACCCTCTCCCTCATAGGCATTAATGAACCTCTGGTTATCCGGCGTTTGACAATTACGCCCATTGTGACCCCGCCTGCTTTTTCGGCATTCATGACACGCAATTCCCTGCCTGTGCGTCAGGACGATTTCATGCTCAGGGTGCAGGGGGAGCACTCCACAGTGCGTTCTTCACCCAGCCTCTTCCCCCTCTTTGACAGCTCCAGCGGTATCACCGACCCTCCCAGTGCTTCAATTGTTACACTTAACATGATAGGCGGGCAGCCCTGGCGCATTCCGGGGCAGTGGATAGAATGGGAGTTTGATGTACCCTCGGCAGGCCTTTACCGCATTTCTGTTTCAGCCCGCCAGAACTATTCCAGGGGTTTTGTTTCCAGCCGCCAGCTAATGCTGAACGGAGAGGTGCCATTCAGTGAAGTTTCTGCAGTCCCCTTCCGCTTTAACAATAACTGGGAGTTAATTACCTTCCAGGACGATTCCGGCGATGACCTCCTTTTCCCAATGAGAGCCGGACGGAACAGCCTGCGCATGTATGTCACACTCGGAGAGCTTGGCGGGATTGTAGAATCCCTCCTTGCCAGCGTGAACAGGCTGAACGAGATTTACCGTGAGATCCTTGTCTTAACCGGACCCAGCCCTGACCCCCTACGTGACTACCGCGTTCACCACTACCTTCCCCATGTAATGGATATGATCTATTCAGAGACAGCGATACTTCACGGCTTACTCAACGAACTTGAATCTTATGCCGGGGAGCGCAACGAGCATACCGCCATAATTTCTACGATAGTCCGTCAGCTCGATACCTTCTATTACAGACCTTACCGCATACCTCTCCAGCTGGGGAGTTTCCAGCGTAATGTCTCCGCCCTGGGTGACTCAGTAAGGGTGATCACAGAAGGGCAATTGGATATTGATTTTATTTTAATAAGCGGCACAGGAGCTGAGTTACCCCGGATACGTGAGTCCTTCTTCACGAGAGCCTCTCACGAGATCCGTGCCTTCGGTGCAAGTTTCATCATGGACTTTGACAGCCTGGGTGATGTCCACCAGGGCAGCAGCGTAATCGATGTATGGATAACGACCGGGCGCGATCAGGCGACCATATTAAAATCCATGATTGATGATACCTTTGTTTCCACTTACGGAATTGGCGTAAACCTCCGCCTGGTGGCAGCATCGGCAGTACTCCCTGCCCTGGTTGCAGGCATAGGCCCCGATGCTGTACTAAGCCTTCCCGTTTCTGATCCGGCAAACTTTGCCTTCAGGAATGCGGTAATGGATCTAACCCGCTTCCCGGACTTCCGCAATGTCACAACCCGTTTTCACCAGAGTGCCATAGTACCCTTTGAATACCTGGGCGGCTATTATGCCCTGCCGGAAACCCAGAACTTCAGTCTCATGTTCTACCGCCAGGACATACTTGAAAACCTGGGGCTGGAAGTTCCCCGCACCTGGGATGATGTAATTGCAATTATGCCCATACTGCAAAGAAACAATATGACAGTGGGCATTCCCCCGGCAGGCGATCCCATGGCTCCCGACCTCTCCGGCTTTTTAACCCAGCTCTACCAGAGGGGCGGCTTCCTCTACAATGACGATCATTCCCGCACAATTCTGGACAATGAACAGGCCGTTGCCGCCTTTGAGGCCTATACCCGCTTCTTCACCCACTTTGGCTCCCCCATGGCGTATAGCTTTGTAAACCGGTTCAGAAGCGGCGAAATGCCCGTTGCCTTTGCAGACTACACCATGTTCAACACCTTCAGCGTCTTTGCACCGGAGATTGCAGGGCTTTGGAATTTCGCTGTCATGCCCGGCTTTACCGAACCTGACGGCAGGATCAATCACACAGTCCCTGCCTGGGGCACAGCGGCAATAATGAGCCGGGCGACTACTATGCCGGAAGAAACCTGGCAGTTCCTCACCTGGTGGACATCGACAGAAACCCAGCTCCGCTTTGGACGGGAACTGGAATCAGTTATGGGAGCTGCAGCCAGGTTTCCGACAGCAAACCTTGCCGCCTTCCAGAGCCTCCCCTGGAGTTCCGCCCAGCTCGAGATCCTCAACGAGCAGAGGAACTGGGCAATGGGAACGCCGGAAGTCCCCGGCGGTTACTATGTTACCCGCCACCTTATAAATGCCATACGCCGGGTAATAAACGAGAATGTAGACACAAGGGAAACTCTCCTTGACTTTGCAATAGTGATAAATCGTGAGCTTATTAATAAGCGCATAGAGTTCGGACTTGAGTAAGAGGGATAATGATATGGCAGATTATGCAGTAAGAAAAGACATCCCCACCGGGTATTTTGCGAGGAGGAAGGCCTCCTTTGCATATAAATGGAAGGAAGCAGTAAAGCATAAAACCCTTTATATATTCCTGGCTCCCTATGCAATTTTATTTACCCTCTTTGTTGTGGCTCCTGTTGTAATGTCCATAGTTTTGAGCTTCACCTACTTTAATGTTCTGGAGTTCCCCAGGTTCATCGGCATTCAAAACTACCTTAACCTCTTTCTGGCGGACGATGTATTTTTAATTGCCCTCCGCAATACCCTAATCCTCGCCATGATAACAGGTCCTGTCGGCTATATAGCAGCCTTCCTCTTTGCCTGGTTTATAAATGAACTCCCCCGGTACTTAAGGGCCTTTGTTACCCTGGTTTTTTATGCACCCACTATAGCCGGAGCCGCCTTCCTTATCTGGTCGCTGATTTTCTCTGGTGATGCCTTCGGTTACTTAAACGCCTTTCTTA
>Ga0099364_10006785_pt1 | contig 16575 bp, 12 predicted proteins | sample TergutTh196P3_FD_73070 | JGI IMG/M metagenome (GOLD analysis project Ga0099364, IMG submission 73070) | Microcerotermes parvus P3 segment gut microbial communities from Pointe-Noire, Republic of the Congo - Th196 P3 | ecosystem: Host-associated > Arthropoda: Insects > Digestive system > Gut ... | reverse complement strand
AAGCAATTACGTCTTGACATTTCCGGCATTTTTGGGCAATTTATAAAAACACGGTGGATGTAGCTCAGGGGTTAGAGTCCCAGATTGTGGATCTGGTTGTCGCGGGTTCAAAGCCCGTCATCCACCCGTTATTTTCTTATAAAGTAATGCGGGCAAAGCCCGTCATCCACCCATTATTTTTTTCAAAATGTAATGCCAAAAAGCTCTTTAACATTCTCTGCAATGTGTTCTGATAAGGTTTCCAGGTCTATGCAGCGAATTTCTGCAGTTTTTTTATACACTTCCTCTACCATACCGGGATGAGAAGCTTTTCCCCTAAAGGGTATGGGTGCCAGGTAGGGACAATCTGTTTCCAAAAATAGTCTGTCCAGGGGAACAAAAGTACAGGAATCCAGAATGGCACGGACATTTTTATAGCTGATATTTCCGGCAAAGGATATATAATAATCCATGTCCAAAAATTTCTTTGCCGCATCCGTATCATACGAAAAACAATGTACTACTCCCCGTACTGCGGGAAAGCGGGACAGAATATCTGCTGTTTCTTCGGCTGCATCCCGTGAATGAATTATTACCGGAAGCTTAAGCCTTTGTGCCAGATCCATCTGCATCTCCATTAATTCCCGTTCTCCGTATAAATCTGCACTTCCTTGTTTTCCTTCTCCATTCCAGTTGCGGTCAAGACCAAATTCTCCCAAAGCGCAAATAGGATGTATTAAGTCCCCGTTTTTATTATGTATTGTCATATTGTTTGATATATCTTTTTCCAGTTTTTCCAGCATTTTCTTCCGATTGCTTATGGAAGCAGGCCATGGCCACAGTCCGCTGGCAAAGCGAATTCTATTATAAGAGGAAAATTCTTTAATGCGGGAATTTAAATCTCCTGGTTTAAGACTAATATCAATAATTCCTGTAAAATTATTTATAAAAAGCCTTTCCAGTATTTCGTGGGGATTAATACCTTTTTCTAAAAGCCCTGAAAGATGTGCATGAGTATCTATCATCATATAATTACCGCATTACACTCGTTGACCTTGGGTTAGAGCTTTGTTATGATTATGTAACAGCAACAATATTTTTCCGCCGGGGTGGTGGAATGGTAGACACAGTGGACTTAAAATCCACTGACTGCAAGGTCGTGTGAGTTCAAATCTCATCCCCGGCATGTTCCGTCCAGCAAAGCTGGACTTAGATGTTCCTCAATGATGGATAATACGGTATTCTCGTAAATTTTTACAATCTTCTTTTCCCTGTCAAAGCTTTCTGCAGAGTCAGAAGCATGAGCGCTGTTTACCATTACATTGCTGCCAAACTCCCGCCTTACTGTACCGTCCGGCGCTTTTAGAGGATCTGTAGGCCCCAGTACTTCGCGTATTTTATCTACAGCTCCTTCTCCTTCATAAACAAGTATCATGGTTTTAACCTGTTTGCTGTCCTTCGACCCAGGACGGGCGCCGGACATAAATTCAATAATGTCGTTAAATTGGCTTTCTGCATAATCCCTGCCAAAAGTATCTCCCAGAGCTTTTTTTGTATCGTCACTCAGTGTAAGCTTAAATTCCCGCTCCAGTATTTCGGTTGCTTTTTTGCCGAATACAGGCGCCAATTTTTCCTTAAGGGCAGTTTCAACCGGACCGTAAAATTCCAAAGCTTCTTCCTGTGTAAACTGATGTATTTTAATTCCTACAATACGCATACCAGTCCGGGAAAACATATCTATAATGGCGCCGGGCCGGGAAGAAGCATAACCCCAGTTATCGGGTTTTAAGATAACCAGTGTTTTTTCTATTTTGGACGGATTGGCATAGGTGATATTGGATACAATATTTTCCTTGCCTTTTAAGAGCCTTGAAATAAGTTGTAGATCTTTATCTGCATCTTGCGGATTGCGGGGGGTAAAGACTGCCGGTTCAAAATAACTTACCTTGCCGGGATTATTTGGATCATAAATAAGGTCAGAATAGGTATCCCGTATGGATTCTGCAGATAGTAATTCAAATTCCCTGTCCGGAAGCATATGACCGCAAATTGCTGTAAGTTTTTGGCAGGCATCGGCACCTTGAAACAAGAGCAATAATAAGCGATGAGGCCTGCCGCCGGAGATAAAATTATCTTCTACATAGTTGGCAAGCAGGGTAATATCATCTTTGATATTTTCTTCCCGTAAGTGGCGGGCAAAATCCTTTACAAAAGCTTCGTCGGGCAGAATCATTTGAGCGCCGACAAGTTCCAAATCCAGTCCTGACAAAAGCCTTGCAATAACTCCGCCGGTTCTGCTTTTTGCAATTGTATAGGGTGTTAGCATTATATAAGAAAGTTCGTTTTTCATACATACCCATTGTACTATCTCTTTATTGCTTGTTACAATAGCGGTATGCAGACTTCTACGAAATTTCGTTTAATGCGAAACATTGGCATTATGGCTCACATAGATGCCGGTAAAACCACTACTACAGAACGGATTTTATTTTATACAGGCAAGAGCCATCGTATGGGAGAAGTTGATGACGGCGAAGCAATTATGGATTGGATGGTACAGGAACAGGAAAGGGGTATTACCATTCAAAGCGCAGCGACTACCACATATTGGAAACGCAGTGATACTTTCCAGATAAATATCATTGATACACCGGGTCATGTGGATTTTACTGCCGAAGTGGAACGATCCCTTAGGGTTTTGGACGGAGCAGTGGCAATTTTTGACGCTGTAAAGGGAGTAGAACCGCAGACCGAGACAGTATGGCGGCAGGCAGACAGATATAAGGTTCCCTGTATCGGCTATATAAATAAAATGGATCGTGTGGGAGCAGATTTTTATAATGTTCTATCTGATATTAAAGAAAAATTCGGAATTGAAGCTGTACCGATCCAGATACCTTTGGGAAAGGAACAAAACTTTGAAGGCGTTATCGATTTACTTTCCATGGAAGAACTGCACTGGGAAGGAAAAGACGGTGAAATAATAGTACGAACTGCTGTTTCTCCGCAGTTCTTGGATCTGGCAAAACAATGGAGGGATACGCTGATAGATACCCTTTCTGCATTTTCCGATATTATTACAGAAAAATATCTGGCAGGTGAATTAATTCCGGAAGACCTTATCCGTACAGAATTGCGCCGATCTGTACTTGAACGGAATTTTCTTCCCATACTGGCTGGTGCATCAAAACGTAATCTGGGTGTGCAGCCTCTAATTGACGCAATAGTGGATTATCTTCCTGCTCCGGACGAAATACAAAACATTACTGCTTATCATACAAAAAAAGACGAAACTGTACCGGTTCCCTGCGATCAAAATGCTGTTCCCTTGGGACTGGTTTTTAAAATTCAAAGTGACCGGGAAGCAGGAAGCCTTTGTTATCTTAGAATGTATTCGGGATCGATAAAACCAGGAGCTTCTGTTTACAATATCGGCAAACGCAAACGGGAACGTGCTAACCGTATACTTCGCATGCATTCCAATAAATCCGAACCTATGGAAGAATTAATAGCCGGAGACATCGGGGTAATTATTGGAATGAAACTGGCCCAGACCGGAGATACCATTGGAAGCGAAGGCTGGCCGGTTTTATTGGAGGCCATGCAGTTCCCCGAGCCGGTTATTTCAATTTCTTTGGAACCAAAAACCCTTTCTGACGGAGACAAACTAAAGGAAATACTTACCATTCTTTCAAGAGAAGATCCTACTTTTACTGCAAAAGAAAACCAAGAAACCGGACAGTTAATTATTTCCGGTATGGGGGAACTGCATCTGGATGTTCTTATAACCAAAATATTAACAGACTACGGCCTTGCAGCCAGGGCGGGAAATCCCCAGGTAACCTACCGCGAATCAATTGCCAAAACCGTAGAAAGGACAGAACGCTTTTCCCGGATAATAGGGGGAAAAGAAAATTCCGCTGTTTTAACAATAAAGCTGGAATCCAGAAAACGCGGTTCGGGCAACAGTTATACCAATGCCAGTTCCAATAAGGAAAAAATTCCCGAACCCATTCTGGAAGCTATAGAACGGGGAATAAAGGGAGCTATGGCTTCCGGTATACTTTTGGGATATCCATGCATAGATATAGCTGCAACAATTGTAAATATAGACTATTCGGAATTAAATGCAACAGAATTTGCTTACGAAGCCTGTGCCAGTATTGGTTTTGATGAAGCTGCAAAAACTGCCGAACCCTTTCTCCTTGAACCAATCATGGCCGTTGATCTTTTTTCGCCAAAAGAATTTGTCGGAGAAGTTATAAGTCTTGTTACCCAGCGCGGCGGTCAGGTATTAAATATGGATTCAAAGGGACATACCGAACAAATACGGGCAACAGCTCCCATGGCAAAAATGTTTGGCTTTATGACATCCCTTCGCAGTGTAAGTCAGGGCCGGGCAAACTTTTCCATGGAGTTTTCCCACTTCGAGAAAAAGAGCTAAACTTTATTCAACTAATCAAACTAATCAAACAGGGGGTTATAATCGGGGATTTCCGGATCTTCCGATTCCAATAATGAAGCACCGGAAAAACTGCTAAAATCGCCGCTGAATAAACTCTGAAGATCATCCGGAATAACCAATCCCTGCCATTCCAAGCTCCAGGGATTTACTGTTCCGCTTCCGCCGTGCCCATCGCAGCGATCAGAAGGGATGGTTCCGGCCAGGAACTGCAAGGAAACAAAAGAACTGCAAATTCCGCCTGGCAATAAGCCCGATTCCCGGCATACCGTAGCGTCAACTATACCCGAAGGCCGCGGAAAATCACGGCGGGGAAGGCCCTGGTTATATTCACTCAATAAATCGCTCCAGATTGGCGCAACAAGGGATTCACCGGTTACATGCATACCAAGAGAATTTCCTCCCCTGTCAAAGCCAAACCAAATTGCAAGGGTATAATACGGCGTATAACCTACAACCCAGGCATCCGACCAGTTTTGTGTTGTTCCGGTTTTACCTGCAACGGGCATACGATGGGGATTTCCCCTGTCATCCCTTATGTTATTGAATTTCCATCTATGACCGGCAAGAGTACCTACTTCCAGTACCATACTGTTTAACCTGGTCATAATAAATGCATTTTGAGGGCTTATAACCTGAACAGGTGTTCTTTGCTGCATATCCCTATCATTATCTACAATAATTCTTCCATGGCGATCTTCTATGGTTCTTATGGCATAGGGGGTTACTTCACGTCCCTGATTGGCAAATACTGCAAAAGCCCTGGCCATGGAAAGAGGCGTAACAGCGGAAATACCCAGTCCCAAAGGATAAACACGGGGAAAGTTTCTGGAAATTTCATTCGGATCGGTAACTCCCAAAAGGGCAGCTACACGGTTTATTGCAGCATCAAATCCTATACCGTCCAGCACTTTTAATGCGGGAATATTCAAAGAAAGACCCAAAGCTTCAAAAAGCAATACAGAACCGCGCCATGCACCGCCGTAATTATTGGGAACATAGGGCTCCCCTACTGCAGAATAAAATAAAATCGGCGCATCAAATATTTGTGTAGCCATGGTAAATTGGCGTGAATCTATTGCTGCAGAATAAAACAGGGGCTTAAATGCAGAGCCGGGCATTACCCGTGACTGTGTAGCCCTAATAAGCTGGTTTGCATCGTTAAAGTCTGAACCGCCGACAATTGCTTTTATTTGTCCGGTATCATTTTCCAAAACAATAAGCGCGCCTTCAACTATTCTTTCTTCGTTAAAAGCCCGCAATCGGCGGTTGGAAGCATTTACCAAAGGTTTAAGATCGGGTATATCAAATACTAAAGACATTAAATCCATTGAATGGTTAAGCTGCCTGCCGTATCTGTTTGCTGCTTTTATTTCGTCCTGGAATTCCGTAGCGGCAAAAATCCCCTCCATATTGAATACCAAAGTAAGCATGTTAGCCAAAGGTACATAAACACGCTCGGCTCTGGCTGTACTAAAACCAGCGCTTCTTTGGTGGTTGGCATTGGCTCTTATAATACCTTCTGCCATTTCTTCGTCGGCTAAGTTTTGAAAGCGAAGATCCAGAGTAGTATGCACTACATAACCGTCCCGGTAATAGTCCATTTCACCGTACATTAGCCTGTCCAGCTCGCGGCGTACATATTCGCTGAACCATGGGGCCTTATCTTCCCGCGAAAAGAAGGCGGTAAGCCCCAGGCGGGTTAAGTCGAAATTGTCCCAGTATTCAAAAAACGAAAAGTCTGCTTCTTCCTGTGTGGCATAACCCAGCTCAATCATTCTATCCAGTACCGACCTCTGACGATCTCTGGCTACTTCCGGGTTATGAATAGGGTTAAATCTGGTAGGACTTGAAAGCTGAACAACAAGTACCGCAGCTTCTGCCAGTGTTAAATCACGGGCACTGTGACCAAAGAAGTACTTGCTGGCAGCTTCTACCCCATAAAGACCAGGCCCCATAATCATGTGATTAAGGTATATTTCCAGAATTTCATTCTTGGTATAACGCCGTTCCATCTGAATGGCCCACCATAATTCCTTGATTTTTCTGGTAATGGTTCTTTCTGTCCGATCAAGGTAAAGGGTTCCGGCAACCTGCTGTGTTATGGTTGAACCGCCGCCGGCATCATTTCTGGTTATATAACCTATTCCCGCACGGGTAATAGCCCTTAAGCTAAACCCCCGGTGGTTATAAAAATCCGGGTCTTCCCTGGCTAAAGTAGCAAGGATCAGGTGTCTTGGCAGTTCATTTAATGTGATAAGTTCACGTTTTTCGTCAGCAGAAAATTCGGTAATCATTTCCCCGGAAGCAGCATACAGCCGTGTTGGCAGCGCAGAATCCAGGGGGGAAAAGTTTTCTGTCCCTTCAATATTTTCCGTAATGGCAATGCCCAAACCCAAAGCTACACCAATTACTCCGGCAATAAGGACAATAAAAACAAGAGCCAGACGGATAAAAACAAATCCTTTCATATCTGTATCCCCATACCCATAAGAATGAGTTAAAGGCATAATCGTAAACTTGTCAAGGGGGAAGCTAAGGAGCTAGACAATATCCCGCTTAAAGCGTATACGGTATTCGGGAAGGGTAATCATGGGGGGCCGTTCAATGGCGGAAATATCGGTTTCGACCACCCTGTGTTCAGTTTCCTGCCGTTCCAGTGAAATATGATGCTCGCCCAAAGTATTAAGGAGCTGGGATTTTCCGTACCTTTCTGCCCGTTCAAGGAATGTTTGGAGTATGCCAAAGGACATACGGCCCAGGGCTTCGGTAGTTTGATTGCGATGGATTCGCATATCCAGGTCTACCTGACACAGGGCATCTATTCCGTCCATTTCCAGAATATCAATCAAATGGCCTGTTTCTACCCCATAACCAACAGAAAACGACAGCCGTTCAAGAAGGCTTCTGCGGCCTGCATATTCTCCGGAAAGCGGCTGGATAAAACGTGCCAATTCGGGAAAAAACAGGGAAAAAAGCGGCCGAACCAGTATTTCTGTAACCCTGCCGCCGCCGGAACTGGAAATACCCTTTGAAGAACGAATGGGCCGTTCATAAAAAGCCTTTACATACGCTGTTTTATCGTCCTCCAAAAGAGGGCCAAGCAGGGCATATACAAATTTGGGAGCTATATTGGATATATCCGCATCTACCCATACGATAATATCACCTTCCAGAACATACAGGCTTTTCCACAGATTTTCTCCCTTACCCCGAAAATTGCCGTATTTAGGTAAAATCCTTTTGGCAGTAAATACTTTAGCTCCATATTGTTCTGCAACTTTACAGGTATTGTCTTTGGAAGATGAATCAATGATGGCAATTTCGTCGAGCAAAGGATAACGATCCATCAATTCGGTACGAATTACCAAAATTTCCTTACCTATAGTGGCTTCTTCGTTCAAAGTAGGAAAAGCAAGAGAAATTTTTAGATTCTTTTTTTCTTTTAACTCAACCAATGCGCCGATATCGGAGAATTTTGAATGATGCCAGGTTTTTTTCAATAATTCATTGGGCATTGGGACTCTCCTCATCCTTAACCTGCCCGGCTCTGATAATAAGCTGTTCCAACAACTGCCGGCCTCTTTCTACCGAAGCAATCTCCACGGTATCACGGGAAAGCCCCGCCCTGCCCGATGTTATGCCAACAGAAAGGGCAGGAATTCCAAAGGCAGAAAGAAAAGATGCCGGATCGGGCTTGGCTTCTTCTGTTGCAGAAATTTTTAGTTCCTTCATTATTTCCAGAATAATTTTTGCATATGCTTCATTTAAAACCGGATCTCCGGGAGGTGTAGAGGCAATAACCCGTAATGCATTTTTTACCCCTGCATACACCGAAGATTCTGCAACATGTTTAATCTTTTCCAATGCCAATTGTAAAAGCTCTCCATTGACAGATTCCAGTTCCAGTTCCAAAACACCCTCACTGGGTGTAGTGTCAAAAGCTCCGCGGGCTTCTATATGCCGGAAATAAAAGTTTAGATCGGATCCGCAGCTTTCTGCTGCTGTCTGGAATTGAAAAGTCAAATCAATTAATGCGCCCACTACTGCATTGGCATCAATCTTTTGTTTTTCTTTTTTTGTCTTTTCGTCCAGAGTAAACGTAACTTCTGCCCGGCAAGATCCAAGGGTATGGCTGGTAAGCAAACCCAGCATAAAACCTCTTACGCCAAAAGCAGCGCAGGGCCGGCACCGGAATTGGTCGAGAACTGTCTTGAAGGCCGTTTCTACCGGATCATCCGAATGCAGGGCGGAAAAAAAGAGGCATAGTTCCCGTTCAAGAGCCAGTCTGCCTTCGGCATATGCTTCTGCAATGGAAAGCAGGGCTGCAGGCCCCAAAGCATCGGCCAATCCGGCGCCTTTTGCATGTGTTAATCCGAGTTTTCCCAGGCTTTCCAGCGGATTCCAGCGTTCCGATACAAGCCGGGTAAAAAGCAGAAGGGGTTCACGGGAAATATCGGTTTCGTCAGAAGAATGAAGAAATGATAGAATATTTCCTCTATCATCCACTATATAGTCAAGTTTCATTGCCGTTAATCGTTCAACTATAAAAGAAGCCCGTTCCTTTTCCTGCTCTGTCGGCGATGGAAGCTGCCCCAACCGGAAGGCATCTGCCAATAGACGATCTGCAAGCGGAAAAGCAGGTTTTTTGGGTTTAGCCATAAACTGGGTGACTTTTTTTGAGAGAGTATTTATACTTGTTTGAACAGCATCTCTTAACAGTTTAATTATCATTACTAATAATAATATCCTATTATGGACAGAAAGTCTATTTTTTTGTATACTAAATGTAATGCAGCATAGTTCCCAGGAAATAAGCCGGATTTTTTCCCCTCTGCAAATAGGCTATGTAGCTGATCCAATGGAACCAATGAATGTAAATACATCGCTGGACTGGGTATTTGAACATGCAGCAGAAAACCCCGATTTGGAAGCCATACCCATAGAACGCGATGGAGTTGTGTTAGGGGTTTTAACCCGGCAAATGCTGGAAAAAATCGGCGCTTCTGCCTGGACAAAATTCTGGCAAAAAGACCTCGATGCATACATAGTCCCGACAAAAGAAGTAATTGATGCAACAGCCTATATCAGCAAAATTCTCGAACATGCCCTAAAACATAAAACCTATGAATCTGTCTGGTATGTTGTCCAATACCGGCGAAGTTATCTGGGCATTGTCAGCCTAAAAAGGATATTGGAATATACCAATACCCTTCGCAGCCAGGATTTACAAAGAGCCAGTGAAATTCAACAACACCTTTTACAAAAATCAATGGTAAAAGATAAACGTTTTAGTCTTTGCCTGTTTAATCACATGGCCCATGAAATAGGCGGGGATTTTTACCGGGTATATCAGCCAAATAAAGACTATATTCTTGTAGGCTGTTTTGATGTTGCAGGAAAGAATATATCTGCTGCTCTTGCAACCATGGCTTTGGGAACCTGTTTTTCCACTTTCGATTTGTTTAGGTATTCAAGCTCTCCGGATAAAATAACCACAAGGATAAATACGCTTATACGAGAGGTAAATCCAGCAGGAGTGTTTGTATCTGCTGTGTTGTTTTACATTGACTTTATAAGCAAACAGATTCGTATCCATAACTGCGGTTTTTCTCCGGTATTGATCTTTGTGCCTCAGTCAAATAATAGAATTGTCTATAAGGTGTTTAATCCCAGCTTTCCCCCGCTTGGTATTGCAGAAGAATACGATTTTAGCGACAGTCAAATAATCCCGATTTCCAAAGGGCTTAGATTATGTGCATATTCGGACGGACTTACCGATATGATTAATATTTATGGTGAGCGTTATGAAGATGAACAGGCAATTAAGCTTATTAAGGAATTGCATATGGTTCCTCATCCTCTCGTAAAAAAAACAATAGCCGACGAAATTAAAAACTGGGTAGGAACTGCTTCACTTGCCGACGATGTAACATTAATGGATATGCGCTTTAATTAGCGATTGTATAGATAAGGAGTATTTATGAATTCTTTGAAAAAAAATCAAACATGGAAGGGCCGAAAGGGTCCGACAGTTTTAATTATCATGGACGGTGTCGGTTATGGTAAATACAAAGAAGGAGATGCTGTTGCAGATTCAAAAATGTATACCCTTAATGCACTAAAGGCCATAAGTCCCAACACTACATTAAAAGCTCATGGAAAAGCTGTAGGTCTTCCGGCAGATGATGACATGGGAAACAGCGAGGTAGGCCACAATGCAATGGGCTGCGGACGTGTTTTTAACCAGGGCGCCGCCCTTGTTTCAACTGCCATAGAAAGTGCAGAAATGTATAAAGGAACAGCATGGAAGGAAATTATTGCCAATGTACAAAATACTGGCGGATCTGATAAAAGAACTCCTATCATACATTTTATTGGTTTATTCAGCGACGGCAATGTACACAGTCATTTGGAACACCTTAAAGCAATGATTATACAGGCAAAAAAAGAAGGGGTAAAACGGGTATGCATTCATGTTCTTTTTGACGGAAGGGATGTGGGAGAAACAAGCGCGCTGGACTATGTAGATCCATTTGAAGCATTTTTAAAAGAACAGTCAGACAGCAATTTTGACGCATACATCGGTTCCGGCGGCGGCCGTATGTGGATAACCATGGACCGCTACGGAGCAGACTGGGAAATGGTACGCAGGGGCTGGGAAACCCATGTCCACGGTACTGCACGGGCTTTTAAGTCTGCAAGGGAAGCGGTGGAAACATACCGAAAAGAAATACCGGGCATTATTGATCAGGATTTAAAGGAATTTGTCATTGTTTCTGAAGACGGAAAACCAATTGGAAGCATAGAAGATGGAGATTCTGTTATATACTTTAATTTCCGCGGAGACAGGGCTTTGGAGATCACTGCCGCTTTTGAAGAAGAGAGCTTTGACAAGTTTGACCGGGGCAGAAGACCAAAAGTTTGTTATGCCGGAATGATGGAATATGACGGGGATACCCATGTCCCTAAACGTTATCTGGTCAGCCCTCCTGCAATAGATCGTACCATGGGAGAATATCTGGCAGCATCCGGCGTGCGTTCTTTGGCAATTTCGGAAACCCAAAAATACGGTCATGTAACCTACTTTTTTAACGGCAACCGTACCGGCAAATTCGACGAAAAACTTGAAGATTATGAAGAAATTAAAAGTGATCTGGTACCCTTTGAACAGCGTCCCTGGATGAAATGCGCCGATATAACAGACAGGGTTATCGAAGCCATTAAATCGGGAAACTATGACTTTATCCGCCTAAACTTTCCCAACGGAGATATGGTAGGTCATACCGGCATATACCAGGCTGTAGTCTGCTCCATGGAAAGCATGGATATTCAACTGGGCAGGATACGAAAAGCAGCCGACGAAACAGGCGCTGTGCTTATTATAACAAGCGATCACGGCAACTCTGATGATATGTTTGAACATGATAAAAAAACCGGCTCTGTCTCGCAAAAAGCCGATGGAACTCCCAAAGCAAAGACAAGCCACAGCCTTAACCCCGTACCCTGTATTATTTATGACCCTGGATATCAGGGTGAATACGAACAAGGTGCGTTAAAAGAAGGCTTGGGTATAAGTTCTGTTGCCGCTACCTGTATGGAACTGTTGGGATTTATTCCGCCGGAAGATTATGATCCTTCTGTACTAAAGATAAAATAAAGTATGAAACATAAAAGGATCTGACTCCATGCCCATACGAATACCAAAAACACTCCCCGCTTATGAAGCTCTGAGCAAAGAAAATGTTTTTGTAATGACAGAGGAACGTGCGGCCGGACAGGATATTAGACCCCTGGAAATTGCGATTGTCAATTTAATGCCCACCACAATAGATACCGAGATACAGCTTCTTAGACTGCTGGGAAATACACCGCTTCAGGTAGACATTACCCTGCTTCGTATGGGCAGCCACCAGTCAAAAAACGCACCTCCGGGGCATTTGGAAAAATTTTATATGTTTTCTGATACAGCCCTGTCGCGCCGTTTTGACGGACTGGTAATTACCGGAGCGCCGGTAGAAACCCTGGCTTTTGAAGATGTGGATTACTGGGACGAGCTTGTACAAATTATCGATTATTCTGCAGGAAATGTTTTTTCCACTCTGCATATCTGCTGGGGAGCTCAGGCAGGTTTATACCGGCGTTATGGAATTAAGAAAAAACCTTTGGAAAAAAAACTCTTTGGCATTTTTCCCCATGAGCTTAGCGAAAGCGAACGGCTTACTCCCCTCTTCCGGGGTTTTGACGATGAATTCCTGGCGCCGCAATCACGTCATACGGAAAGTGATTTACAGGAGATAAAAACCTGCGCCGATTTAACCATAGCATCGGAAACCGAAGAAGCCGGATTGTTTATCTGTTCTGCAAAGGACTGCCGGGAAATATATGTTACCGGTCACCTGGAGTATGACCCATTAACCTTAAACAGGGAATATCAAAGAGATGTCGCAAAGGGTCTGCCCATCGAAGTACCAAAAAACTATTATCCGGACGATGATCCTGCCAAAGAACCTATAGTGCGCTGGAGGGCACATGCACATTTGTTCTTTTTTAACTGGTTAAATTTTGTTTATCAGGAAACTCCCTATGACCTGGGAAAATTATAGGAGAAATATTATGACAAGCACCATAAACCGTGAAGCAGCCTGGGAGCTGTTAAACAAACACAACAAGGATTCTTTCCACATTCAGCATGCTCTTACAGTTGAAGGGGTTATGAAATGGTATGCACAGGATTTAGAATATGCAGAAGAAGTCGAGTATTGGAGTATCATAGGACTGCTTCATGACATAGATTTTGAAGAATTTCCCGAACAGCATTGTCTTAAAGCGCCGGAATTATTGCGGGCAGGCGGAGTATCAGAAGAAATGATCAACTCGATATGCAGCCATGGCTGGGGCATTACCGGTGTAGAAACCAAACCGGAACATGAAATGGAAAAAGTTCTATTTGCTGCCGATGAATTAACCGGTCTGGTCTGGGCTAGTGCCCTAATGCGGCCTTCAAAAAGCGTACAGGACATGGAAGTAAAATCCCTCAAAAAGAAATTTAAAACTCCGGCCTTTGCCGCAGGCTGTTCCAGGGATATAATAGAAAAAGGCGCCGGTCTTTTGGGCTGGGAACTGGATACACTCTTTGAAAAAACCATCCTTGCCATGCGCAGTTGCGAAACCAGTATAAACGATTTTATGGCCTCTTTATCAGCTTGAAACGTGCCTTAATCGCCATGTCGGGAGGCGTGGACAGCGCCGCAGCAGCCATCTTAATGCAGGAAGCCGGATATGACTGCATAGCGGTAACAATGAAGCTGATCAACAATGGCGGAAGCAGATGCTGCTCCCTGGAAGACATTAACGATGCACGTAATGCTTCCTGGAAGCTGGGTATACCGCACTATGTTTTAAATTATACCGAAGATTTTGCACGATATGTATTAGAACCGTTTATTGCTGCATATGAAAAAGGAGAAACCCCCAACCCCTGTATAGAATGTAACCGCTACTTAAAGTTTTCCCTGCTCCGCCGGCGTATGCTGGAAATTGAAGCAGATGTACTTGTTACCGGACATTATGCACAAATCGAAAAATCCGGGGAACGCTGGTTATTAAAAAAAGGAATAGATGCCAAAAAAGATCAAAGCTATGTATTGTATATGATGAGCCAGAAAGAACTTTCCCATACGATTTTTCCCCTGGGCACATACAGCAAAAATGAAGTACGAAAAATTGCGTCAGAAAAAGATCTTGGTAATGCAGAAAAAAAAGAAAGCCAGGATATCTGTTTTGCAGACAATGGGGATTATGCTTCTTTTATTGAAAACTATACCGGCAGAAAAAGCCCCCATGGCGATATTGTTGATTTAGATGGAAATATTCTGGGCCGCCACAAGGGCCTTATCCGTTATACCCTTGGCCAGCGGCGCGGACTCGGCATTGCTTATAATACTCCTGTGTATGTTGCCGCAAAAAACATAGCGGCTAATACCCTTACCATAGGCGGTGAATTATCCCTGTATACAAAAAGCTTTACCGTAAACAAATTAAACTGTATAGCATATAAAAACCTTTTCCAGCCATTGCGCCTTGGAGTAAAAACCCGCTATCTTGAAAAAGAAAAGTCTGCTGTAGTAGAGCAAACCGGCCTTGAAACTGCCCGCATCGAATTTGACAAACCCCAGCGTGCCATTACTCCGGGACAGGCTGCAGTGTTTTATGACGGAGATATTGTAGTGGGCGGCGGGACAATATGTTAATAAATCCATAAAAACAGTCACTTCTTTAGCACCGCATACAAGCAAGGTGCAACTTATTCCCCTATAGAAAGCAGGGGGAGATAGATATATGAAAGGTGGTATTATTCTGGAGGCCCTGCGGGAAGTCTTTTTCCCCCAGGGCTGTTGTTTATGCAAAAAAAGTCTGGATACCGGTATTGATGCCTTTTATGGTCTCTGTACCGGCTGCAGGGAAGTCTTTGCTGTTCCTGCGGCAGAACGAGGACGCTGTTCCTCGTGCGGTAAACCGCTTATTTCCGAGATTGGAAACTGTCTGCCATGCAGGAATGGACAAGAGCGATCCTTCGATAGGCTTATTTGTATGTATCCCTATGACGGAAAATACAAAACATTGCTTGCTGCATATAAATTTGAAAAACGGCTGTGCCTTGGGAACTTTTTTGCAGAAATCTTTTATAAGGGCCTGTCCATATTGGATGAGCAGCTACAAGAAGATGGCAGTTCAGGGAGTATAAAAAAAGAGAAATACTGCTGGGTTCCAGTTCCGCCAAGAGCAGGAAAAATAAAAGAAACAGGCTGGGATCAAATATCATACCTAGCAAAATTGATGGAAAAAACCGAACCTATGGGCTTAAAAATACCAATTTGGCGATGCCTTACGCGTATGCCTTCGCCAAGCCAGAAAGAATTAAACCGGCAAGATCGTCTGCATAATCTTAAGGGGCGGATAATCGTTAAAAATACTGTTCCCAAAAATATCATTCTTTTTGATGATGTTTATACTACCGGAGCTACCATGGATGCCTGTGCAGCGGTTCTAAAAGCCCAAGGCGCCGAAATAGTTTATGGAATTTGCCTTTTTTACGATTAATATGTGTGATATACTAATTCTATGATATATAACCCTGTCCATGAATGTATGGAAGAAACAGCCAGAGAGAAACTCCAGCTTGCCAATTTAAAGAATCTGGTACAAATTCTGTACGAAAAAGTAGCCTTTTACCGGAACAAAATGGATCAATTAGGGGTTAAATATACAGATATTCACAGTATTAAGGACATTACCAAGCTTCCTTTTACTACTAAGGACGATTTACGGGAAATGTACCCTCATGGGCTTTTGGCCTGCCCCAGGGACCGTATTGTAGAAGTCCATATGAGTTCGGGGACCACGGGAAAGCCTGTGGTAAATGAATATACCCAAAAAGACATCGATATATGGCGGGAATCCATGGCCAGGACCCTGGCCGGAGGGGGCTGTACCAAGGACGATATAGTGCAAAATTGTTATGGTTATGGACTTTTTACCGGCGGCCTGGGTGCCCACTATGGCGCCATTACCCTTGGAGCAGAAGTACTGCCCATGTCCAGCGGTATAACCCCCCGTCAGCTTATGGTTATGGAAGATTTTGGCTCTACCATGTTATGCTGCACCCCTTCTTATGCCCTGTATATGGCCGAAGAAGCAGCGGAATCAGGAATTAATTTGCATAAGCTTCCCATTTCGAAGGGCTGCTTTGGAGCAGAACCCTGGAGCGAAAATATGCGCAGGGAAATTGAAAACCGTTATGGAATTAAGGCTTATGACATTTACGGCCTTACCGAGATCATAGGCCCCGGAGTGGCTTTTGAATGTGAGGCCCAAAACGGCCTACATATTAACTCGGACCTGTTTTATCCGGAAATTATCGATCCCGAAACAGGAAAAACCATGCCCTACGGAGAAAAGGGAGAAGTAGTTTTTACTACACTTACCAGAGAGGGCACTCCCCTATTGCGTTATCGTACACGCGATATCAGTTGTTTTTTGACAGAGCCATGCAGTTGCGGCAGAACCACTGTCAGAATGAACAGGCTTTTGGGCAGAACCGACGATATGCTGATAATCCGCGGAGTAAATAT
>Ga0099364_10006784_pt1 | contig 16576 bp, 13 predicted proteins | sample TergutTh196P3_FD_73070 | JGI IMG/M metagenome (GOLD analysis project Ga0099364, IMG submission 73070) | Microcerotermes parvus P3 segment gut microbial communities from Pointe-Noire, Republic of the Congo - Th196 P3 | ecosystem: Host-associated > Arthropoda: Insects > Digestive system > Gut ... | reverse complement strand
TGACCCTATCGCTACGAGGGCGCATCCATGCGCCCACTCGCGAGCGCTCCACCGTCCTTGGTTGCGCTTACGGGACACAAAAACATCCGTTCCTCACCGGGCGTGACCAGTAACTAGCAATACTCTTCAATAGAATTAAAGACTTCAAACACAATAGCTGGTCTCGGGATTTCATACCATATTTGCGGTTATTTCCGAATTAGGGTTTCGAGCTAACAATGTAGGCAACAAAATATAAGATGCGATTGCAAGCACAAAATAATCCTAAGCTGCTCAGAACATCCGGCACTAAGTTGCGGCTAAATCTGCGATGAACTCCTTTGCAATGCTTTGGGGAGTTGCCCAGGATGTAACAATTCGCACTGCAGTGCTGTTTCCCCGTGTTTCCCAATTATTGAAACCATACAGCTGGTGCAATTTATCAGCAACTGCTGTGGGAAAAATTGGGATAATCAGGTTTGTTTGAGGAGGGTACAGGAAATCGTATCCTTCTTTTTTTATTCCTTCTGCAATCTGAAGAGCCATAGCATTCGAATGCTGCGCAAGCTCGTCATACAATCCGTCTTTAAGGAGCGCATCGAACTGCAGCCCAAGCGCTGCACCTTTGGCAAGCATAGCTCCTCTTTGTTTGAGCGCAAAGCGGAAGTCGCGCTTTAGCTCATCTGCGCAAATGACAATAGCCTCTCCGAAAAGCGCACCGTTTTTAGTTCCTCCGATGGTAAACACATCTGTTAATGCGGCAATATCAGTGTATGACATGTCGCTGTACGGACTGTTGATAGCAGCACCCAACCTAGCGCCATCGAGGAAAAGATATAGATTATTGTCCCTGCAGCACTTTGATATCCCGGAAAGCTCGGCTTTGCTATGAATTGTGCCGCATTCAGTTGTGTGGGAAATATAGACCATGCGCGGATAAACTGTATGTTCGCTGTTATGGGACGCAACAAGCTCCTCGATTTCAGAGACAGTCACTTTTCCGCCAAGCCCCTTTACTGTGCATATTTTATGTCCGGTGGCTTCTATCGCTCCTGTTTCGTGTTCGAATACATGTCCGCTTTCGATAGAGATGACAGCTTCGTGAGGGCGAAGGGACGAAGCTATTACCACGAGGTTAGCTTGTGTGCCGCCGCTAATGAAATGAACATCTGCATCATTAGCCGATATTGTAGCCTTGATTATATCTGCTGCCTTATTCGAGAACTCATCCAAGCCATAACCACCAAATTGGTTTGAGCCAATTGCGGATAACGCTTCCAAGACTTTTGGGTGAGCCATCTCGCTATAATCATTTCTAAAGCTATATTTCATTGTATGCTCTATCCTTTCAGATCATCAGCTACGACACTTGCAGAATACTCGGGTTATTGAAGATTTGGGAACTATATATGAACAATGCATCCGCGCCGGGCGTGAAATCAATAAACAGATCGAGGAGCTTAAAGTTGATATAGCGAAGGTCGATAAGGTATATTCTCGAATAGAATGGCATAAACAAAGGAGCGAGGCTGCTGCCAAAAGAATCGCGAAACATAAAAAGCTCACGCTCCGGAGCGGAAGTGTTTTCCAAGATTATCAATGGTTGCGGTCCGCTGAGGAAAAAATCATAGGGGTCGATGCCTTTATAACGGTCAATATCATATATCAGTCCAAGCTCGAATTCAAGAGTTTTCTCGCTAAGATATTTGGCGTTTATGCTCGACAGGTGAAGCGTTGCCCTTGTGTCTGATTCGGAGATGATGCCTAGATCCGAAACAAATGAGAGCGTGTCTGCCGGCACGGGGAATGCGTATTGCCCAGCGTAAAGACCATAGAATTCGCCAGCGATTTCATAATTGTAAAAACCTGTCCCAGAATGAGCTCCCATTGAGGAGACAATATAATCGGATATGTCCGCGATTTTCGTTTGATCCCAGTGAAGATCCGTCTTGTAATATGTTCCGGCATCAATGAGGTCTGCGAGAGAGATATATGGAAAATCGCCAAGGACTTGATCTAGTATTTCTTCTGCCAACACCAAATCAAAACCCGGCAGATAGTGTTCAGCGAAAAGGCTTTTATCCGGTATCAAGGAATAGTATACATTCAAACCGGATGCACTTAAAATTTGAGCGACAGTATCGATCTTATGTGCGGATAGCTTGTAAGCGGATTCATCGATGGGATGAAACTCGCCAAGTCCGATATTTTTGCTGCGATATAAACCAGTCATATCCCTTTGGAAAAAAATATCAAAGATAAGGATTGAGTGGATGCTGCGGAATGCATCGCGAAAAACGAAATTATCGGCTGCATAATCCTCGAAATTGCTCATAAAACCGCCTGTTAGCACAGTATTTAAGGATAATTCGGGCAACTTGGCGGGAATCCGCCGCTCTGAAATCAAAACCGATGGTGGGGGAATGACAATGTTCAATAGAAAAATAGCGCCTAGGGATAAAATAAGAACGGCTGATGCCAGCTTATCCCTGAGCACTGGTTTTGGCTTGTTCATTTGCACATCCTTTGTAATAAACTAGAATTGTTCGACCATTGCAGGCGTATCCGGAAGCCCTCTGTTTTACGCCTGTATATGCGTACCAAAGCATAAGTCTCGAGATAAACTTATTGCCGCCACCTCTGTTGCTGCATTATCTTGGTTATCTGATTAAAACCTGAAGTAAATAAAGGGGTTAAAGGAGCCATCGACCATCTTTGCAGTGGATGCGACCAAAAGCAGCAGCAAGACAGTTGGTTCGAGTATTGTCGCCAACAGTTGCTTTTCGCTGAGTTTATTGGCAAAATTCTTTAGCAACGGTGTTGCGCCGATAAAACCATACAGGAATGTCACTGCGTAGCTGCGCAGATAATAAAGGGACGCTCTGCTTGCATATGCGCTCGCTCCGACACCGAACAAACGCCCAATGACCGCAAAGGCGTCTTGCCAACCGGTGGCATCAAATAATGCCCAACTGATAAGTACAATCAATAACACATATGCGTGCTTCAAAGGTTTCGGCATTTTTTCGAGAAGCTTGCTTGTGAAAAATCGCTCAATGAGCAATACCACGCCAAAAAAACCGCCCCACAATATGAAATTCCAGTCTGCTCCGTGCCAAAACCCGGTCAGCATCCAGACGGTCAAAATGTTTATGATATACCGAACTGTACCTACGCGATTGCCGCCCAACGGGATATAGACATAATCGCGAAACCAGCTGGAAAGCGACATGTGCCAACGCCGCCAAAAATTCGTGATGCTGTCTGCGATATACGGGTAATCGAAGTTTTCGAGAAAATTGAAACCGAGAATGTGTCCCAAACCGATCGCCATATCGCTATATGCGGAAAAATCAAAATAGAGCTGCAAAGCATAAGCGACGATATATAGCCATGTAAAAAGCATTGTCTGATCGCCGCTATCTTTGTATATTGATACCAGCTCCCCGAAAACATTCGCGAGAAGCATCTTTTTCCCTAGACCAACAGTAAAGCGCCTAGCGCCAATGGCGAAATCATGCAGAGTATGTTCTCTGTTATCGATTTCCTTGGCGACATCAACATATCTGACGATGGGACCTGCAATCAATTGGGGAAATAAGATAACATACATGGAAAAGTACATGGGATTGCGCTGGACTTTTGTGTTACCTCTGAACAAATCAATGGTATAGCTGAGGATTTGGAATGTGTAGAAGCTAATGCCAATCGGCATCACAATATTTAAAATAGTGATGTTGGATTTGAATATGGTATTGATATTGGATATAAAAAAGTTGGTGTATTTGAAAAATAGCAATCCGGATATGCTTATGATTGAAGATATAACCATATAGGCTCTTGAGGCTTTGCTATTGCGGTGCTTGTCTATAAGCAAGCCGAAACCCCATGCAGAAAGGCATTGCGCCAACATAAGCAATACGTACCTAGGCTCACCCCAAGCATAAAAAATGAAGCTCATTAAGAAAAGCGTCAAATTCCTCAAACGCGGCGAGCCATTGACCATGGGGGTTACATAATATAGGATGAGTGTTATTGGCAAAAAATAAAACACGAAAGATGGGTTGGAAAAAACCAAGATATCACATCCCCTTTGGGATTGCAGATTATTAGTGGGTATACATATATTACTCCGGCTGGCATCGTTTGTTCAATGGAGAGATTTCATTGGTTGCCTTATGCCTATTGACTGTGACTTCGCTCAATAAATTGCGAAACAAGCTAGCATCATTCCACAGCATATTCCCAAAATGTGACAGCTTCACCTGTGCTGCCAATTATCTCGCGAAAAGCAGATAGCGCTGCATCAGCGACATCGCTGTAAGATGCAACCAGCAAAATATAGGATGCCGCTTCCACAACCATAACCTTTTCCGGATAGACGCAAATCCACTTCTGGGGATTATAGCCATCTGCGCTATGCAAAAGTGTTTTGACTTGCAAAGCTGCGGACTCATCAATGCATTGATAAACAATGATTTGATGCGCTTGCGTCGTAATGCCTGCCATTGATTGTGCATCAGCGACCACGTATTGGGCATAGTCGGATTCGTCTAAACCGATAGCATTGCGGCGCTCATCAATGGGCGCAGCCGCTGAAGGCATTGACATGGGCATCCAGATGTTAGCGGATCTAATTTCAGCAATGATGCTTTCCAACACATCTATTGGCGATCCATCAATGCTGGGTTCACTGTTTTCCACATTGGAGGTTTCGTTTGGAGATGGGGTTTGAGAGCTGTTGTTTTCAGAATCGGAGACATTGCTGTTTTCGTTATCTGTGCTTGTATTTATATCTCCGTCCGGATTCGTGTTCGTATCTGTATCAGCACCTGTACCCTCCCCGGAATCGGGAGCAAAAAGGTTGCTACTGTTGCTTGAATCCGGAATCTCGCTGGCTTGGAGACCATTCGTTGGGGTAGAATCGCTACTCCCGGAACTGCTGTTTGCATCGCAAGAAGATAGAGATAGCACCATTGCTGCTGCGAGGATTATAAAATAAAGCATTTTATTTTTCATATTGTCTTTATAATCTCCATTATACATAGAATTATGCTGGCGAGGAAATACATGCGATTTTCATATGCTGCTTTTCAACTTTGCTTCATTGTCAACATTGCCCTGCGCAGATAGGTAGCATTTTTCACAATGTGTTGCTGCAATTACATGGGGCAATGCGTCAGGAAGATCATTTCGATGAATTGAAGAAAGGGGTTTTTGCATGAACAAAAACCCCTTTGTGCATTATTATATGAGCCATAACCATGATAGTCAAGAAAAACAGTTTAAACAAACTGTGAATTAAAAGTTTAGTCCTTCCCTTCTCACCGGCACTGAATAGTTTCCAAACGAAACACAAGGAAGTACTAAAGGGAGCAATGTAGGCTTGCACAAAATATGCAAATAGCATAAAATGGAGGAAACAGACTATACGTTAAACACAAATTATTGGGCAAAAATGACTTTGAGGCAAGATATCTGAGTGCAACTCGAACCTTACATACATCGGTGACAGATTAAGTGACGAGAAGTCAAATGCTTCGGTACATAACAAACTTCCATAGGAGAAGGAGTATTATTATGAAATGCAAAATCTTAGCGATGTGCCTTGTGTTGTCAATGATGGCAGCGATATCGGCATGTGAAACAAATGTGGAAGATAGCGATGTAGAGGGTGAATACGCTTTCACCTTGATTGAGTTTGGCGGTAGCACTGTTGCAATGTCAATGCAAAGTGACCGAACAAACAGGGATATAGTATATTTTGACTCCAGAGATTTTGCAAATAAACAAGGGGTTGGAAAGTCGTACTTTATGAAGCTGGACAGCAGTGATGGTACGCTCACAAAGCTGACGGTCGATCATCTGTTCGATGATGACTGTACGATGTTTAGCATCTTTCCCATAATTGATGGGGGGTGCTTTATATACGCACTGAATCCGACAGTTGACAAGCAGATACTCAAGCGCTTTACGGCGGAATTTGAACCATTGTATGAGATTAATATATTGGAGTATGTTGAACTTTCTTTTCATGAAATATTAAGGATTGAAACATACGATTATAACATGTGCGGAGTCACAGATGATGGGGATCCAATCATATGTACACCCGACGAGGTATTTACTATTGCACCAAACGGCGAAAGGAAGGACACCTGGGAATACATAAACGAAACAGGACATAATACATATATAGAAGCACTGGTTTCAGAGGGTGATATTCTACGGTGCGTATATGATGAAACTCTCCAAATAATATACCTTAGCTGGCTCCATCCTGACGGAACAATTGAACCATGTGCAGAAATCGATGACTTATATTCAAATGTTATGCTGGACAACGGGGTAATCTATGTAGCAAAGGATCACGAGCAAACGCTGTACAAGCTAAACGATCAAGGCGAGATGGAGTTTCTCCTCGACTATTCCGATGGCAGATCTCACAGGAACTTCCACGAAATCATCGCCTTGCCTGATGGCAGGTTTGTCGGGAAGATTTCCCTTGGTGACTACATAATAAGCAAAAGAAGCGCGGATGAGGATTTTTCTAATATCGACGAACGTGAGGTTATCACCATCGCCACCTATCATGGGAGCGGCTTCGTACTACCTGAGCAAGTCAGCATCTTTAACCAAATAAACAAAGATTTCAAAATTGAGATTATCGACTACAGCATATTCGATGACGGTATTATGAGACTCAATGTTGAGATTATTGCTGGAACAGCCCCGGACATGATTTATTGGGGCAATGGAAGAGAAGGAATAATAGGGAACTTCAACCCGGAAATCTACAGCAGAGCGGGAGTGCTTGTTGACTTGTATGAGTACATCGACAGCGATAACGATATAGACCGAAGTTCGTTATTGCCTAATCTTTTAGGCGCGTTGGAAAGTGCTGGTGGAGAGCTTTTCGAAATGCCTATATCATTCTATTTGCAGCTTTACGCTGGGAGCGCTGATGTTCTTGGCACAAAGCCCGGTTGGACTTTCGAAGAGTACTTTGCATTGCTGGAAAAGTATCCCGAAGCAACCCATCCCTTTGGCTTCGGCACTTGGGAACTATTCCTTTGGGATGCGATATCGAACAATTACGAAGCATTTATCGATTGGGAAAAAGGCGAGGCTTATTTTGATACAAGCGAGTTTGCTGGTCTATTGCAAATGGCGAAAGCCTATTGGGACACCGGTCCTAGCCGTCTTGAGATCAAATACATCCAAGAGGGAAAACAATTGTTGAGCAGAGGTGTCATATTCGATGTGTCGTCTATCCAGAGATTCGAAGCTTTATTTGGTTCCGGTGTGAATGTCATAGGTTTTCCAACAGCAAAAGGAATTGGGAACTCCTTTATTCTCAATGGCAGCATATCAATCAATGCAGCATCTGATCACATAGATGAATGCTGGGAGTTCATCAAAGACCTGCTCTCATATGATGTGCAGTTGAACTTGCTCAACGGATTCCCCATGAATTGCGATGCCTTGGCGGAACGACTCGACAACGCACCACAATACGAAGAGGCTGGTTCCGGAACAGGAACCATGGATAGCGAAGGTGACAGATGGATGGTGATTTATACAGATGCAACCAAAGAGGAAATCGCTCTGGTACGCGGTCTCATTGAATCAACTGATCGTGTTTACAGGGGGAACAACGACACAATGGAAATCATCGAAGAGGTGGCTTCATTGTATTTGAGTGGCGACAGGACCCTGGAAGACGCTGTGCGTATCATCCAGTCTCGCATCCAGACCTATGTCAGCGAGAAAAGCTGGTAAGGGATACGCACCACGCAGTGGAATGCCTCCACTTTTCTGCTATATCCCTCCGTCCGCGCTATATTTGCAATGAATGCCGACCGAAACACGCCATAGCATCTTGTGTTCATACTATGTTTAAAAATGTGCTCCTTCTTTATTGCATAGTAAAACAAAAAACAGGTATATTGCAACGGTGTGGTTTAACTGATATGCAGGTGAGTTATGGAAAGATTTAAACTCGACAAGGAAACGCTCTGGAATCTAGTGAAATATCTGGTGATTGGTGGTACGTCTTTCATCATTGAAATTACTTTGTTTTTAGTGCTGAGAAGATACCTCTACTATATAGTTGCGAATATCATCATATATACGCTTATGTTCTGGCTGGTTTTCCTTGCCAATAAGTTCCTGAATTTCAAAAGCCAGGGCAACTTTAAAAAACAGCTTGGCAGGTATACGATACTCTATTTCATCAACTTGTTCATCACGAATGCTATGCTATATGCGCTTACGGAGTTTATGCATATCGATCCAGCGATTGGAAAATTCTTCGTGACCGGAGCGCAAGCCTGTTGGAATTTTTTCCTATACAAGTTCATTATTTACAAGGATTGATAGCTGAAGGTTGATTGCGTCATCGTTCGTGCGCTTTTCTATGCACCGACCAATTAAATCAGGCCACCCGTGAGCAATTTGGAGATGGAGCATATGATATTGTTATTGCATTTTTGTGTATTTCCTGTAAAATAGTTTGTAGGTTTGCCCTGCAAAATATAGCAAACTAATAACTATTTGGAGGAAATAAAATGAAAAGAACCCTGGCAATCGCATTGGCTGCTTTGATGATGTTGTCATTTGCCACAGGCTGCAACTCCGGCAACAATCAAGGCGAAGAAGAACTGGAAACAATTGTAATTGGCGTATTTGAACCGGCATCGGGAGACAACGGAGCTGGAGGAAAACAAGAAACACTTGGGATTGAGTACGCCAATTACGAAACACCAACGGTGGAAATCGGAGGCGTGAAATACAAAGTCGAGCTTTTCATTGTGGATAACCAATCTTCCACAACTGTTGCGGTATCGGCAGCTCAATCAATTGTATCCGAGGGCGTGGCTCTTGTACTGGGTTCGTACGGCTCTGCAGTTTGCATCGCGGCTTCCGATGTTTTCGGTGATGCCGGTATTGCAGCTATCGGTGTAACTTGCACAAACCCTGCGGTCACATTAGGCAACGACCATTATTTTCGCATTTGTTTCCTGGATCCTTTCCAGGGCACTGTACTGGCAAACTTCGCTAGAGATGAATTTGGGGCTCAGAAAGCATATGTTTTAGCGAAACTTGGAGATGATTATTCCGTTGGTCTTGCCAATTACTTCATGGAAGCCTTTGGCGCGGAGAATTGCATGTATGATACCTTCCCTGAAGGCACTTCAGATTTTAGCTCCTATGTTGCCAATGCAAAAGCTTTCGAGGCAAACGTTTTCTTTTCGCCTGTTTCTACAGAGGCTGCGGCGCTAATAATCGACCAAGCCCATACTCAAGATTTGGGCATTCCGATTCTTGCAGGCGATACATGGGATTCCAATGTAATCCTCAATGCTGCAATGGGAACGGATGTAAAGGTATTTGTTACCACATTCTATCAAGAAGGCGGCGCCCCGGAATTCGACAGCGGTATCAAAGCATGGATCAATGAGGATGACAATGCTATGACAAACAATGGTGGAGATGACAAGATCGCTGCTGTTACCGCTATGGGTTACGATGCATACTACCTTGCACTGGAAGTCTTGAAAGCTGCGGGTTCCTTTGATCCTGCTGATGTTCTCGCTGCGCTGCCCGATGTTGCCTATACCGGTGTTTCCGGTCCAATCGCTTTTGACGAAAATGGCGATGCGATTCGCAACACCGCCTTCGTGAAAGTGTCTGACAACGAATTAGGAGAATGGGTGTTTGTGGCTCAACAAGGCATAGATTAGGAACGAAATGGGAATTTACAAATGCCGAGCTATAGCTATTATGAAGTAGCAATGCACTATCGGCAATCAAGGGAGTTTTGAACTGGGAATTTGGAGTTTGGAACTCGAAGTTAGAAACTAGGAAGGGGATAGGAGCTGGGAACCGGGAGTGAGCAAGGATCTGGTAGAGGTTAAACATTGTTTACTAATGCAATGAATGCAAAACGTGTTGCGATATGGTAGCGTCTACTCCCGACCCGCTGACCCCAATGCCTCAAGCTCCTAACCCCTACGCCCTAACCCCTCAGAGGTGTGCTGTGAAGCTGTTTGAAGTTATAATGCCATATGTTTTGTCCGGAATATCTGTTGGGGGGCAGTACGCTCTTATAGCTATTGGGTACACCATGGTCTATGGCGTGTTAAGGCTTATTAATTTTGCCCATGGTGATGTCTTTATGGTTGCAGGCTTGTTGATGGTTGGCATTACTGCTCAGATGCCACTTTACTTGGCGATCTCCGTTGTTATAATCCTGATTGTCGCTCTGAGCGTTTGCATTGAAAAAGTCGCATATAAACCATTGCGGCAAGCACCGAGAATGTCTTCCATGATTTCAGCTATCGGTGTGAGCTACCTGCTGCAAAACCTGGCACTGTATACCACTGGTGGACTTAATAAAAATTATCCAACCATACCGTGGATATCAGACTCTATTACTATATTCGGGGTTACAACAAAACGTGTGACTGTTGTCACACCGTTTTTGGTAATAGCGATAGTATTGGCTCTGGTATGGCTTATTCACCATACAAAAACTGGGATAGCCATGCGGGCTGTTGCTAGAGATTTTGAAACAAGCCAGCTAATGGGGATAAGGATAAACTCAGTAATATCGCTAACATTTATGATTGGTTCATTTTTAGCAGCAATTGGCTCTATTTTATATTTCACGAATTACCCGGGAGTCGTACCAACATCCGGTGCGATGCCTGGTCTTAAAGCATTTGTTGCCGCGGTGTTTGGTGGAATCGGATCAATACCCGGAGCGATGCTGGGTGGTTTTTTGATTGGGATTTGCGAAAGCCTTATCAAAGGCTTTGATACAATTATGGGCCAGTCGGGTATTGGTTTGCTACGTACCTCCCTTGAACTGGCTACATTTTCTGATGCGTTCACTTTTATATTGCTGATTGTTATACTTGTGGTGAAACCTACGGGGTTATTCGGCGAAAAAACAATAGAAAAAGTGTGAAAGCAGTGTGCGTCCGTATTTGAGAGCATGGAATAAGATTATGAAATGCAAAAATATATTGGACAGGGAGTCTGCTTGGCGAGACATATCGCAAGTCTGCATGCATAGCTGACACATTGCTCCCCTTTCGAAAAGTTGTAGGCTAATCATTGCCAAAGGATAAGATAATGGATAAAACAAACCGCCGAAAGTCTGTTTGGGTCGCTGCATCGTTGACCTTTTTCTTTGCTATTGTTATCTTTCTAGAGTGGATCATCAAACCTACAGATAAACTTTCGATGCTATTGACAGTGTTGAAAAAAAGCTCCGTGTACGCTCTTGTTGCAGTATCGATGAACTTGCTCAATGGATTCACAGGGCTGTTTTCATTGGGGCAAGCAGGGTTTATGCTCATAGGAGCTTATACATACGCCATCCTATCTATACCGCTGGCTGAAAGGGATGCTGTTTACAGATATTATGACAGTGCGGTGAATATTTCATTTCCCGAGGTGCTTGGGAACAAATTGGGCGGTTTCGGTATGATTCTTGGTGTTCTGGTTGCAATCCTAGCATCAGGGATAATAGTCGCGATTTTCGCGTATCTCATTGGGCTACCTGTGCTTAGGCTAAAAAGCGATTATCTTGCAATCGCAACATTAGGATTTGCTGAGATTATCCGAGCTATATTCCAGTGGGGGAGATTGGGACCAATCACAAATGGCTCAAATCCGCTAAGAAATTATGTAAGGCAAAACGCGTTTGTTGTGAGTTTAGGCAGCGCTAACATTGGCATGAGCACATTCTTTCTTGTGTTCGTAGCTTCGCTATGCATAGGTACAATTGTTTTACTCATCAACTCCTCATATGGCAGAGTGTTCAAAGCCATCAGAGAAGATGAAATCGCAGCCGAAGCGATGGGCGTGAACCTGTATCGGCACAAGCAATTGTCTTTTTGCATCAGCTCGTTTTTTACAGGAATTGGAGGAGCTTTGCTGGCGATTTTCATGGGTACTGTCACTGCAAGCAGTTTTAGGGCTGCAATGACCTATGAGTTTTTGCTTATTGTCGTTTTGGGCGGTATTGGCTCCATAACCGGGAGTGTTGTAGGGGCTGCGCTTTTTGTTTTTGCTTCTGAGTGGTGGCTTAGAGGACTGGATTCCGGTGCATTCCTTGGAATCAGCAGCCCGTTGTTTCGCAATGGATTTCGCCTTGTGGTGTTTTCTGTCATCATAATGGCCGTTGTGCTGTTTTTCCGCAGGGGTATAATGGGTGACAAGGAACTTCCTTATGTGGTAAATCGAATAAAAGCGAGGCTGGCTACCAGAATTAGCCGCTTATCAAAGGCAGGTGAGACTGATGATCGAAACAGTTCTGCGCCTTGATGGCATAACTATGCAATTCGAAGGCGTTGTCGCTGTGGATGACGTGTCTCTGGAAGTTAACAAAGGGGAAATCGTTGCTCTCATAGGGCCTAATGGAGCAGGGAAAACTACGGCGTTTAATTGCATCACCGGTTTGTATGAGCCTACTAATGGGCGAATAATACTAAATGATGAGATAATTGCAGAGAACTACCCGCAAGGTAAAATGAAAAACATGTACAAAGGTGAAAATCTCGGGAAATACACCAAAGTAATAAAACATACCCCCGATAAAATTACACGTCGAGGTATTGCTCGCACATTCCAGAATATACGCCTGTTCAAAGCATTAAGCGTGTTTGACAATGTAATGATCGCCAAGCATATGCGCGCAAAGCAAAATGTGTTTTCTGCCATATTTCGCATGAATGCTAAAGAAGAGAAGCGAATGCGGGAAGAAACTTTGTCATTGCTGGAAGAACAAAACCTCGCGCAATACAAAGACCATATAGCTTCGAGTTTGCCTTATGGTCTTCAGCGGCGTTTGGAAATAGCCAGAGCGCTGGCAACGGGACCTTCGCTGCTTTTATTGGACGAGCCTGCGGCAGGCATGAACCCCCAGGAGTCTCACGATTTGGCGGACTTTATCAGAGAAATACGCCACAGATACAACCTGACGATTTTTCTTATTGAGCATCACATGGATCTGGTCATGGAGTTATCAGAGAGAATATACGTCCTCGATTTCGGAAAATTGATTTCCCATGGTACACCCGATGAAATAAAAAATGACCAAAAGGTCATTGATGCATATTTAGGGGTGGTGGCAGATGCTGAGAATTGAAGACTTGCGAGTCAACTATGGTGGCATCGAAGCAGTCAAAGGCGTCAGCATTGATGTGCCCGAGGGTGAAATAGTAACGCTCATCGGAGCCAATGGCGCAGGCAAATCCACTATTCTTCGTTGCGTTGCGGGTATCGTTAAGCCGACCTCTGGCTGCGTGTACTTCAATGACAGGGAGATTACTAACATGTCACCGGACAAGATCGTTGCAAATGGAATCACCATGGTACCTGAAGGCCGAAAGGTCTTTGCAGACTTGACGGTTCTGGAAAATCTAAAAATCGGTGCCTTTTTGCGAAAAGACAAACTCGATGAGGACATTGCTTGGGTGTATGAGCTTTTTCCGCGATTAAACGAGCGATCATGGCAAACTGCCGGAACATTGTCAGGGGGAGAGCAGCAAATGCTCGCAGTAGGACGCGCATTGATGAGCCGACCGAAATTGATGATGATGGATGAACCATCCCTCGGTCTTGCGCCGATTATCGTCAAAGGCATTTTTGATATTATCAAAGAAATCAACAAACAAGGAGTAACCATCCTGCTGGTAGAGCAAAATGCCAACATGGCGCTGCAAACAGCAGACACTGCCTATGTGCTCGAAACCGGGTGGTTGAAAATGAAAGGATCAGGCATCGAGCTGCAAAGCAACGACGCGGTGAAAAAGGCGTATCTAGGGTGATATCAATCAATCACTGAAAATGATATGCAATTGCGCCCGCTTCGTTTCGACTTGTATAGCATTTCATCAGCGCGCATGATATGTATATCGCTGTTGACAGGGTGAGAGATTTTCCCGGTGGCTACGCCGATGGAGATGGTGACATAATCTGCAATATCACTGTCTGCATGCGGGATGTCGAGATTCTGCACACTATCCAACAACCTCTGGGCGACTATGCGAGCTCCATGCGCGTCGGTATAGGGCAATACTGTGACAAACTCTTCTCCTCCATATCGAGCAACGAAATCCTCTGCCCTTGATATGCTGCCAGCTAATGCTTCAGCGACTTTCCGAAGGCAATTGTCACCTTCTTTGTGACCATACGTGTCATTGTATCTTTTGAAGTAATCGATGTCTATCATCATCAGGCTCAGATTGCCATCGGCTCTGGACATGCTCCTCAAAAGCCGCTCGAAGTTTTCGTCAAAAAACCGTCTGTTGTATATCCCTGTCAACGAGTCGTAATAGATTTTCGCTACTTCCACTTCGAGCTTTCGCACATGAGTGACATCGTGGGCGATGGCGCCGATGTCGTTGGTATCAGTCATAAAGCCGGTTAAGGACAAGATTCTCACTTCGCTGTCTTTCTGGACTAAATTCACTTCACATGAAGCGGTACCATTTTCGATGGTGTTGGGAATGTGAATTTTCTTTATGTCAGCCACCGTCTGCTTGTCAAATATTAACTCCAAACCAGCGTCTTTAATTTCTTCTTCAGAGTATCCTGTCATGTTTATTGCGGCAGGATTTAAATAGCTCACGCTACCGTCGGTAGTAAGATATAAGATGAAAAGCGGGGAATTTTCAACAATTGATGATTGCTTCATCATTTTTATTTGATTTAGTATCTTTATCTGATTTTGCACTCTGAGCTTAACAATTGCAGGATTAAATGGTTTGGCTATGTAGTCCGACGCACCTAGCGCCAACGCTTTTTCCTCATCATCGGCGTTGATGAGTCCTGTGATGATTATAATCGGGATGCCCTGGGTTTGAATGTCGTTTTTAAGCGTTGAGATAACAGCGTAACCATCCATTACCGGCATGATAATGTCTAATAGGATTATGTCCGGCATCTTCTCTTTGGCAAGTTCAACGGCTTTCTTACCATTTTCAGCTGTGTATACAGTATATTCTGCACCTAAAATGCTTGTGAGTACATGAAGATTCAAAAGTGAGTCATCGACAATTAAAACGCTGTTGTCCTTAGAGCTGTTTTTATTCGCTTCTCCATTGTCTGCACAATTTTCCGAAACGTTTTCAGGCATGATGATACCTCATAGCGTATTCATGTTCTGTTCTTTATTAATAGATTCCAGAATTGCTAATATCTCATAGAAATCAGACGCTGACTTTGCTGCATCGGGAGGTATGGGTTTTCCTTGTCGGTTGAGCCAAATTGTCTGTATACCGGCAGACTTTGCGCCGTGGAGATCATTAGTCACAGAGTCGCCAATGTGGATGACCTCGTTAGCCTTGAAACCATGCTTTTCCAAAGCGAAAGAAAATATATCTGCTCTTGGTTTGTATGCGCGCGCTTCTTCGCTTGTGACAAACCCGGTCGGTCTGAGGTCGTGGTAGCTAAGAGCTGCCACCAAATCGGATGTATCGACATTGGAAATAATATATAATGGCAAAGGGCATATATCGACAAAAATCTTTCCATCAATGAATATCTGCGGTTCTTTCCAATATGTGAATTGGGGTTTGCCTAGTTCGGCAGCATCACCTATTATATCGAATTGTTCCAATGTCTGCATAAGCGAAATCAGCACCATGTCTCGTTGTTTTCGAAAGTTGCTGCCATATGACTCTGAAAATAGCCAATAAAAGCGCTGCCACCAGAAGCTTTCGATTTCCTTCGTGCTTTCAGCGCGTCCCAGTTTCAGCAGATTATTCAGGATTTCGCTTATTGATTCATCATCATCAAAAACAATTGTTCCGTAGAAATCGCAAAAAACTGCCTTGATCATTGCATATCCTCGTTTGCGCAGCAAACTCTGTTGCGGCCGCTTTGTTTTGCTAAATACAGAGCTTTATCAGCGCCAGCTATAAAAACTTCCCCGGATCCGTTTCTTTGGGGAATCTGGGTGTTTGTGCCAAAGCTGACAGTAATCCTTGTTGGAGTACCGTCAGCGCATAGGATAACCTCATCAGCGACGTTTTTGCGGATTATCTCAGCAATGTGCAATGCTCCGGCAGCGTTTGTATTCGGCAGCAAAACGGCGAATTCCTCACCTCCCCACCTGGCGGCGTAGTCACCCGGTCGGTTTAGAGATTGTGCAATCGTCTTTGCTACTACCTGCAGCACAACATCACCTTGCGGATGACCGTATGTGTCATTGTAAACCTTGAACAGATCCACATCTGCCATGAGAATGCTTATATAAGTCTTTTCCCTAATCGCGCGTATCCACTCAAGGTTAAAGCGGGTATCGAAGCCGCGCCTATTGGGAATTGATGTCAATTGGTCCACTAGAGATAAATGCTCAATTGTGCGAAGCTGGTTGATTATCTTGACTTGGTTCTGAACCCTCAGCTTGACGATTCCGGGGACGAAAGGCTTGCTGATGTAGTCTGCTGCACCAAGCGCGAGCCCTTTTTCTTCGTCTTCAATCTTATTGAGCCCGGAAATGAAGATAACAGGGATGCCCTGGGTGATATTTGAGCCTTTCAGTGTCGAAATCAAATCATAGCCGTCCATTTCGGGC
>Ga0099364_10006783_pt1 | contig 16578 bp, 13 predicted proteins | sample TergutTh196P3_FD_73070 | JGI IMG/M metagenome (GOLD analysis project Ga0099364, IMG submission 73070) | Microcerotermes parvus P3 segment gut microbial communities from Pointe-Noire, Republic of the Congo - Th196 P3 | ecosystem: Host-associated > Arthropoda: Insects > Digestive system > Gut ... | reverse complement strand
TGATAACTTGAGTGCCCTATAAGTTTCCTCTCCATCTTCATTGGTAATCGCTGTTGCGTAGTCGAACCTTGCCGCTTCCCGAATCTCCGTGGGTTCATCAAGCACGATTTCGACGGGGCCCGTTTCGCTCGTGCCAAGAATCATGTTTACCTGATCGTAGGAATGCGTCCCCCAGCCGCTCACACCGAAACTGCGCCCGCCGCCGTCATAGTCCCACCAATTCGTCCAGTTGGCATGAAGTTTCGTGTGGTAAGGACGCAGCACAGCCTGATTGGTCCAAATGTCCCAGATTTCGTCGGTCATTCCTTCCGGATAGGCTCCTCCCGGCTGATCGGTCCATCGGTTTGGACCGACAAAATTCGGTGCCTCGACGACCTTGATTTTGCCGATGACTCCGGCTTGAATCTGTTGCTGGACCCATTGACCGAGCGGCAACGACCGCAACTGCGTACCAACCTGCGTGACACGATTGAATTTTCGAGCCGCATTGACAAGATAACGGCCTTCCTTGATCGTCAAACACATCGGTTTTTCGATGTACAGGTGGGCGCCCATTTGCATTGCAATGGCCGAAACCCAAGCCCGTTGATGGGTCGTCGTTTCCGCCATGACGCCGTCCGGCTTTTCTTTTTCGATCAGTTTACGGAAGTCGGTGTAACCCTGCTCCGACGTGAAGTCACCCTCGAATTGCCTCATGAACCGCTTGAGTCGAGTCGGCCAAAAATCGCAAACTCCGACGACTTTGACCCCAGCGGCGGCTTTGACTTCATCGGGATAGATGCTGGTTCCCCGACCGCCGAGCCCGATGATGGCGACCTTGACGGTGTCATTGGCACCCGGCTTGCCGTTCTGTCCCAAAACATGGCGAGGAATGAGCGAAGGCGACCCAATGGCGGCGCCGATCAGTGCCGCCGTTTTCAAAAATTCACGTCGTGAGCGGGCGACGGATCGTTTCATTTTAAGTACCTGTAACTGTTGGAGAGCGTCAACTCATAAATCAATGTTCATCCGTCAATCCGATGAACGCGGAACCAATGGCTTTCTTCCGTTTTATTCCGAAAGCAGTTCGAAGTTATAGACATTTGTTCCCTTTCCGACGGTGATTTCGTAACCGGACGAACCAGGTTCACGGTATTTCTTAGGCATGATGTCAATGGCATCTCCAAGTCCCGCCCACTTGCTTGGGTCGAAGTTCGGAGCGGCCATTTCCTCTTGGGTCGGGACCGCACCAGGAGGAGGAACGAACTTGTTGAAACCGACTTGATAGTCTCCTAAAGTCGTTCCCTTTTGCAACGCTCCTCCCAACGTCGAGATGCGAAAACGTCCTTCGGCATCCGTCCGAGCGAATCCCATGTTTCCACTTTGATCTTTGGGATAGAGCGTAACTGTTACGTTTTCTTCAGGTGATCCGTCGAGCGTTACCACGCCCTCGACGGCATGGACGACGAGTCCTGACTGACACCCGGCATTCCAAGCGACGCAAGTCAATAAAACACCAACAAAAGTGTACCAAAGGTTTGTTTTCATGATATTTTTTTGTCTGAGAAGGGGTCGTATTGACAAGTTTTTGTTGATTCCGGCATCCGGCAGTCAACAAACATAACAGGGCGTTACGGAGACGGGATCTGCTCACCGCCGCAGCGAGATCCCAGTGCGCCCCAAATGCCCCACGGCGATGGCTCGCCGCCAGCAAATGCCGGAAACGTGGATGCCATTGGATTGGAGGTCGCATTGATCGTTTCCGAAATGGTACGCACGGACCCGTCCATCATGACGACATTCACGATCATCGGATGATAACTGCTTGCCGTACACATGATGTTAGGATTACCGCCGGAGCCGCCGCTTGTTTGAGTGCTGAAGGGATTATAGGAATAATAGTTCGGCGGCAGGACGGTTGCAAATGTCGTGGCCCCCGGTGTGCCGTCCGCCCAACGTCGACCGGGACCCCAGCCGCCGACTTGGCCTGTGCTGGTGACCGCATTGACATCAAGTGCACTTCCCGCTGCGATTTCACGTCCCCCCGCCATGTAACTCATGATCGTGTTACGCCCGGCGGATGCGGATGGTCCGCTTCCGCCGCCTCCAAATGTGTTGTTGCTGGTATAGGCCAACACACCACCGATGGCCCTGACCCCAGACGTACCATCATAATCGCTGATGGCGACTTCACCCAAGGCAATCGTATTGGACGTACCGTCAATAATGGATTCCATACCGATGACAGTCGAGTGCCCGCTGATAATGGCCCCCCGCGTGTCCATACCATTATAAGCCGCAACACCGTACTCGGTATTATTGATGGCACGGGTAAAAGTATCCCCCATACATCCGTGATAGCTCAGTCGTCCGTGTCCATTGATTTCATCCGCCCCCGCCGCGTTCGGCCTGTTTTTCGTATTCGGATCCGAGGGACACAAAAAGACACTGATTGACGAGCAGTTCGGATTCGGAAGGTCGTTGATGACCGCGTTACCGTTCCAAGGGGTGTAACCGGTAGTGCCGCTGTATCCCGGGATGGTTTGGAGATAATGGATGGCATCGTAAAGTGCCGGTTGTTCGATAAAGGGAAGAATTTGCGCCGGCCAACTGAAGACGCGGGCGTACCAAGGATTGCTAAAGATGCTGTCAATCGCTACTCCCTTTGAAGTCGCAATCCTCTTTCCAGCCTTGGAACAGTTGAAGGTCGGCAACTCACCATAGGTGTCGTGAAAGGTGTGCAGTCCCAAACCGAGTTGTTTGAGATGATTACCGCACTGTGTACGCCTCGCCGCCTCACGTGCCGCCTGAACGGCTGGAAGAAGCAACGCGATCAACACACCGATAATCGCGATGACGACTAAAAGTTCGACAAGGGTAAATCCCCCCACCCCGCCTCTGTTTTTGTATGGCATTTTGTTCATCGAAATCTCCTTTGAAAGTAAAGTTGAAGCGTGTAAAAAGTATTCAAACACAAAGCCGAGAACGACGGCGGAGCACCACCGACATTCTCGACCATTCAAACGTTCGTTAGTTCCTTGTCATAGTTTTCGACAGTGTTTCCTGCGGCAGATTTGCCTTGGCTTGCCGCAACGTCTGGATCAGCGTTTCCGTGTTGATGTTACAGGCCGATTGACCGGTGTTGATCGACTGCACGGCAGCGGTTCCCGCAGCCTGCCCCATCATACTGCAAGCCGGTTGCGATCGCACCGACCCTTGAGCCTTGATGTCGGCGGAAATGATTCGTCCGGCACACCAAAGATTCTTCCAGTCTTTTGGCACGAGAATGCCGTAAGGGATTCCATAAGATTCTCCCGGTTTTAACTTCAACGTTCCTGCGAGCGGATCGTCTTGCTGGACTCCGGATTCTTTGATAAATCGTTCCCATTCCTCATCGGAGTCGTCATAAGCGTGAATATCGACGAACTTGGCGTTGAGACCGATCTGGTCGGGGAATTTTCGCCTGGCGAGATAATCGTCAACCGTCAGTTCGTATTCACCGACGATCCGACGGGATTCGCGAATACCGACAAGAGATGCCGTCGTTACCAATTCGACGTTTTCACATCCGGGAACGTACTTTCGGTAGAAAGACAGATACTCCTGAACGATTTGTCTGCCCAGCATGATACCCTCTGTCAGATCCTTGCAACGCAAGTTATTCAAGTTGTACATGTGTCCGCCGTTCAATTTTCGGACTGTTTCTCCGATACGATACAGTCCCGGCAAATGCCGATCTTTTTTGTTGATTGTGAAATGTCCGTCCTCAATCGCCTGGTACAGAGCGGGCCATTGAGACCTATTGTCGTATGTTTTCGCATCGACATTGGCGAGAATCGAGCAGAGCGTCGACGACATAATCCGATCCGTATCCTGTCCCGGCACTCGGCATTGGACACCGCAGAGGTCTGCAAACGTCGCTGTCCCCGTGCAATCAATGAAGGTTTTTGCCTTGTAGTAATGGTATCCCTCCACGTTTTGTGTAATGAGGCCGTTGACTTGTTTCTGCGTCGCATCCGCATCGGCATCAATGACTCGAGTGAAATACTGAACGTGAACTCCCGCCTTGGTTGCCAGTTCATCCAAGACCAGTTTGTAGCCTTCCGGCTGGAAGGGAGTCCAACGGTATTTTCCCATCCAATAATCCGGTTTCACATCGGGACCGAGAAATTTGCGGTCATACAAGGTCTCGACGATTTCCCGCATCAAGCCGCCGACGAGATTTTGCTTTCCATCGGTCATTGGACCGAAGGAGTTCACCAGCCCGGAGGTTCCCATACCGCCCATGCAACCGGTTGCTTCGACCAAGAGAACCTTTGCTCCAAGTCGTGCCGCACTGATTGCTGCACCTGCTCCCGCCGGCCCGCCTCCGGCGACGATGATGTCGTATTCGCCGCCAATGGGAACCTGGCGGGTCAGGGTGTATGTCCCTTTATTGGTGGGAGTGGTTTCAGCGGAATAGGTGTTCACGCCTGCAACAGTGCCTAACGCTCCGATTCCGGTTGCGGCCAAAAAACTTCTGCGTGTGTGTTTGTCCATAAATCGAAAATGGGGAAGAAGATTAAAAAAAGAATTATTGCCGGTTACTACGTTTGTTTTTCAAGAATTTACCGGCAAATTCGAGAAAGGAATGAGTAAAGGTGTACGGCTTGGTCTCGGGAAGGATTTCAGAGGGGACAGTGATCCAACTTTGATACACAAACTGGTTCGCGCCGGCGCTTCGATGCGAGAAATAATCGTCTCCCATACGCATGACGCCGAGATACCACGTTTTTTCATCGACGAGATCCACTCTTTTCAGGGTGCCGTGGTTGGCCGCCCAAAAGATGATGCTGACCGGCAACCCGATACTTTTGCAATGACGTTCTATCCGCAGGACATCCTCCCAGCTTCCTGTACGTGGTCCGGCATCGGGATGACGACTCAGCGGACGACCTTTCATTTCTTTGCCGAAAATGGACCAGTTGATGTCGAGCCGGAAAAAATCAAGTTCTCGAACCTTCCTTTTTTTCAATTCAGCCTGGAGAGCGTCGATCCAATCAATGAGGGTGTCGGCATCGAAATGAGGATAGGCTTCAATGTCTCCAATGAGAATTTCCGGATATTCTTTTCGGACCAACTCGATGAAATCGGCGGTTTCCTTGACGGCGTAGGCCAAATCTTGTTCAACTTTTTCCGTCCCATTCAAAGGCTCGTCGATGGCGATGGCGTGGATTTTTCCTCCGCAAGCGATAAATCGATCAAACCATTTTTTGTGGGAGCGAAACTGCTTACTGCCCACCGGCTCAAACTTCTTGACCGCCCAAACTTCCAAGTCGAACGTCATGTTCATGGCTTTAAGACCGTCGAACATGTTTTTCAAGTCGTCATCGGAAAAAGATTTGTTCAACTGTGCGCCGCCCAAACTTATTCCATCGGCATATTCCCGACAACGCTTCCATTGGTCGGGATCGCGGAACATCTCGCGCACGGAACGATATTCATCGGCGACATAAGGGGGAGAAATCAGTACCCGAGCAAGGCCGGGCTCGGCGTCTTGCGCATTCAATACGCCGACGGTCGACAAAAGGCCTGCTCCAAACGTCAATACGACGGTACAGTACAATAAGGCAATTCGATTCATCATCAACAGTCCTCCTCACGTGAAAAAGTTTCTAACTCCGAGTCATTGTTTGGGATAGTTCTTTTTGCGGCAGGTAGACGCTTTGTTTCCGTAACGCTTCAACAAGCGCCTTGACGTTCAGGTCGCAGGCGGGTTCACCGGTTCGGCAACTTTGGACGGCAGCCGTTCCTGCCGCTTGCCCCATCATCAGGCAGCCCGGCTGGTCGCGGATCGCTCCGTGAACCTTGATGTCACTCGAATTACAACGACCGGCAACCCATAAGTTCCTCATTCCCTTCGGAACGAGAATGCCGTAAGGAATTCCGTACGATTCTCCTTTCGCAAGCCGATCCAGAGCAGTGAACTCTTCGTAGTAACGTTCCCATTGTTCGTCCGACGTGTCGTAAACATGAATGTCCACGACTTTTTTGTAAACGCCGATCTGGTCGGGAAAATGCCGCCTCGCTTTGTAGTCGTCGTAGTTGAGTTCGTATTCTCCCACAATCCGGCGAGACTCACGGACCCCGAGCAACGAACCGGAGACCATGACCTGTATGTTTTCGCAACCGGGCATGTATTTTCGGTAAAACTCGGCGTACTCGTAAACCTGTTTCCTGCCGTCCGCCAGTGCCTGACTGTAACTTTTGTTGTTCGTCGCATCGGTATTGAACAGGTGTCCGGCGTTCATAATCGCGGAAGTTTCACCATTACGAAAGAGCCCGGGAACGTGTCGATCCGGCTGCGTGAAGAACCCGTCGGCAATCGCCTTGAATACCATCTCTTGTTGCTCTCTGCCGCGGAATCTGGTGTAATCAACATTGTACACGGTTGCACACAACGTCGGCGGCATGATTCCCGGTGTGTCCCGACCGGCTTGCCGATGTGGTCGCCCACAGGCATCGACGATGATTGCATCGCCGGTTGCGTCGATGAAGGTTTTTGCTTTTACATAGCGTAATCCTTCGATATTACTGAGGACGACTCCATCCACGTGGTCATCGGCATCCTTATTCACGGCAACGAACGTCGTGGCGAAACGTACTTCGACACCGGCTTCGGCACAGAAATCATCCAGCGCGATTTTGAGCGTCTCAGGCTTGAACCCGGTGCCGCCGGTTGTTCGCCAAGCATCAGGTGTCGAACGAGGGGTCAAACCACCGCGTTTGTCCATTGCTACGACCAGTTCTTCCACAATGCCGAGGCAAAGCAAACGCTCGCCGTCGGACATGTCATACCAATTTGAGACAAAGCCTGCGGTGCCCATACCGCCGAGCATACAGCCTTTTTCGACCAGCAAAACTTTGGCACCGAGTCGAGCCGCCGCAATGGCAGCACCGCAACCGCCTGGTCCGCCACCGACGACCACGACGTCGTAATCGCTTTCAATAGGAATCTGTCGCTGAAACGCAAACGAATGTTCGTTGGTAGGCTCTGCAGCTACTGTCGGAAGACCGACAGCGGCAACGCCGACGGCGCCCATCGTTGCGAAAAATTGACGCCGATTGGGAGAGACACTGTGAGGCAGTTTGGGCATGGGATACTCTTCGTTTCTGGGGGAAAGTAAAAAATTGGGGAAAGTAAAAATTACGGATAAGTCTTTTTAATCCGTAGGTTTCGCAACTCGACTTTCATGGCCGGTCCCTTGTGAAGTTGGATGGCAACGATTCCGCTCTTTCGACGCATCTCTTTGTCATTGTCCGTCAACACACAGGTCAAAAGTCCGTTGACTCTTTGCGTAAACGTAAATCCGTCGGCGACCACCTCGAAAGAATTCCAGTCGTTCGTACTGATTTGTGATTTCAAGGTTTCATCATCGACGAATCTTTCGATTTCCTTCGGTTGGTGGTCGTCGCCGACTTCCGCCCGAGTTCCTCGATAGGCCAATGTCTTACGATAATTTTCGCCGTAAATCTTTCCTGTTGAACGGTTAATTCCGTCGAAATCGCATTGGTAACCGAACACGCTGAATGGTTTGTCTTTATCCGGATTGAGCCAGGAACGGTATTGGATACCGCTGTTCCCGTCGGGCGAAACACGAGCCTCAAAGCGCATTATAAAATCGTCGACGTCGCCGCCCTTCCAGACGAGAAACTTATTGTACTCAATTTTTTTGGAACCTTCCGTCGCGGTTTCACCAACGATCATCCCATCGACGACCGACCAAAGTTCGGCATCGCCTTCCCATTCCGAAAGGTCCTTGCCGTTGAACATCGAAACGAAACTCGTTTCGTCATCGACATCTTTCGGATCGACCGATTGTGCAAACACGGTCGCCGACGCAAACAAAATCGATAGAACGAAGAAATTGAAGGATTTCATAATTTCATGGCGTATTTGAAAGTTGGTTGGCTTTCCACGAAGTCCTAAACATCCTCGGGAACTTCGAACGGTTTCCGGTATTCTCGTTTGTAAAATCGCTGCGCTTCGGGGTTGTCGAGAATCGTTCCGTCCTGGCGATTGATAAACAGTTTTTGACCTCCCAAACGGTAGGAAATCGTCGCATAATGGGCCAAGAGCGTGCTGCGATGACCGATTTCGATGTCTGCGCTCGGCAGTTCTCGACTCCGGATACATCGGACAAAATTATCGACATGCTCCGGGTCGGGATAGCGACCGTACATCGAATCCTTGACAACCGTTTCCCTATTCTTGGGCCGAACGAAAACGACCCAACCGCCGCCGTGTCGCCCGAGCATCATCATTCCAGCAGAACCGAAAATTTCGATACGAGTCGAGTTGTGTTGCCAGTTCGGAAAGAGGTCGCCGTTGCGAACTTCGCTGTCTTCTTTGAGGATGTAGGGCGTGTAGAGTGTCATTTCGAAGGTCATCATCAGATTGTCGTATTCATACGTCGTTATCTGCGTGTCCGGTGTTTGGGCATCGCCGACGTCGTGAAAGCGTCCGCCGTTACTATAAACCGTCTTTGGTAAATCGAGACCGAGCACCCAGCGGGCCAAGTCGATTTGGTGAATACCGTCGAGGATCATGTCGCCGGAACAAAAGTCCCAAAGATGTTGCCAGCACCTCGGATTGATGTACGACGGCGAAAAGGGACGCATGGAGGCCGGGCCAAGCCAACGGCTCCAATCAAAACCGGAAGGAACTTCGACAGGGGGAGCAATTTTGAAGTTTCCGCCATCCCCTTCTTTTTTCATGCTGAATATCCGACAAAGATGAATTTTGCCAAGTTTACCGTCTTTGATGTATTGTTTGGCGGCCTTGACGTAGGCAGCACTCCGCGATTGCGTCCCGTGCTGGACGATCCGTTTGTATTTTCGTGCGGCCTCGACCATTTTTTGGCCTTCCCAAGCGGAATGCGAAGCAGGCTTTTCCGTGAGAATGTCCTTCCCCGCCTGACAGGCCCAGATCGTAGCGAGCGCGTGCCAATGGTCCGGCATCGCACTGACGACGGCATCAACCTTGGGATCGTCCAGTATGATCCGCAAATCATCGACAATCTTGGGGTCTTCTTCCTGCGACGAATCCGTCACGATTTTCGCCGCTTGCTCCGCCTTGGCTCGCTGTGGATCGCAAAAATAGAGGAAGTTGACATCCTTCTCGGGCCGGTTGAGAAACCAACCGGTCAAGGCACGCCCCCGTCCACCTAATCCGACGAAGCCGAGATTGATTTTCTTGTTGGCCGGTACCGCATAGACGGAATCGGCGTTCCGGAGCAATGTAACCCCGACTCCAAAGGTCAAGGTCGTTCTCGCACCATTTTTAAGAAAGTCGCGTCTGTTCATAATATTCAAATTTCGCTAACGTGGAAAAATTTTTCGTCCTTCAGAATATATTCGTCATTCGGATCGAATTTCGGCAGGACAACAATGAAGACTTTTGCCTTGCCTTCAAGATGGTGGACCGTACCGGGAGGGATATAAAACGCCATTTCTGTACGAATCTCAATTCGGTCGTCGTCGAGACACATCACCGCTCCCGGCTCACAGGAAATGATGTAATAGACTTCGGTTATTTTTTTGTGGTAATGCGGTAATGCCGCTCGGTCGATGTCCGTCCGGTGGATCGTTCCCGGAAACTCCTCGACGTCATAAAGTCCTCGTCTCGCAATGCCACATGGGCAGACCACACCCTCAATTTTCGTATAGTCGACGATTTTGTAGTTCGTTTCCCTGTTCATGGAATTCATGGGGGGTGTTATGGCGGTCTATTGTTGATTTCTCCAATAAAACCTCAGTCGCGGTGGCAACAATTTACCATGATACCGATTGGCAAATCCATGAGCGAGTCCCTCAATCGCCGTCGCCGCAGTGTCTCGAGCAACGGCGAACGTGACAAGGCCGTTCGTATCGGACCGGATAAAGTCGGCGAGCATCTGGCTGTCGATGTGTACGGTTCCGCTGGAACTGCCCTGCATGATCATAAAAGTTCCCAGTGGTTTCCAATACGAAGGTTGCAACTGGTTTCGTTCATCGTTACCGGGAAATGTCGACCAATCAATCGTTTTTTCATCCCAATTGTCATACGATTCATTGATCAGTCCGTAAACCGTAAACGAAGCATCGGCAACATAAGCCGAGAACCCCACACGGGTCATCCCATACGAAAGATGAAGTTCGACTTTCTCAAAAACCATTTTTTCCGATTCTTTCAATGACGAGAGATCAATACTGAAAATCGCCTTTCGATCCGACTTTTCATCTCCGACACATGATGTTTTGACAAGCATAAAGGATTCCGTATCGTAACCCGGTAAGCCGGGCCTTCTGTTTTCCAAAGTTTCACGATTTCTGATCACCCAAGCCTCCTTGCCGCGATTCACCGCAGATGTCAATTGATCGACTCTTGTATCTTCCGGTGCTAAGCGTTTCTCTGTACCATCACCAACAAAATACATCTCCCCACCACGGAGCGGGGTCTTCTCCAACGTGGTTTTATCCGTAACTTCGACCAAACCTTCCAGTACGAAGACACCCGTCTGGCAACCGGGAAATGCCGAAACGGAAAATTTTGTTCCGAAATCCTGGATACGTGTTTGCGGAGTTTCAACGACAAATCCTTTTCCGTCCGTCGATTCGACGGAAACCGATAATTTGCCTGAATACAGAACGCAATGTTGTTCTCCTTTGAGTTCAAAATGGCAAGGCCCCTCAACGGTGAGCACCACGTCGCAATCGAAATGCAGATGCGCGATTCCTTCCACGAGATGGAGCGAGCAGGCTCCCAAACGACTTCCCGGATAAGTGTTCGTTTTCGAGTCGGTCCAGAGACAGTTGCTCGTTTTTGCAATTGATGCAAACAAACGTTCCTGTTTTTCAATGTTACCTCTGGAAGCAACGAAAAGCGCAAGCACACTCGAAAAAAGAACGAATACAAGTAATGCCGTTAAGGGCAAAACACGCCAAATCGTCCCGGCAAAAGACCGAGCGGACCGGATCGATCCGATACCAATCGGAACCGAATGATCGTTGGGGGAATCAATGACGTTCGAGAAAGCATCCACTCCAAATAATTTTTGAAAATCGCCGCCGTCGAATTCGTCATCGCAAGATTGAAAAGACAGTATGGCATGGTCCAGAAGACAATTGGTGTAAAATTCCGCCGCCTCACCGTTAGTCAAAACGATCGATTGCAATTCTTCCGCCTCTCCCTGCGACAATCTTGTCTCAAGGACGCCTTCAATCAGTTCTTCCAATCGTTGATATTTTTTTTGCATAATGGTTGATCGTTTGATGTTTTCACGTCTCACGTGAGATTTTTTTCTCGACACACTCACGCAAGCGAGCACGTATACGACTGAGGCGTTGATAGATTACATCAATCGACACCTGTAATCTTTTTGCAATCTCGGATGCGCCAATATTGTGGAAATATCTTTGCGTGATAAGTTCCCGCATCCGAACCGGGAGTTTTTCATGGCATTCCAATAGAAACTTGTAGCGGTTGTCGATTTCCGTGGTGTGTTTTTTTTCAAGAGATCTGGCGACGGTATTGTAAAAGTCTTCGCTGAATACTCGGTCTCGCAAAGCACCTTTTCTTTTCCACCGCAAGACTTCAATACGAATCATCCCGAAGGCCCAGGCTAAAAAATCGTCTTTTTCCCGAAACATCGAAAACTTCTTCCAGAGCACAATACTGACCTCTTGGATAACATCTTCTGCATCGCTGCCGGTCGGAAGGAGTGATTTGGCAAAAAGGTACATCCGTTGGTAACTTGCGTTGTACATGGAAAGAAAGTTACGCAACTGAACTTCATTGGTCTGGAGTCCGCACAATTTACAGTCCGAGTCGGTGGACGTCTGTTCTGTAGAAAATTCGGAATTCATTTGACTCTCAGACCACGCGTCTTGCTTTCATCCAACATCTTGCGTGACATCACTGAATTGCTGATGATTCAAGGCCGACGACAAACCGCTTAATTTGCCCACTCCGCCGACAACATGCCCAATTGGTGCAAGGCCAAATAAAACGTCGACAATTACAGTGTATCCGCAAAATATTCTGCAATCTGACACTATTTTTTCAAATTTTCATTTTGTCTGCGTCAGGATTGGCTGGTCAAAAAAGTTCTTTGGCAACAAGGGGGCCTTGGAGGGTACGGCGTTTTTTATTTCTTCGATAAAATAGGGGTTCGACACGGTTTTTTCCGGCACAAGATCGACTCGACGCTGGAGCAATGTTTGCAGGGGGGCAACAAAGCCGGGCTGCGCGATTGGGCAAGATGTGTCAAGAGGGGGATTTCGTCTCCATTCCACCCCAAAGAGTTGCCATGATTCCACGAAAAGAAGCCCCATTATCTCGGACGCTATGGTTCGCCGGAGTCCAAAATCGCCCATTCTCGCTTCGTAGCCGAAGTACAAGCGAATCCCACGTTTTTTCCGACAAAAGAGGAAAAACTCGTTACCGTCTTCGGGGCAGTACAGAAGCAAGGCAAGTTGGCAAGAACACCAGCGACTCATTGCCGAGAACATTGGACTGTTTGTCTACCACACAGTGGTCGTCTCCACCGCCACTGCGGAGGACTCCGACACCACGGAAGCCGTCCCTGACGCCACAGTTACCGTACCGAGAACGTTTCCGGCGTAAGAACCATCTTCTTTGGGTAACAGGAATTCCACCGTGTATTCGCCATCGGCAACGTCTTTTATGTCGATAATTCCCATGCAAAACCAATAATTACTCCATCTCTTATCGTTCATGCATAAGCGAGCAGTTCCTTGATAGCATGATTCTGGTTGTCTGCCTGTCGAATTCATCAGAACAATGGCATTGTGATGGGTACAGGTTTTGTTCCACACATCCGGATCATCCCCGACGTACCAGCGTAGTTGCCCGTCCCTGACATGGAGGTCGGACCGTTTCAGGACAATTTCCGACGAAACAAAACAGCCCCGCCCCCCCCCCCTTTCCTAAAGTAACGGCCTGAAGTTTCAGGAATTCGCGCTGCATTGCCCAGAATGCTTCATATTCTACTTCACGTTGAGCCAAAATTTCAGACGGTATCTCGAAGACGGAAAAACGACCGGGCGGATTATCCAAACCGACGATGTCCAAAATCGTCGGAGATATGTCCCGCACATTCGTATGCTCGGTGCGATGAGCCATCGTAGCGTGCCGCTCGTTTGGTCGCTTGACCAAAAGAAGAGGGTTATAGTACTGTGCCGCGTCGGCAATGCCTGCAATCATTTCTAAGCCGTTGCCGTGGTCGGCTGCAATGACAATCAGCGAATTGTCATAAACCCCCACCTCTTTCATGTCATTGACAAGACGTTGGAGCAAAAGGAGGGAAGCAAACGCCTGTCGTTCTTCGCCTTCAATTCCTTTCGTCTGTTCCATCTCGAACTTTTCGTTAAGATCGTAAGGTCGATGCGCCGCTTTGAGGTGAATAATACTTAAGACGGGTTGCTTGGATGTTGCAGAGACCGGATTGTCTGCCATAACTCGTGCAAAAACCGCATCATCTATTCCAACTCCAAGTGGATAAAATGCTGCGGCCTTTTTTAATGCAAAACGTTTGGTAAGAAACGCCTGTGTTGGACTGAATTGATCAATATCAGCAGGCTTGCAGACAATGGGCGTCGACCGCACCAGTAGCAGATCGATGAATGGTCCGATTCCTGTTTCGACCAAATTATTCCATCGTGTTCTCTTCTCCATCGCATTTTTCAGGCGAATATTGGAAATCCAACGATGATCCCAATGATGCGGTGCTGCGACCCAAGCGGAAAGTCTGGTTTGAAATCCGGCCGTCGCCAATGTCTTTTGCAGAGCGCCCTCGGAGTTCCAAAGTGAAAATTTTGCCTGATTCTGTTCCTCCGGTTTCGTGCGATCGTATAGAATTTCCCGACGATCATCGTCACATGCCGTGAGTATCTGCGGAATGCTGAGATATGTTCCGGCTTGGGATTTTTGCTTCGAAAAATAATTAAAGTCCGAGAACCACTCGCCGACTTCCGGATGCTTTCTCATCATTCGCTGAAAAAGTTCGGAGGAGAACGTATCGGGAATGATAAGTACGACATTCTGCTCCGGTGAATAATCGAAAAAGCCGTCGAAAGTAATATCGTACTGCTTCCATGCCGGAATGTTCGGATTCAGCGTCGGTTCGGCGCCCGGACATTTCGGCGTTACTTCCTGCTTCGCTATTTCGTACATTTTCGGCGTCGTCTTGAAACCAAGGAGATGCCGAACGGCGACCTTTGTTCGCATGGAAATCAATTCCTTGGCCACCGGTTTTGCAAGCGGCACCGTTTGCATGAACATTAACAGACAGGCAAAGTGAATGACATATCGGTTGAACCACTGCCTTTTCCAAACGATCAGTCCGACGATCATCAAATAGACGACGATTTCCAGTATCATTAAGTGTCGGAACGCCGACCAGTTGACGCCGCTGCCGTCCAATTGTCCAAAGTTCCAATTGAAGACATTCGCCTGAAGCCACAAGAGAAAACCGCCACCAAAGAGCAACGAATTGACAAGGGGAAACCAGTTCTTTTTGACGAAAAGAAACGGCAACTGTACAAAAAACAGACACAAGGCAACAATGCCGACGAGGACGCAAAGCACCGAAACCAGCGACGAAATCGTCCCCGACATCGCTGCGGAGTTGCTGATAAAAATACTCATTCCCGTACACGCAAACGTAAAGGGAATAAGTAAGGCGACAATAATGCTACGGAAAAGATTGGCGGTCATCGAACGTTTTGTGTTATTGGTGGTTTGGGATGCCTGTCTTGTTTATCGAACAGTGCCCGTCTCTGACGCCACAGCGGAGGACGCCGACACCACGGAGGCCGTCCCTGATGCCACAGTTACCGTACCGAGAACGTTTCCGGCGTAGGAGCCGTCTTCTTTGGGCAACAAAAATTTCACCTCGTAGTCGCCGTCGGCAATGCCTTTTATGTCAAGGATTCCCATACACGACCAAAAACTGACCCATCCTCTTGGGTCTTTCTCACGAAAGCGAGCCATGCCCGAATACCAGGAATCTCCTTTGCCGTTTGTCGGCGTCACGACAATCACGGCCTCATGATTGGAGCGGGCCTCGTTCCAGACATCGTAATCGTCTCCAACGTACCATCGTAACCGCCCATCCTTGATATGCAGATCGGATCGCTTCAAGGCAATGTCCGAAGAAACCTCCAAACCGCCCCCCTTCCCTGACTTTTCTCCTTTCTTCAAAACAACAGTCTGCAGTTTCGGATATTTTTGTTGCCGTTTCCAAAATGCTTCGTGTTCCACCTCACGTTGCGCCAAAACGTCCGGAGGCATATCGAAGACTGAAAACCGATCTTCAGGATTAGGCAGGCCAACGAGGTCCAGAATCGTCGGGGGAATGTCTCTTATGTGCGTGTATTCAGTACGATGGACCATCGCATCATGCCGCTCTCTTTGTCTTTTGACTAAAAGAAGCGAGTTATGGCGATGGGAATTATCAACGATGCCGGCTACTCGTAATGGGTGGTTGCCGTGGTCGCTTGCAATGACGACAAGCGTGTTGTCATAGACATCCGCCTCTTTCATGCCATCGATGAGACGCTTGAGCAAAAGAAGGGAGGCAAATGCCTGCCGTTCTTCACCCTCGATTCCATTCATACGTTCGTTTTCAAAGTTTTCATTGAAGGCATAAGGCGCATGGGCGGCAACGAAATGAATCACATTGAGAACAGGTTTTGGGGATGTTGCCGAGGCCGGATTGTCGGCCATGACCTGCACGAGAAACGTATCAGGTTGATACTGTAACGGCATGAAATCCGTCATGGGGGAAGCAAAGCGCGACTGGAGAAACCGTGATATAGGACCAAATTGGGCGATGTCGACAGGCTTGAAGACAATGGGGACCGAACGCGCAACCGTCAAATCCGTAAAGGGACCGATTCCCGTTTCAATGACGGCATCCCACTTGTTTTTTTTGCGAAAGCGATCGTCCGACGAATTTCTCAAGCGAATATTGGAAATCCAGTGATGATCCCAATGATAAACGTAAACCGGAAAGGCATAAACTCTCGTTTGAAAGCCGGCCTCAGACAACGTTTTTTGTAACGCTCCCTCCGAATTCCAGTGTGAAGAAAGCAACCTGTCATACTCTTCTCCCGTTCGATGATCTCCGACATCTTTTCCGGTAAGCATCGTCGGGATGCTTAGACGAGTGCTAACGTGTGATTTTTGCTTTGGAAAATAATTGAAGTCGGAGAACCAGTCCGCCACTTCCGGGTGCTTTCTCACCATTCGCTGAAAAAGTTCGGAGGAGAACGCGTCCGGAATGATGAGAGCGACATTTTGCTCCGGTGAATAATCGAAAAAGCCTTCGTAAGTAATATCGTACTGCTTCCATGCCGGAATGTTCGGGTCCAACGTCGGTTCGGCATCGGGACATTTCGACGTTACTTCCTCCTTTGTACGTACTGAAATCCATTCATTGGCCATCGGCCTGGCCAATGGTGCCGACTGCATGAAGATCAACAAGCACGCAAGAGGGACGACATACTGGTTGAGCCACCGTCTCTTCCAAATCACGAGACCGATTACCGCCGCAT
>Ga0099364_10006782_pt1 | contig 16581 bp, 18 predicted proteins | sample TergutTh196P3_FD_73070 | JGI IMG/M metagenome (GOLD analysis project Ga0099364, IMG submission 73070) | Microcerotermes parvus P3 segment gut microbial communities from Pointe-Noire, Republic of the Congo - Th196 P3 | ecosystem: Host-associated > Arthropoda: Insects > Digestive system > Gut ... | reverse complement strand
TTTCGTTTGACGCTTCAATATATGCGGAGAGGTGGCTGAGTGGTCGAAGGCGCTCGCCTGGAGAGCGAGTAGACGGCTTAAAATCCGTCTCGAGGGTTCAAATCCCTCCCTCTCCGCCAATTTGTGACAAATCCGAACCCTGATGGACGGTGGATTCGTGCAGGAGACGGAACGCATAGGAGAGTGGCATGAACGAAATAATTTGTAAACGGAAATCCGTCAGAAAATACGACCTTGCCCCTTTGGACGCAGCAACACTGGAAAAGGTACAGGCAAAAATCGAAAAGGTTACGCCGCTCTGCCCGGAAATACGCTTCTCTGTTGAAATTGTAAAGAAAACCAAAGGGATATTTAATGTAAAAGCTCCGCATTACTTGATTTTTGGGAGCGAAGAACGCAGCGGCGATTATGAAAACATCGGCTTTATCGGACAACAGTTGGATTTATTCTTTTCCGAATCGGGTCTCGGCGCTTGCTGGTTGGGAGTGTCAAAACCGGAGGAAAATGGCGCTTCCGCCCTGCCTTTCGTAATCTGTATGTCCTTTGGAAAACCTGCGGAACCCTTACACCGCACTCTTTCCGAATTTAAGCGCAAACCGTTGGCGGAGATCAGCGAAGGCAGTGATAATAGGTTGGAAGCGGCTCGGCTCGCTCCAAGCGCGAGGAACGCGCAAAACTGGTATTTTGTCGCCGAGAACGGAAAAATCCATTGCTATCGTAAAAAGTCAAATCCTTTGCTCGGTTTCGTGCTTAACAAGCTGCATAGCATCGACATGGGGATTGCCCTCTGCCACATCGCGGAGGAAAGCAATGATTTTCGCTTCTCGAAGGAATCGAATATTCCTGAACGAAAAGGATATGTTTACACGGGTACAGTCGAAGATTGAGCGGAATGAATCCTATCCCGCATACGACGGATGAGCATTGCCGCTAATACCTTGAGCGCCAAAGACCGAAACCGGTTATGATTCCGAAAATAAGCATCGACGATGTCATTTCGATGAAATGCGCCCATCGCACAACATCGGGGAAGAGAGCATTCGGAATAACCAAAAGTACGGCGGTTATGAGATACGTGAGGCATACGCTGATAATAAAATTTTTCCTGCCCTTTTCCCGCGTCATATACAACAGCGGCAGCGAAAATGAAACGAACATGATCCCGCGGACAAACTGAAAAGGATATATGATCGGGTCGTTAACTGCGTTGTTAATCAGCACACCGATAAATCCCGCATTTTCCGCGCTCCCGGAGTAGAATACGCGCAATTCTTCAAATTGCCACGCCACGAAATAACCGAACAGGAAGTATATGGCTGCGTATATAAGACCAAGGATCGCAATTATGGGAACGAGCGTTGAAGCTCGAATCGGATCGCCTTTTTCGGCGGGCTCTCTTTCGCCGAAGAATACGACACCGAGTTTTACTCCGATAAAAATCGGGGGAAGCATCACCAGCATGATCGAAAAAATATCGGTTTTCGTAAGTACAGGGAAAGCAGATCCGAAAAACAACGTTTCGATTTGTGTCATAAACGAGGCTGTCATAAAAACGGCAAAGCTGATCCCTGCTACGCGTTTTGTTCCCCTCCATCGCGATTTCGCCACGATATAACAAATCGTAAAGCAGATGAAGGCGCAACAACAGATAAACAGGAAAAAGCCGGATAATGAACTCGTTTCCGCAGCAATCTCTCTAAACGCTTGCGAAAAGGGCATGACGGCATTTGAGGCAATATAAACCACGATATACACGAACACGATCAAAAAAAATTTCAGTACCTTTTTCATTTTAACCTCCGTTTTTTGAGAATGTATCCCCGACTGCATATATCTACGTTTCTAAACTCTCAGACTCGCTGCTCTTTAATCTTACGGAATCCCGTGACGTTATTATCGAGATAATTATTCCATAACCGTCAGTCTGCCATCTACTTCCGCGCTGGGATGATCGGCTGCCGCAAAATATTCCTCCAGAACCTCCAGCGTCGATGCGGCGGCGACCGTGCCGCTGCCGGAGGCGAGTTCGGTGAGCGGCAAGCCGAAGCAGGCTTCGAAATTAATATAATGATAATCGTTTAAGCCGACCCGCAGCAATTCGTCATCCGCGAGCGGATGCCCGGCGTATTCAAACCTCTCGAAGCTCCGCTCCGCTCGGTTGTACGTGACGCGCAAGTCCCTCGAATATTGGTAGAACTCTCCGCGCTTCGCGCTCAAAGCCTCCCCGCGCAATACGTAAGCCAACATGCGGCGCAGTTGAGCCCCGGTTACTTTTACGACCAACACGCGTTCGTCGAACGGTATCAATTCCTTCAGGTCGCCCAAGGTAAGGATAGGCCCGGCATTGGCTTTACGAATAGAACCGGAACCGAGCATCATCAAATCTATTCCGAGGCTCTCCGACAACGCGTCGGCCATCAGGTTGCCGAGCTCGGTTTCCTGGTAACGATCGGGGTGTGTGAGCTGCCTCGGGAATTTACACAGCACGCGGCTGAATTTCGCGTCAATCTTATCCTTAAACCCGGCGATGATTTGTTCGAGCTGTAAATCGCGCGGGCAGTGGCCGCTCTCGATGGGTACAAGCCGCCATTCGTATGAGCGTACAGAATTCGAGGCCGTGTCGACCACTATATCAAAACGGCCGATCTGGAGGGTGCCGACGCCGGCCTGTGCGATCAACACGTTGTTTACTTTTTCGGGTTGCTCCAGAATCGTGTGGCTGTGTCCGCCGATGATAATGTCAACTCCCCAATCGGGATCGAGCATCGCGGCGAGCCGTTTGTCCTCTTCAAAGCCGATATGGGTAAGAAGGACTGTAAGGTCGGCATCCGCCGAGCGATAGGCGCTGCAAATGCGGCCCACCTCACAAGCTGCTTCCTCAACGTTCACCAGGCCGCCCAGCAGCGTATCCATCCGCAAGTGGCGCGTGACCTCCTTCGTCACCACGCCTATGAACATCACCTTCATGCCGTTTATCTTCAAAATTTTGTGAGACTTGAAGAGGCGCGTATAGGGGTTTTTGATAAATATATTCGCGCAGACGATTGGGAATTTGGCGACGCGTTCCAAAAACAGCAGATGCGCGATCCCGTAATCCGTCTCGTGATTTCCCAGCGACACGACGTCAGGGTCAAGCATGTTCATTATCTCGATGGTCGAAACACCCTTGTATTCGGAGTCGATCAGCGAGCCCTGAAGCATGTCCCCCGCGATGCAGTACAGGGCGCGCGGATTTTCCGCCCTCACGGCTGACACATATCCCGAAAGCATCGAGATGCCGCCCAGAAGTTTCTCGTCCAGGTTCTCGGACATGAAATCCCCGTGCAGGTCGTTGGAGTGCAGCAGGGTCAATTCTCTGAATCGTTTCGGCATAACGCGTTCAAAGCAAGCCCCATCACGCGGCTCGCGTGGTCGGCCATGAACATGGGGATATTCAGCAAATCATTATCCAGTTTCAAATTCTGCATGGAAAATCTTACACGCAGCGTCACTTTATCTCCGTATTTTTCTTTGTATTTTTTCAGGCTGACGCTTCCCACATTACCCTCGGCTTTGACCTCCACGGGGATAATATCATTGTCCAGTTGGACGATAAAATCCACCTCATATCGCGGATTATCCGCCGCCCAGTATCTGGGCGCGGCTTCAATACAACGGCCATCATACCAAAATATCACACTATTTCAATCATTTTCAGTCGAAATATCACACAATTACGAGTACGCGGCCCGCATAAAAAACTCAAACACCGGTTGAATTTTCAGTAAACTTCAAACAAGCGGTTATTGATTGCGCTTGCGGCGTCGGGGATAATATCCGCGAGGTGATGGTTGTTATGCGTGAAACTCTGGCAGGTAATATTTCTCGCTGCAGAAAAGATTTAGGACTTACGCAAGAAGCTCTTGCCGAAAAACTGGGGATAACTTTTCAGGCGGTCAGCAAGTGGGAAACAGGGCAGACCATGCCGGATACGGCGTTGCTGCCGACGCTTGCGCGGACGCTTAATGTCAGCATCGATAAGCTGTTGGGTTACGGCGCTTTCAGCAGTGAAGTTTCATATTATGAAGAAAATTATCGGAAAGACGAATATTACTGGGGCGTGGAGCCGTCTTCGATGTGTTTGAAGGTTTTGGAACTGCTTCCGCCGATTCGTCCGCTCAGGCTTCTCGACATTGGATGCGGCGAGGGCAAGGACGCCGTGTTTTTCGCCCGCTGCGGATATGAGGTAAGCGCTTTTGACATTTCGGAAGCGGGACTCGAAAAGACAAGGCGCCTCGCGGAAAAAGCCCGCGTCCATGTGCGGGTTTTTCGCGCAAATATATGGGACTACCGGCTGGATGAAAAATACGACGTATTATTCTCCAGTGGAGTGCTCCACTACATCAAGCCCGAACTGCGCGACGAAATCATGTCCAACTACAAATCTCACGTAAACGAAAACGGCCTCGCGGCTTTGCAGGTTTTCGTAGAAAAACCGTTTATTCCCGCCCCGCCGGAAAAGGAAGAAAACTCGCATAACTGGAAATCCGGACAGCTTTTCGCCTATTTTCACGATTGGTACGTCGAACATTGCGCGGAGCTCGTTTTTGACTGCAATTCGTCCGGTGTGCCTCACTGCCACGCGGATAATCGATTATTTGCAAAACATTTAAAGGTTTGGTAGGCTGTTTTTGCAAAAAAGAAGCCGACGGGGGATTATTGCGTTATTACGAAACCTTTTTTTCTCTTTAAAAATTTTATTCGCTGCTGTTATAATATTGTTTGTGAAAAAAATTTTTTTAGAGGCGGGCTTTTTCATGAACAATAAATCGACGCTTCCGGCCGTGTTGGTGAATTCGTATGTTTCCGCTCTGCTCAGTGTCAGTGAAGGAGTTGGATTAGGCGCGACTTTTTTGAAGCCGGAGATCGTAACCGGCGTAAACGCGACGGACAGTCTGGCGGCAGCGTTTATCGGAATCATCGGCGGGGAGGGACATTGCCACGTCGCCCTCATGGCCGATGAACCTTCCTTCTCTGCGTATGTAAGGGCTTTCACGGGCGGCATAATCAAACCTGACCCTGATGATTCGATGGCAATGAGCGTGCTGGGAGAGATGACGAATATGATCAGCGGGCGGGCGTTGATTTTAGCGCAGATGCCCGGTCTTGATATTACTCCGCCGCAACTGTTCTCGGGAACCAACGTCAGGCTGTCCCCTACTGTGAAGGCGAAAGTGAAAAGCTTCACGCTTCCGTTTACTGTCGAATCGGGAAAGATTTATCTCGTCGTATCCGTTTATTAAAGGGATTGTTTTTTCTCGTCCATAACCCGTTTGATCGTCTCGTTGTAGGGCGGGCGCAATATGCCGAACTCGGTGATTATTCCTGTGATGAGTGAATGGTTCGTCACGTCGAAGGCGGGATTGTAGACTTCCGTTTTCATTGGGGCCATTCTCCTCTCGTACCACATCTCGGTTACTTCCTCAGGATTCCTCTGTTCGATATGTATTGCGTCTCCCGTCAATGTCGCCGTGTCGATCGTGGATGTCGGACAGCAGACGTAGAAGGGCACGCCATAGTGCCGCGCTATGATCGCAAGTCCGCTCGTCCCGATTTTATTTGCCGCGTCGCCGTTTGCGGCAACCCTGTCACAGCCGACTAATATAATATCGATTGATCCGGTTTGCATGATCGAGGACGCCATATTATCGCAAATGACGGTGGTGTCCACGCCGGCCGATGTGAGTTCGAACGCCGTCAGCCTCGCGCCCTGAAGCAGCGGTCTCGTCTCGTCGCAAAACACACGGAGGTTTTGAAGGCCGTTTTCCATGCCCACATACAGTGGCGAGAGCGCCGTTCCGTATTTTACCGTGGCAAGCGCTCCAGCGTTGCAATGGGTAAGTATCCCCATTCCGTCAGACAAGAGGCCCGCGCCGTATTCTCCGATTTTTCTACAGACGGCAATGTCCTCTCTTCTTATATCCATCGCTTCTTTTCGCAGGATTGCCCTTATTTCGTCCAGGGGTTTTTCCCTGTTCTTTTGCGCCAGTTTTTCCATCCTCCCCAGAGCCCAGGAGAGGTTGACGGCGGTCGGCCTGGATGAATTTATGAAGTCGAGCTTTTTTTTGAATTCGGGATAAAAACCCTCGAAGTCATAAGCCGCAATTTCCTTCGCGGCGAGATACGCGGCAAACGCTGCGGCAACTCCGATGGCGGGCGCGCCGCGCACGCGCAGTTTGTATATCGCCTCCCATATATCCTTCTGTTCGGTGAGTTCGAGGTACTTAACCTCATTTGGCAGAAGAACCTGGTCTAGGACGACAAGGACGTCGTCATCTCTTAGGAATATCGTTTCAAAATTCGGCAAAAGCGTCATCGGCCGTCGCTTGATGGCTTGGGATAAATAAAGCTGAACAGGACAGTTGCCGCTATCGCCACGGCTATCGCGACGTATGTTTCCGTTAAGGCGTCTGAAATCGGATAGCGGCCGGTCGATATTTTAAACGCTACCCATCCGACCGAAGCGATGCCGGTAAAAATCATGCCCCAGCAGGCGCCTTTTTCGGATGTTTTCTTCCAGTAGATGCCCAGCAAAAGCACGACGAACAGAGCGCCGCGCAAAGAATAGGCAGAGTACACAATATCAAGCACTTTCGCCGAGTCAACCAACGCGATTGCCATCACGCAGCAAATCACGCCCGAAAGCGCCGTCGTTATCCGCGACATTTTAAGAACCTCCGCGTCGGAAGCTCCGGGTTTCAGTATCCGCTGATAGATGTCTTTGGTGACCATGGTTCCCGAAGCTAAAATGATCGGTGAAACGGTCGAAATAATCGCGGCTAATATAGACGCCAATACGAGGCCGCCTACGATAGGCGGCAGGTTCATCATCAGGGTCGGAAGCGCGAGTTTGCCGTCGGTGACGTTTATGCCGTTGGTGTCGAAAAGGATTTGCCTGTGGGACATAACCTTTGCCATCATGCCCAACAGCGCGGTGAATAGCCCAAAGGGAGCTATCACGATTGCCGTAACTATACAGGATTTTTTTGCCGTCGGAATATCCTTTGCCGCCAACACCGGCTGAATTCCGGCTTGAGCTGTGCAAGCGCCGAGGATGGACGCTATGATCCACGAACTTACCCTCGGCATTCCTATCGAGAACATGTTGAAATAACCGCCGCCTCCCTCAGCCGCTTCCACGGAAGCAATCCCCTCCGTGAAGCTTGACCAGCCCCCCACTTTTGTTCCGGCAAATACGATAGCGAGGATTACGCCCCCATACATAACAAGAAAGTGCATCGTATTGGTGGACGCGATCGCTTCCATTCCGCCCGCCAGGGTATACACTATAAAAATAACCGCGAAAACAACCACGGTTGCGCTGAAATCGAATCCCATCAGCGATTGGCCCAGTTTGCCAGCCGCGATCATTTGCGACAAGCCGACGGCCAGCATGACGATCGTCAGCAGCACGCTGGAAACGGCGCGGGCTTTAAGGCCCAGAAATTTTTCGATAATGCCCGGAACCGTCACGGTTTCAAGGCTGCGGTAGAGTTCCGCGAACAAAAACGCAAGGAACATTATGCCGATTCCGTTGGCTATCGAGTACCATGCCCCCGACAAACCGTAAACAAACCCATACTCTGACACGCCGGTGGTGGATGTGCCCCCCAGCCATTCGCCCGCCGCGACGAAAACGATCGCGGCGACTCCCATTCCGGCGCCGTGGAAAGCTGCCGAATCCTTCGCTTTCGATGAAGAATACAATCCTATCGCTACGGTAAGTATGAAGTACGCGGTAATAATCGCAAGTTGAACCGACAATTTATAACCCTCCCATAGGGGCTATTTCATCCGGTACGATGATATGGGCGTCCGTCTTTGCCAAAACATCGTCCACAGTAACGCCGGGCGCCAATTCCTTCAGCAACAGGCCATCCGATGTTTTCTCCAGGACGCAAAGCTCGGTCACGACGTAGTTCACGCACGCGATTGCCGTGAGAGGCAAGCTGCATTTTTTCAAAATTTTCGGCTCGCCGTTTTTTGTGCAATGTTCCATCGCGATGATTATTTTTTTCGCGCCGGCCGCGAGATCCATCGCGCCGCCCATACCGGGAACTCTTATCCCCGGGACGATCCAGTTCGCAAGGTTCCCTTCCTGGTCGATCTGAAGCGCGCCCATCACGGTCACGTTAAGGTGTCCTCCCCGGATGAGGGCGAAAGACACCGCGCTGTCGAAGGACGCCGCTCCGGGCAGTGTTGTTGTGAATTTACCTCCGGCGTCTATAAGGTCTTTATCCTCATCGCCGGGTTTTGGGGGCGGCCCGTTACCTACAATTCCGTTCTCGCTTTGGAGTATTACATCGACTCCTTCCGGTACATAAGCCGCGACGGTGGTTGGCAATCCTATTCCAAGATTCACCACGTCCCCGTCCTCGAAAAAGAGGGCTGCGCGTCTTGCTATAATTTCCCTGGCGTTCATCGGTATCCCCCCTAACCTTGCACGACCATATCGACAACGATACCGGGCGTGACGATAATGTCCGGATCCAACTCGCCCGCCGAAACGATGTGTTCGGCCTCCGCGATAACCCAATCGGCCGCCATAGCCATCAGGGGGTTAAAATTGCGGGCAGTCCGACGGTAGACTAGGTTACCCATCGTATCGGCTTTCCATGCTTTCAGGACGGCCACGTCCGCCCGAAGGGGAAGCTCAAGCAGGTATTTTTTCCCGCCCGCCTCGATTATCTGTTTTCCTTCCTCTGCAACGGTGCCTAAGCCGGTTGGAGTCAAAAATCCGCCGATCCCGGCCCCGCCTATGCGTATTTTTTCGGCCAGAGACCCCATGGGAGTAAGGTTTATCTTAAGTTCCCCGGCATTCATCTGACGCCCGGCTTCAGGATTCAATCCTATATGGGCTACGGTCAACTCGCGCACCCGACGCTCGGTTATGAGCCTGCCGATACCGGGGATGTCCGGCTTAGCGGCGTCGATGGATATGAGGTGAAAATCTTCTAATCCTTTCTCGCAAATCGCCTGCACTATCTTTATGGGCGTTCCTACTGTTATAAAACCGGGAATCATTATAGTCATTCCGCTTTCAATTTTCGCCATTGCGGCGTCCATCGTCACTACTTTCGATTTCATCGCGTCCTCCTCATTTAAGCGTTTGGGGTCATATTATCATGGACACGACGAACTGCGCCGCGCCGGTGAGTAAAATGACCAGAATACCCAGGTAGAGTATCCCGTAAGCTGTTTCCGATTTTATTTCCCGCAATTCCGCAAGTTTTTGGCCATACGTGGTATGGTCGATGAGTTTGCCGAATTTTAAGAAGACCGGTGAGAACAATAGTATAAGGCCGACAAGGATTATGATCGCGCCGACCAGAAAATTCGCGTCGAAAATATAGACGGGCGTAAAATGTCCCCAGGCGATAAAGCCGAACACAACGGCCGCCGCCGCCGTAATCAGCATAAATTGCAGCGAAATGACGACCGCCTTAATCAAAATGGGTTATCCGACTATGTGGCACGCGCAGAACCGGCCTTCCGCGATCTGCTTCATCTCCGGCGTGACCTTCCCGCAGATGTCCTCCCGCGCGAAACACCTCCCGTAAAACCTGCATCCTTCAGGCGGTTCGATCGGGCTTGGCACGTCTCCTTCGAGGATGATCCGTTCTCTGTGCTCGTCAACGCCGGGAACGGGTATGGCGGATAAAAGCGCCTTCGTGTAAGGGTGCAGGGGATTCATAAACAGGGACGAGTAATCGGACAGCTCCACGATTTTCCCCAGATACATGACGGCGATATTGTCGCTGACGTGTTTAACCACGCCCAAGTCATGGGAGATGAAAAGGTAGGTCAGCCCGAATTCTTTCTGTAATTCGTCCATCAGGTTCAATATCTGGGCTTGAATGGAAACGTCCAGCGCGGAAACAGGCTCGTCCAGCACGATGAATTTCGGCTTGAGCGCCAGCGCGCGGGCGACGCCTATCCTTTGCCGCCTGCCTCCGTCGAGTTCATGGGGATAGGCGTTTTCAAGGCGCGAAGCCAAACCCACCGTATCCATTAAAGACATGACCATCTGATAGAGATCCGCCTTGTTTTTCGCCTTTTTATTGATGATAAGCGGTTCGGCTATGATCTCTGAAACGCTCATCCGGGGATTTAAGGACGCGAAGGGATCCTGAAAGATGATCTGCATGTCTTCGCGCAGCTCGCGCATTTTTCCCCTGCCGTAGGCCAAAATATTTTCGCCGTTGAACAAAACTTCGCCGTCTGTCGCGTCGATGAGCCTCAATATGACCCTGCCGACAGTTGATTTTCCGCAGCCTGATTCGCCGACCAAGCCAAGGGTCGCGCCCTGATTGATGTGGAAATCGACGCCGTCCACAGCGTGAAGCATACCCTTCGCGGTCTTGAAGTGCTTTTTTAATTTTCTAACTTCGATCATTTTTTCGGCCATCTTCTCACCCATCGATCTCCTGACTGTACAGCAGACACCTTACGAAATGATTTTCTCCAATCTCCGTGGCAGGCGGCTGGATTTCGGCGCATTCCGGTTTAGCCGCGTCACAACGCGGATGGAACGGGCAACCCTGGGGAATATCCGTCGGATCGGGCATCAGGCCCTTAATCGGTTTCAGGCTTTCTTCGTCCTTCTTGATGTCCGGCAGGGAATTAAAAAGCCCGATGGTGTACGGATGCTTCGGGTTTTTATAAAATTCGCGTTTTTCGGCAAACTCCACGATGTTTCCCGCGTACATTATCGCTACCTTGTCGCAGACATCCGCCACGACGCCCAGGTCGTGGGTGATCATGATCATCCCGGTATTGTACTCCGCTTTCAGGTCTCTCATAAGCTGTAAAACCTGTGCCTGGATCGTGACGTCGAGCGCGGTGGTCGGTTCGTCGGCGATCAGGAGTTCCGGGTTGCAGGCCAAGGCTATGGCGATGACGACCCGCTGGCGCATTCCGCCGGAAAATTGGTGTGGGTACTCCTTCGCTCGCTCCTCCCGTATACCGACTTTATTCAGCATTTCTTCCGCTTTGACCAGCGCTTGGGCCGCAGTAATTTTTTCGTGCAGGAGAATGACTTCCGCGATCTGATCCCGAACAGGTATGACGGGATTCAGGCTCGTCATCGGATCCTGAAATATCATGGATATTCTCTTGCCTCGGATCTTCCGCATATCCGCTTCGGGTATGCCGGCAATATTCTCGCCGCCGAGAAATATCTCGCCGCCCACAATCTTTCCGGGAGGGTCGGGCACAAGCCGCATCAGCCCAAGCGCTGTTGTCGTTTTACCCGCGCCGGTCTCCCCTACGAGGCCAAGCGTCTCGCCTTTGTCGAGCTTCAGATCCAGCCCGTTTACGGCGCGGACGACGCCATCCTCCGTAATATAATGGATGGTGAGATTTTTAATATCAAGAAGAGGTTCGCCGTCGCCGGCGTAGTTTTTGTTTTTTTCTTCCATAGTTGACGACCATTCCTTAACGTTTCAGTTTGGGGTCGAAAGCGTCCCGCAACCCGTCGCCCATCATGTTCAGCGCCAATACGACGACTACTATTGAGAGGCCGGGGAATACGACCATTGGCCAGAAATCCCGTATATAACGCCGTCCGACGTTGAGCATCGCGCCCCATTCGGGGGTCGGCGGCATTATGCCGAGTCCGATAAAACTCAAGCCCGCGGCGGATAGGATAGCGCTGGCCAGTCCGAGGGTACACTGCACGATGATTGGCGCCATGCAGTTTGGCAGTATATGCCGGAAGATCAGGCGCAAATCGCTTGCGCCGATTGCCCGCGCGGCTTCGATAAATTCCTGTTCTCGGATCGTCAGAACGGCGGCCTTCACGATTCGTGCGAATCCCGGTATCGCGCCGATGCCGACTGCTATCATAACGTTGGTAATACCCGGCCCGAGGGCCGCGACGATGGCAATCGCCAGCAGGATATTCGGGACGGCAAGCAGGATGTCCATGGCGCGCATGATGAAGTTATCAAGGCGGCCGCCATAAAATCCGGCCACGGAGCCGAGCAGTACGCCCACTACAAGGGATATACCAACGACGGTAAAGCCGATCTGGAGTGAAATCCGAGTCCCGTAGATAATTCTGGTGAACGTGTCCCGCCCCAGATTGTCCGTACCCATAAGGTTCTTCGCGTTGGGATACAGGAAAGTCCTGTCCAGGTCCTGAGCGTCCGGCCCTTCGGGAGCGATATAATCGGCGAATATTGCGACTACGATCAGTAAAACAATGACAATCAGGCCAGCCATGGCAGTCCGGCTTTGCCTGAAACGTCTCCATATTTCCTTCCGCTGGCTCGTTTTTTTTCGCTTCTTCTGCGGCATCCCGACCGCGCCGGCGTTGTTTGAACTCAAAGCGATCGCCTCCTATTTATACTGGGACCGTACCCTTGGGTCAACGTAGGCGTAAAGGATATCCACAAGGAGATTGACGAAGCTGAACATTATAGCAATTAGCAGCACGCCGCCCTGGATTATGGGATAATCCCTGCTCCTGATGGATTGCACCATGTAGTTTCCTATACCGGGTATCGCGAAGACCGTTTCGGTCAGGACCGCGCCGCCGAGAAGCAGCCCGAATTGAAGGCCGACGACTGTGATGACCGGAATCAGCGCGTTTGTCAGCGCGTGTCTGACGATGATCGTCGATTCTTTCTGCCCCTTGGCTCTGGCCGTCCTGATATAGTCCTGCCTGATCACTTCCAGCATGGAGGAGCGGGTAAACCGCATGATCGTACCTGCGGTGGACGTTCCGATCGTCAGGGCGGGCAGTATCCAATATCTGGGTCCGGCAAAGCCCGACGCTGGCAGCCAGCCCAGAGTGACGGAAAAGAGCATGATGAACATCAGTCCCTGCCAGAAATTTGGAATGGAAAGCCCGATAAGCCCCAGCACTGAGGCGACGTTATCGAAGACCGAATACTGTTTTGTGGCGCAGATTATTCCCAGCGGAATGCCCATGGCGACGGCAATAAGGACGGCTAAGCCCGAAAGCAGCATGGTCGTGGGAAAACGATCCGCAATCTCGTCGAACACAGGGCGTTTCGTCGAGTAAGATGTGCCCAGGTCAAGGTTGATTACCCTGACGACGAAATTACCGAATTGAACCAGGAAAGGGTCATTGAGGCCCATTTCCGTCCGTAGTGCGGCTAAATCCTCCGGCCTGGCCCGTTCGCCGAGCATCGCGGTGGCCGGGTCGCCGGGCGTTATGTACATGAGCGTGAAGATAATAAGCATTACGCCGAGAAGAACCGGCAGCATCAGCAAAAGCCGTCTTATAATGTATTTATGCAAAGAAACCCTCTCCCCCTATACACGCCAGGGTATAACCTCCGCTAGTGTTTGCGAAGCGGCGGCGCGATCACGCGATAAAGAGCCCCGCCGCTTCGTAATACGTTATGGTTTCACTGCGCTTATAGCGCCGTCACCGAACGCGGATTATTCAAACCATACGGTCCAGAGGGGGTGGTGGCCTGCCGCGTGCATTTTGAAACCGCGGAGATTGGCGGCGGCGGCGTGAAGGTCCTCGCCTGTCCACAGGAATATCCAGGGGGCCTCGTCGCGGATGATCTTCTGAGCCCAGAAGTATATCTGCTCGCGTCTGGCCAGGTCGGTCTCCTGCCTGCCGGCGTCGAGCAATACGTCGACTGCCGGATTGCTGTAGAAGGAGCGGTTGCCCGCCGCGCCGAAGTTATCGGTGTGGAAGGTTGCGTGCAGCCCGTAGTCGGGGTCGCCGGTCACGCAGACCCAACCGAGAATGTACATCTCGTGGTCGCCCGCGGCTGTCTGCTCAAGATATTGCGCCCATTCAATTATCTGGATGTCCACGTTGATTCCGATCTGAGCCAGCATGTTCTGCGTAATCTCGGCAGTGTCCATCCTCTGCACGGTCTCGTTCAACTTGATCGTGGTGGAAAATCCGTCGGGGTAACCGGCCTCGGCCAGAAGCGCCCTCGCTTTTTCGACATCGTACTCGTAAGGCTCCAGCCTGTCCGCTGCGGAAGCCCAGACCATGTCGTTGATCGGCCCGGTGGAGACTCCGCCGGTGCCCATGTAGACGTTGTTGACGATCGCTTCCTTGTTAAGGGCATGGTTGATGGCCTGGCGTACCAAAATATTGTCGAAAGGGGCTACTTCGCAGTTGAAGCCGACGTAGTTGGTGGACAGGTTCTTGCCCCTGATCAACTGGAGATTCGGGTCGCTCTCCACTCTCGAGCGGTCGCTGGGCAACGCGTCGATGACCAAGTCGACGCCGCCGGTCTCAAGTTCGATGAGCCTCGTCACCGGGTCGATGATGATTTTGAGGGTAATACCGCTGATGAGCGGGGCTTCGCCGTGATAATCGTCCCATCTGGCGAGTTCGATAGTCGCGCCGGCGGTCCAGCTCACAAATTTCATTGCGCCGGTTCCCACGGGATGCCGGCCGTATTCGTCGCCGAGTTCGGTGGCGGCTTTCTCGCTGACGATGGAAGTCGCGGTATGGGCGAGATGGTTAAGGATCGGGGCAAAGGGGAAGTCCAGTTTGATCTGGAGCGTGTAATCGCCCGTCACGACGACTTCATTGATAGTGCCGGTGATGTGGCCGATATGCGGGGAAACGGCGGCCCTGTCGAGGGTGAATTTGACGTCGGAAGCCTTGAGTTCCTCGCCGTTGTGGAATAACACGCCCTGCTTGATGGTAACGTCGAGAGTCTGAGCGTCCACAAAGTGGTAGGATTCGGCAAGCAGCGGGATGGGCGCCATATTGTCGTCCATATCGAACAGCGTGTCATAGATCTGCTTCATGACCCTCGAAGAGGGCTGGTCGTTCGTCGCCGCAGGATCGAGCGACGCGGGGTCGGCGGCAAAGGCGACATTGAAATGGTCCTTGGTTGAAGCGGCAAAAGCGCCTCCGCACCCGATACTGGCAACCACAAACAGACATACCAACGAAACGATAATACTTTTCTTCATGTTGATTCCTCCTTTTTGTTTTTGTACTTTCTTTAATGCTCTTTAATGCTGTTTTCGCTTCTTTTCCGGCCATCTATACCGCAAGACTGGTTAATCGACAAATAACATAGCATTAATCGGAAAGAGACGCAAGGGACTTTCAGTCACTGATTTTTCGTCAAAGAGATTTTTTTTCAACACATGATACACGCCATCTGGTAATGTCAGCTATCAATTCATATTCGATCGGTTTGTCATAGGGTAATTGTATCGCCCCCTTTGAATTGCGGTAGTCCGCGATGCGCTTCGTAAAGGGCGAAAGCGACAAGTCGCCGGGATAAATCCCCAAATGTTTCTTGAACGCGGCGAAGTGAATAAGATTCTCGCCCTGCTTGAATGTCGGCATACGCCACGATATTGTCTCCGTGGCTTTGGGCGCGGCGGCGCGTATGGTCTCGCGGACTTTCCGCAGAACGGGGCGTATATTCTCGGGCTGCGTTTCAATATATTCGTCTATCGTTTTTGGCGCTTTGCCGCAGTAATGATCCTGATTCGTGTTCTTAAACTCTCGCTCGCATTTCGGGCACCGCCACATGAAAAACTCTCCTTATTATAGTTCTGACGGTGTTGAATATATAATAATTTACAACAAAATACAACAGAGTTAAGGAACTGGAGTGCTTGGGTAATGTACCGAATCGCGATATGCGAGGATGAAGAAGTTTTTTCCGAAGCGCAGAAAAAAATTTGCCGCGAGATTTTGGAAAAGCTGAATATAGAACACCGCATTTCCGTATTTGACGGCGCCGTGAAATTTTTGACGGCCTTTTCGCAGGAACCGGAACGGTACGATCTTATCCTTTTGGATATTATCATGGACGGGATGAGCGGCATGGAACTTGCAAGGGCAATTCGCGAATCCGACAAAGAAGCCGTTATTATCTTCATCACTTCAAGCCGCGAGCATGTCTTTGAGGGATACGACGTAAACGCGTTTCATTATTTAATAAAGCCGGTGGACGAGGCTGTGTTGGAGCGCCTTATCAAAAAGACGTATGAGGACAAATTTCAAAGCAATTATTTCGCGTTCAAGTCGGGCGCTCAAAATCAGCGGATACCGATTAAGGACATTATCGCTCTCGAAACGGTGGGACGTAAAGTCGAAATCACATTGCCCGACAGGAAGCTTCATTACTCCGGCAAACTCACGGAGCTTTTGGACGAGCTTCCGAAAGGTTGTTTTATCCGCTGTCATCAGGCTTTTGCCGTCAAAATCGACAACATACGGGAGTTAAGCCGCTCAAACGCCATCACCGTAAACGGAAAAACCATACCCATCAGCCGCGCTTATCTGAAAGACGTGCAAACGGCTTTCCTGATGAATATGCAGGAGATCGGATAATTATGTTTGAAGAAAAAGGCAATACTCGCATGATACGAAATATTGTCTTGCAATTTATGATATTCAGCATCGTTTTGCTGGCATCCGGTTTGATCGCTTATAATCTCGCCGCTTCTTCGCTAAAAGAACAGCTTGTGATGAAATGTCAGGCATTGGCGACAACCGTGGGCGTCATACTTATGGAAGATTCCGACGGCTATGCCGGGTTTCTTGAAACTTTGGACATGGAAACC
>Ga0099364_10006781_pt1 | contig 16584 bp, 11 predicted proteins | sample TergutTh196P3_FD_73070 | JGI IMG/M metagenome (GOLD analysis project Ga0099364, IMG submission 73070) | Microcerotermes parvus P3 segment gut microbial communities from Pointe-Noire, Republic of the Congo - Th196 P3 | ecosystem: Host-associated > Arthropoda: Insects > Digestive system > Gut ... | reverse complement strand
GACGCGCTTCCGATGGGGGAAAAGTGCCAACGGGGGCCACCGCGGGGGTCGCCCCTACGGCGGTTGTCGCAAATGTCCGTAGGGGTCGAAAATTTTCGACCCCTACAATTACCATTCAAACTAATTATCCTTCACACACCGGAGCACGAGCCCGTAATCTTTTGAGATGCTGCTCCAAGGGACGACGCTGCTGTTATTCATGTCGAAGTACAGCATGTAAAAACTCGTGGTGAAGTGCTCAGTGGACGACTGGTAGGACCCGCTCGCCCCCTGACCGTTTACAAAGTTACCACCAATCCCAACGTAAGCACCTCCCCAAAATTGTCCGGCATCGCCGGAAACATCAAGGAGTTTATCACGTACATCATCGGCACCGTTACGGCCCCAACCCGTTCCGCCAAGAGCAATATCCAAATTAATAAAATCCTGACAAGTCGGAACCCGCCAATTATCGGGACAAAGTTGATCCGCATAGCGATGAACCATACACCAAGAAAAATAATCACCATAATAGGTAGATCCACCCGGAGCCTGTGTAGATGCCGGACGAGTGCCATTACCGTTGACATTTACGCCGCTACTGTCCAAACTCCACTTACAAGCAGAGGTATACGGTGTAGTCCCATTACCGGTAGAGGAATAAGTGACATGGTTGCAACCCGGAGCAAGAACAACATCAGACCATTCCTGAGAAATTCCGTTTCCGAAAATCTGCCAAACTTGAGACGTGCGAAAATATGGCGTACCAAGCGAACCACCCGCAAACACAGGAGTTTGGTCTAAGTCGCAGTTGATCTCGCCGGAAGGATTGCAAGTCGGCGGTGGAATAACCACTCGCCTCAGCCCGCTGATGTCCGACCTTACCGTTCCGCAGATATTGGTAGCGACAAGATGATAGTATCTTACGCCAAGAATATCATTAGGTATTACCGGTGACCGGTAACCGGTAACCGGTGACCCTGTAGCAATTTCAGAAGCACCAAACTCTGTTAAGCCTGTGGTATAGTTATTTGCAGTGGTATAATACCATTGCAAGGTAATCGGGGCTGAGCCGGTAAGGGTTACCGAAAGGGTGTCGGGACAAAAAGCAATGTCTTGTGTCGTTACCAAACCCACTGTATCGGGATGAATTGTGAATTTGGGGATATCGCCTGTGGTGATGCTGCCACTAAGAAGTATCCGTCCGCAAACGTCGCTCACGGTGTAGTGGTGAGTGCCGGGGGCTGTCGGTCGTCCGCTGATGGCAACAGGATGCCCATATTCTCGGAAGTCGGTCGTGGTGCCGGATACCGAGATGCCCTCAGGGGTGCCAACCGATATGTGGCGTGTGCCATCCGTCCACCATTCGAGAAACAAGGTTCGTCCCATCACCGACGGAAATTCGATCTCCTCTATCTGCTCGCCGGAGCAAAGAATTTGATGCAAGGGTGCTGATGGACACCACTGCGGAATGGGACAATGAGCAAAATTTTTGGTCGCAAAAGCTGCGATGAGGATTGAGATAAAGATTGTTTTTTTCATGATTGTTTTGTTATTTATGGTTTATGATTTATGATTTATGATTTAGGGCAATAAAAAAAAGCGGACTTGAATATCCGCCATTGAGGTCGTGAGAATAACCCATTATTATGAATAAGTAAGTCCGCATTTTTGCGAACGTTTACTATCCTTATAATAACTTTTGAAATTTCTCACGTTTCAATGACAAGAATTAGCTAAACGCTATTTTATATTTTCATTTATTTCATGGTTTGGGGGTTTTTTGTTAAAACTTTTTGCAAAGATACAAAAAGTTTCGCAATTTTAACACTTTTTAAGAAAAAAACTGCATTTTTAACACTTTTTAAGAATTTTATTTGGAAAATTTGTTGTAATTTTGCAGAAAAAAATGTTTATGAAAAGATATTCGGAAGAAACTTTGACTGTCGGGCAGATGCTCGAAGGCACCATCGCTCTATTCACTCCTAAACATAATTTTCAGAACATAGGAGAGGCAAAAATTTGGGCGAAAACAAATGTTGTCGGACTATATTTGAACAAGCATACGCAAGAATCCATTCGTGTATCCAAAAGTGCAATAGATAAATATCTAAGTAGCAAAGCCGTTGAGAAAAGTGTTAATCTTGATGTTCATTTATCCGCACTGAAAAAGTTACCCGAACTGATAAAAACTTCTATTCTAAAATACAGACAGAACGATAAAGAACATAATCCTGACATCAAGGAAATACAGCGTTTTTATGGAGCAGTTGATTACGAAAAAGCTATTTATCCTGTGAAAATAACCGTAAAAGCATATCGTATTGGAGAAAGCAAAGCGTATTCTTACGAAGTAATGAAAATAGAAAGCCCGACAATTGATATCTAATTGTCGGAGCTTTCTTAAATCAGCCGGGCACGTTAGTGACCGACATCTTTCACCGTCTGACATTTCGCTGAAAGCTGCCTTTCACCCCTCGCCGAAATCCTGTTTGTCAGAAACAGAACAGTCGGTCGTCTGATATTTCTGCTACAAAGGTACAAATAATTTTTGAATCACACAAATTTTTCTCAAATTATTTTTTACGTGCGTTTTCCACCACCAAATTTTGCCAAATCAAAAATAATTTCGTATCTTTGCAGAAAAAATCTGTAAGGGCGAGGCATGCCTCGCCCCTACAAAACTAAAAATCAAAATGAAAAAAATGACCAATCACCGATGGACAGTCTGTGCTTTACTGTTCTTGGCAACAACCATCAACTACCTCGACAGACAGGTGCTTTCCCTCACGTGGAAAGAATTTATTCAACCCGAATTTCATTGGACTGACTGGCACTACGGCTTAATTACCGCAACGTTTGCTTTGGTCTACGCAATCGGAATGCTGTTTGCCGGACGTTTTGTCGACTGGCTCGGAACGAAAAAAGGATTCCTTTGGGCAATTTTTATTTGGTCGATCGGAGCGTGTTTGCACGCCATTACCGGAATTGCAACCTCCGGTATCGTAGCAGGAGATTGGCTCGTCGGCTTTGAAGGTGCACGGCATTCCATCGAACGATTTATCGAAGTGGGTGGAAGTGTGGGAATGGTCATCAATGTCAGCGTCGTGTTGATGATTTTTGCTCGCGTGGTGTTGGCAATTGGTGAAGCCGGAAATTTCCCCGCTGCCATCAAAGCAACTGCCGAATATTTTCCAAAAAAAGACCGTGCATTGGCAACCGCAATTTTTAACGCAGGCTCTACAATCGGTGCACTGGCTGCTCCTTTGAGCATTCCAATACTTGCCAAATACTACGGATGGGAAATGGCGTTTATCATCATCGGTGCTCTTGGCTTTTTGTGGATGGGCTGGTGGGTATTTGCTTACGATAAACCCGAAAAACATAAAAAAGTAAACCAAGAAGAATTGAAATATATTTTGCAAGACCAAGACGAAACCTCTGCAACAGGCGAAAATCAAGGACGAAAACTGTCCTGGTCTGAATGTTTCAAACTTAAACAAACCTGGTCGTTTGCTTTCGGAAAATTTATGACCGACGGCGTTTGGTGGTTTTATCTGTTTTGGATGCCCGCTTATTTGGCGGACGGCTACGGCTTGAATATGTCTGATCCGAAAGGGCAATTAGCGATTTTTGTGGTGTATGCCATTGTGATGATTTCCATTTACACCGGAGGTTATTTACCCAAATATTTTATGGAGAAAAAAGGTCTGGATCCTTACGCCGGACGCATGCGTGCAATGTTCATCTTTGCTCTGTTTCCGCTGTTGGCACTGTTGGCACAACCTCTCGGCATCAAATACTCGTTTTGGATTCCGGTGATTATCATCGGTATTGCGGGTGCAGCACATCAATCGTGGTCGGCAAATATATTTTCAACGGTTGGCGATATGATTCCGAAATCGGCTGTGGCAACCATCGTCGGAATCGGCGGAATGGCGGGAGGTTTGGGTTCTTTTGCCATCAATTTGGGTTCGGGTGCTCTGTTCGATTATGCTGATAAAACGCAAATGGTGTTCATGGGTTTCATCGGAAAACCTGCCGGATATTTCATCATCTTTTGCGTTTGTGCTGTGGCATATCTTATCGGATGGACGGTTATGAAAACATTAGTTCCAAAATATAAACCTGTTGTGTAATGAAAACAAAAATTTTACAATTCGGAGAAGGAAATTTTCTCCGTGCATTCGTGGATTGGATGATCCAAAAATCCAATGAGCAAGGCATAACGGACTACGGAGTTGTCGTGGTTCAGCCTATTGATCAGGGTTTGGTCGACATTCTGAAAGCCCAAAACTGCCAATACAACGTGTATCTCGAAGGGGTTAAAGATAAAAAACCCGTGAAAGAAATCACGAAAATAACTTGTATTCAAGATGCGATCAATCCTTATGTGGATTATGCAAAATATGAGGCATATGTTCTAAATCCGGATTTGGAAATCATCATTTCCAACACAACCGAAGCGGGCATTCGTTACGAAGAAGGCGAAGATATTTTTGCCATGCCTCCCGCCTCTTTTCCTAGTAAAATCACGGCTTTGCTGTATAAGCGGTTTCAAAAATTCAACGGCGATCCGTCCAAAGGTTTGACTTTGATTCCTTGCGAACTCATCGAACACAACGGAACCAAACTGCGTGAATGTATCGAAAAACATGCGAAAGCCAATCATCTTGGCGACGAATTTTTGACGTGGATACATACAAGTTGTCAATTTGCCGACACCCTTGTCGACCGCATTGTTTCAGGGTTTCCAAAAGATAATATCGATGAAATTCAAGCCGAATTAGGCGAAAAAGACAACATGGTTGTGAAAGGCGAATACTTTCATGTTTGGGCGATTTCACCAACAACGATACAAGCCAAATTCCCGATGAATCAAGCCGGAATGAACGTTTTGTTTATGGACGATATCACACCGTTTCGCGATAAAAAAGTGCGTGTTCTCAACGGTTCGCACACGGCTATGGTGCCAACCGGTTTGCAAATGGGTTGCCAAATCGTGATGGACGTTTTTGAAAATCCAATCATGGAACACTTCATCAACACAATGGTTTCAGAGGAAATCCTTCCTGCCATTGATGGCGACAAAAACGAACTCAAAACTTTTGCCGAAAGCATAGTCGAACGTTTTTACAATCCGTTTATCAAACATCAACTTTCGGCGATTTCGCTCAACTCGTTGTCGAAATGGGAAGCCCGCAATTGGCCTACGGTCAAAGATCATCATTTCAAACTCGGAAAAACCGCAAACCGTTGTCAATTCTCGTTTGCAGCGTTGATGGTGTTGTATTCCGGAAACGCAAAAATCACGTTTACTCCCAACGATAATCCCGAACATATCGCATTTATTCAAACGAATTTCGATGTGAATCATTTGGAAGAATCCATCTCAAAAATCGTGAAAAAAGAATCCAAAATTTTTATGGAAGATTTTTCGATGGTTCCCGATTTTATTCCGAATGTGGCGAAACATTGCAAAAACATTTTGGATAACGGTATGGAATCTGCGTTACAATCGTTGTAAATAAGTTACAATCTATGCAACACTCCGAACATTTAGATTTACATCTCATTCAATTTTCTCCGGAATGGGGAGAAGTTGACCAAACGTTGAAACGGCTGGAAACATTGATTAATTCGTCGTTCGAACGTGAAGACAGAGCATTGCCTGCCTCTGAAAATCCGCAATTAATTGTTTTGCCCGAAATGTTTTCAACCGGATTCAAATTTCGCAAAGAAGTTGCAGAACCCATGAATGGCACCACATTGCAATGGATGCAAAAAACGGCGATATCGCTAAATTCCGCAATTTACGGGAGTTTGCTGATTTTAGAAAACGAAAAATTATACAATCGCGGTTTTTTTGTTTATCCTGATGGAACGTATACATACTACAACAAACGTCATTGTTTTGTGATGAGCGACGAACCGAAATACATCACACCGGGCAACGAAATTGTAACCGTTGAATATGCCGGATGGCGTTTGAGACTGAACATTTGCCACGATTTGCGATTTCCGGTTTGGAACAAAAATATCTACAAAAACGGCGAATATGATTACGATATTTTGTTGTATGTTGCTTCGTGGGCAGAAGGACGAGCCTCTGCTTGGCGTATGTTGATGCACGCAAGAGCCATCGAAAACATCGCCTATTGTGTCGGCGTGAATCGCATTGGAAAAGACGGCGACGGCTACTCCTATCGAGGCGATTCGATGGTTGTAGATGCGAAAGGAACTGCCATTGCTATGGCAAATCCAAACGAGGAACAAACGATTTTTGTGAGCATATCCAAATCAAATCTTTTCGAATTTCGAGAAAAATTTGCTGTCGGAACAGTCTGGGATTCTTTTGAAATTAAAGTATAGCATAGGATTTTTGACCATCGGCTTGATGTTTTTTCTGAGCGGATGTTCGAGTACAAGATACGTACCCGAAGGAGAGTATTTGCTCACGCAAACAACCGTAAAAAGAGATAATATAGCGGTTTTGGATTTTTTAAGAAGCGAGGAAAACAAACAAAGACGTCGGAATTTTTCCACCTCCCATCTGTCCAGAAGTGATTTCGTGCCGCTGCAAAGACAAGTGGCTAATAGTCGATTCTTTGGTGTTCCGTTAAGATTATGGATGTACAATTCGGTCGACATAGAAAAAAATAATTGGTGGGCAAGAACCATGCGAAAAACCGGACAGCCTCCTGTGATTTTCGATAGCGTTTACGCCGACCTGTCTGTTCGACAAATGCAGCAATTTCTCGTTAATAACGGCTATTTCAATTCAACGGTGCATTACGATGTGGAAACATTGAAACGCCGACAAAGAGTGAGCATAACATTCGATGTGAATCTGGAACAAGGTTATCATTACCGAGATGTGAATGTCGATGTGCAAGATGATAGTTTGAAACCTTTGTTTGAAAATTGGTCGGTCTATACGTTGATAAAATCCGGAGAACCTTATGATGTCGAGGTTTTGGAAGCCGAACGTTTGAGAGTTACACGGTATTTGCAAAATTCAGGATACTACTCGTTTAACAGAGATAACATTACTTTTTCGGTCGACAGTTCGCTGAACGCATTTTTAATGGATGTTACCATGGTTGTAGCCCCTCCCTCAAACGGGAATCATCACGAAAAATATACCTTTTCCGAAATTTATATTTTTCCGGACGAAAGACCCGGACAAACCGGAACAAGATTCGACACCACAACGTACAGTTTACCAAGATTTCGGAAAGATACCGCACCGTTGAATTATCATTTTGTTCACAGTCGTCCGTTGCAAATCAAACCGCGTACGGTCGTTTCGAAATTAGCCATACAACCCGGAGATCCGTACAGTTTGGTGGCAGTCGACCGAACATACGAAAATCTTTTGGATTTGCGTATTTTACGAACCGGCAATATCGCCATTCAGCCACAACCGATAGATTCCAACCATCCGCAATACGTGTTGAACACCACCATTGAAACCCGACAATCCTCCGAAAACGTTTGGGGAAACGAACTTGAAATAACAACATCCTCTACTTCCGGCATGACCGGAACCGTCATCAATACATCACTTCAAAACAGAAATTTGTTTGGCGGTGCCGAAATTTTAAGTCTGCGATTGCGAGGACAATTGGAAGTGCAATATCTTTTGGATAAAGCCGCCAGAGAGCGAGACGGAGGCTCTCAATTTATTGACAACTACGACTTTGGAATCAGTGCCAATTTGGACATTCCAAGATTTATCTCGCCGTTTGATTTACGACAAACCAATGTACACAGACCTCGAACGTTGATCAATCTCAGTTACAGTTATCGCTACAGATTAGACTATTACAACCGCCGATTGACCAATTTGGCGTTTGGATATTCTTGGCGAGGTTCGCGGGTTACACACACCCTTTTCCCTTTGGATATCAACTTTATCAACATTTCTTTGGATGATCAATTTCAGGTAAAAATCGACACCCTTTCGCAGAACAATCGCCGATTGGAATATCAATACAAAGACCACTTTATTTTTGCAGCACGATACGGTTTTTCGTTTAGCGGACAGCAAGGCAATCGTCCGATAAATTTTAACGCATTTCGATTTTCCTTAGAAACTTCGGGAAATGCATTAAATGCTCTCAGTCAAGCACTTGGCTCGCCTAAAAACAGCGATGGTATGTATCAATTTTTCGGTTTGGGTTATGCTCAATATCTCCGTTCCGATGCGGATTTCAGACGATATTGGTTTTTAACCGACCATCAGGTTCTCGTTACACGATTGATGGGCGGAGTTGGTATTGCTTACGGAAATTCGGAAGTTTTGCCTTACGAAAAAGGATTTTTTGCCGGCGGAACCAACAACATTCGAGCATGGCCTATGAATTTTTTGGGTCCGGGAAGTTACAGCAATCCTCCGGACAAGCCCAATATCGAGCGAATTGGTGATATTGTTTTGGTTGGAAATGTGGAATATCGTTTTCCGATTAGCGGAGCGTTCAAAGGTGCACTGTTTACGGATTTCGGGAATATCTGGCTTGGCAAGGAAAATGAAATTTTTCCGGATGGTAAATTTGAATGGAAAAACGTGGCAAACGATCTTGCTGTTGGTGGAGGTTTCGGTTTTCGTTGGGATTTGAGTTTTTTGGTGATACGTTTGGATGCCGCCACCCCATTGCGAAATCCGGCAAAACCTAATGGCGAAAAATGGGTCATCAGACAGATTCAACCCAAAAAATTTGTGTTAAATTTCGGAATCGGATATCCGTTCTAAGTATTGAAAATGAATATCGCAAAAAACATATTAGCCTTGTTCGGCTGGAAAGTCGTCGGAATGGTTCCTACCGAAAAAAAATTCGTGTGTGCTGTTGCTCCGCACACCAGTTTTTGGGATTTTATTTGGGGACGATTAGGGTTTTGGGCGATAGGTATTTCAGCCAATTTTTTAATCAAAAAAGAATTTTTTGTTTTTCCGATCAAACGGTTGTTGCTACGTATGGGCGGCATTCCCGTGAATCGTCAGCAAGCCCGAAACACCGTGCAATACTGCGTTGATTTGTTCAACACTAAAGAAAAATTAACGTTAACCATTACGCCCGAAGGCACACGAAAACTCACCCACAAGTGGAAAAAGGGATTTTATTATATCGCCCATCAAGCTAAGGTTCCGTTGTATATCGGTTTTATTGATTACCAAAAAAAGGAAACCGGCATTTTGCAAAAATTCGACATTACAGGAGATTTCGAAAAAGACCTCATCGAAATTCAAAACCTTTTACGAGGCCACGTCGCCAAATTTCCCCAAAATTATTCTTTGTCGGAGTAGGTTTTGGGTTGTGTTTTACCCATTTTCAAAAAAAACTTTGTCTGTTCCAAAAAAAAGTTGTATCTTTGCCGAAAATCTGTAAAGGCGATGTATGCATCGCCCCTACAAAAAAATAAATACCATGAAAAAACTCTTTCTCCCCCTGCTATGCATCGCACTTTTTATGGGATGCAACAACTCATCTACTCGTAAGCCGTCAAGCGAAGACGTGCTGAAATCGCTGCGTTTGGCTAACGACTACTTTATGGAAAAGTATAGCGACCCCGCAGAACCAATCCCTTACCCTTCGCGTAATCGCCATTACCAATCAAACTTGTGGACGCGTGCTTACTATTACGAAGGTCTTATGGATCTTTGGAAAATTGACCCACAACAACGCTATTTGGACTACGCTCTGGAATGGGGCAACCAACACGAATGGAAACTTCGTAACACCGGAGAAGAAGGCTGGAAAACTCGCAATGCCGACGATCAATGTGCCGGACAAATCTATTTATTCCTTTATGAATTGGAAAATAGACAACCCGAACATTACATCGCCAACATCAAACGTTCGATAGACTCGATGATGGTTACAGACCGAATAGACGATTGGCATTGGATCGATGCTATTCAAATGGCAATGCCTATATTTGCTCAAATCGGCAATATCACCGGCGATCAAGCATATTACGACCGAGCACACGATATGTATCTTTACGCTAAACATCAACACGGCACCAACGGACTTTACAACCCTGCACACGGACTTTGGTGGCGAGATAAAGATTTCGTCCCGCCCTATACGGAACCAAACGGAAAAGACTGCTATTGGTCGCGTGGCAATGGATGGGTGGTCGTGGCGATGGCTCGTATGCTCGACTTACTTCCCAAAGATATTGCTTATCGCAAAGAATACGAAACCATGCTGGTGGATATGTGCAAGGCTTTGAAAAAAGTTCAGCGTGAGGACGGACTTTGGAATGTCAGTCTGCATGACCCCAACCACTACGGCGGAAAAGAACTTACCGGAACGGCTATGTTTGTTTACGGTATGGCTTACGGAGTGAATAACGGTTTGTTAAGCAAAAAAGAATTTGCACCGGTAATCTATAAAGCATGGAATGCTATGGTCAAGGATTGCCTGCATCCCAACGGTTTTTTAGGCTATGTGCAAGGCACCGGAAAAGAGCCCAAAGAAGCACAACCCGTTACCTATAACCTCGAATGCGATGAAGCAACAGGATTCTGTCGTCCCGACTTCGAAGATTATGGTCTCGGTGCTTTCCTGATGGCAGGAACAGAGATTTACAAGATGAAATAAAACTCCAAATCATAATCAAGCGATAAAATAATAATCCTGAACAGATTATGAAAAAAATCCTATCCATAAACACCATACTCTTGCTATTGGCGAGCAGTTGTGCGATACAGCATGCTGAAACGGATTGGCCTGAGATAACCAAAGAATCTAAGCCTTGGACGCGTTGGTGGTGGATGGGTAGCGATGTGGATTCGCTCAACTTAACCTATAATTTGGAAATGTTTGCCAATGCCGGAATCGGTGGGGTGGAAATTACGCCTATATACGGCGTAAAAGGGAGAGAAGAGCATTATATCCCTTATCTCTCTCCCGAATGGATGACGATGTTGGCTTATACCCAAAAAGAGGCTGCTCGCCTGAATATGGGTGTGGATATGAATCTCGGCACCGGATGGCCCTTTGGCGGACCTGAAATCACTATGAAAGATGCTGCTACAAAAGCCATCTTTCTAAAATACGAACTTAAAGGTGGAGAACAACTCAAAGAACCCATTGTGGTTAACGACAGCAGACAAACAGATATCGCCTATCTAAGCAAATTAATGGCATATCCTCTCCATGGAAAAGCAATTGACATCACCGATAAACTTACTGCCGACGGAATTTTGAATTGGACAGCACCGCAAGAAAACGATTATCTATTGGTTGCCCTCTTTATCGGAAAAACGTTGCAACAGGTCAAAAGAGCGGCTCCGGGTGGTGTGGGTTATGTCTTAGACCATTTCTCCAAAGAGGCTGTGATGCGGTATTTTGAAAAATACGACCAAGCATTTGCCACAAGCAAAACCTCTTTTCCAAACAATTTTTTCAACGATTCGTATGAAGTTTACGGTGCCGATTGGACTCCCGATTTCTTAACCGAATTTGAACAACGAAGAGGATACCTTTTGCAGGATTATTTTCACGAATTGTTAGCCAACGGAACAACGGATGTTTCCAAACGTGTCGTGTCGGATTATCGCGAAACGATCGGCAATATATTGAAAGATAATTTTACCGTTCCTTGGACCAATTGGGCACATTCGCACGGCGTGAAAACCAAAAATCAAGCACACGGTTCACCTGCCAATCTCTTGGATTTGTACGCCGCTGTAGATATTCCGGAAGGTGAAATCTTTGGAAATTCTGATTTTAACATTCCGTTTTTGAGAACAGATACTTTCCGTAAGAAAAATGATGGAGATCCCACTGTGTTGAAATATGCCTCTTCGGCTGCAAATATCACCGGAAAAAAATATATATCTTGCGAAACATTTACTTGGTTGACCGAGCATTTCCGAACATCTCTTTCGCAATGCAAACCGGAAATCGATCAAATGTTTATCTCCGGAATCAATCATGTTTATTTTCATGGTTCGACGTATTCCCCCAAAGAAGCCGCTTGGCCCGGTTGGAAATTTTATGCCTCCATAGATATGACGGCGACAAACCCTTTTTGGAAAGATGCGACGGCATTTTTCGATTATATCACTCGCACCCAATCTTTCCTGCAATCGGGAAAACCGGATAACGATTTCTTGTTGTATTTTCCTATGTACGATATTTGGAATGACCGGCGTGGCAATCACTACCTGCCGTTTGCCATTCACGGCATGCGCGACCGATTGCCTGAATTTGTTGCTGCTGTAGAAAACATCATGGCTTGCGGATACGATGTAGATTATATTTCCGACTTCTATATTCAATCGACAACCATGGAAAAAGGCTTGTTGAAAACCATGGGAGGAACGAAATACAAAGCCTTGATTTTGCCCGCTACCCATTTGATTCCCGTCGAAACGATGCAACAAATCATCAAATTAGCCGTGCAAGGAGCATGCATTATTTTTGTGGATCATTATCCTGCGGATGTCCCCGGATTGTCGCAATTGAAAGAAAGACGAAATCAATTCAAGGCTTTATCGCAAATGTTGCCTGCGGTAAATTCGTTCGATAAAACAACCGAACATCGATTCGGAAAAGGAAAAATTATCACCGGAAACGGAACGAATTACGCCGAACTTTTGGAAAAATCCGGTGCAAAAAAAGAAGTTTTTTCAAGCGAGTTGGGCGGACAAATGCTTCGCCGAAGCCATAAGTTGGGCTATACTTACTTTTTTACAATGTTGACAAACCGTCCGATTGATCAATGGGTTCCGATAAGCATCAACGCAAAAAGTGCTTTGTTTTTTGATCCGATGACCGGCAAATCCGGACAAGCCTCGTTGAGACAAAACAACGGTAAAACCGAAGTATACATGCAACTCAAACCGGGGCAATCCATTATTTTGAAAACGTTTACCCATAAAACCATTCGCACCAAATCTTGGGATTATTATCAAGCAACCCATCGACAAACCATCCTTTCAGAGGGTTGGCAATTATCTTTCCCCGAAAGCGAACCCGCCATATCTGAAACCTTTGCCTTGAAAACGTTATCCTCTTGGACAGACCTCAACCACAAAGATCTCAAACGAAATATGGGTACCGGTCGTTATACCATTCAATTTGATTTCCAAAAAGAAGTCGGCAAAGAATACCGCTTGGATTTGGGCGATGTCAGAGAAAGTGCTCGTGTGAAACTCAACGGCAAAAATGTTGGGATTTTGTACGCCGTTCCTTTTGAAACCCTTATCGGTTCCTTCCTAAAAAACGGCGAAAACACCCTTGAAATAGAGGTAACCAATCTCCCTGCCAATCGCATTGCCGATTACGATCGACAAGGCATCGAATGGCGTATATTCCACGAAATAAATTTTGTAAACATCGCTTACCAAACCACCAAATTCGACACTTGGAACCTTGTCCCGTCTGGATTATTAGGTCCGGTTACGATTCAGGAACTCAATCCGTTACAACCGTAACTATTTTTGATTGGTTTATGACCATGACGTGCTGAATCCTTTACCGATTATGTTTCTCACTCCATTCGGCGTAGAGTTCTAACATTCTGCGAGGGGTGGTGGCATAATAATTATAGCCGGAACGACGTTCTCGCTCGATTTCTGCCAAACTGTTCTTTTTGATGCCGTCTCGTCCGGTAAAAAACGGTTGGTTGGTTTCCAAATCATGAAAACGTCCCCAAATCGGCGGTGCAGAAGGGTCTTGAACCACACGACGATCGTTTGATCCGTTTTCGTCAACGAAACTTTCTACACGAATTCCAAAAACTTTGACCCTTTCGTACCACGCTGCAGCCGCATTAATGGCTTGTTTCATTTCCGGCGTAGGATTATCGAATTCCATTAAAAACATCACAACTTCCGCCCCCTCTGCACCGCTCAACGACGGCAATTCGTAAGTACGTGCACTCGTCGGCAACAACGTGTGTTCGTCGTGTTGAGCACACCATGTTGTTAGGGTTCCGTTTTGACGATATTGCATTTGAAGTGTAACATCAATGCCTCGTTGTAAGGCTTCGGCACATTTTTGAATCAACGCCGGATCATCAACAAGCGTAAAAAGTTCATCTCTTTCGGAAATCTTTTTTAGGATATTCATCATGTTGATCATCGCTTCATCGTTGAACGTAATACGTGTGAAATAACCGCCATAACCCGGTTGCAACGGATAATACTGAGGCCAGCCACCATTCGGATATTGGGCTTCGAGTAGATAATTTAACCCATTCAAAAATGCATTTTTGTACGTTTCATCTCGAGTTTGATGGTACATTCTTGCCAAAAAATTCATTTCCAAAAAGAGTGCATCGTTATCAATAGTTACATCGTTAATATTGGTTTTGTCGGCAAGAACTCGTTTCTTTTCGTTTTCGCTTAGTGTGTTGTGCATCGGTGTATTTTTAGGCCAACCGCCGATATTACGTTGGTAAAGCAACACGTTTTCGGCAATGTTTTTGGCTTCTTGACTGCCATACCACGCCTCCGGTTGTCGCATCGCCACACTCGCCCAATTCAGATCTTGAATACGCGGTTTCACATGTTCAGCCAACGGCAATCTTGCTCTACGCATACTGTTTACAACCATTTCCGCTACTCGGGTGGCACCAAGCCCATTCAAATGCGTATCATCTTGCAAGCCTTGCGGATGTTTCGGCGAATCACCGGGGTTAAGCCACATGTAAAATTCTTTGGAATCCTCAGGTCCGCTGCGTTGCAAAAGTGCACGGGTTTGCTGTTCCACATCAATCAACGGAACACCGAGTTGTCTTGCCAATTCACGAACGGCTTGAACGTAGTCGCCAAGCGTGTTTACAGGAGTTTCACCCTCAAACTTACGTCGAGCAACCTGTGTCAAAAGCACCGGATGTGCACCTTTGGCACGGGTTTCGTTCACATACATCGTTAGAAAATCACGAAACGAACCGTCGGGATCGGTATAACGTCTCGGGTCTTCGTTTTTTTGGTCGTTATGACCGAATTGAATAAACACATAGTCGCCGGGAGTCAGTTGATCTAAAACGGTTTTCCAAAGTCCTTCATCGAAAAAACTTTTGGTACTTCGACCGTTTCGGGCATGATTTTCGACCACCACATTGTCGTTAAAAAATTGCTGAAACATCATTGCCCAGCCACGTTCGGGGTCGCCAATGGTGGTGTCTTTGTTAGCCATAGTTGAATCACCGATGGTGAATACCGTGATTTTTCCGGTAGAAGGTGCGTTTGCCGACAAAAGAAATGCCGCAAACAGCATACAAATTGCAAGAATTTTAGTTTTCATAATGAGGATTTTTTGAAGTTAAGATTTTTACAAAGGTACGACTTTTTTTTGTTATTTCAAAATTTTTTTGTAACTTTGCAAAAATTTTTGGTATGCTTGCAAAAGGCAACACATATTTTTTGAACACCCGTAGGGGCGTATTGCATACGCCCCTGTTGACATTTGCCACAACCGTTGGCAAGGGCGTATGCAATACGCCCCTACAAGGCGTTTACCCCCCACCCCCGCAATCGCCTGCAAATCATTAGTTTACGCATTTTTTAATAAACGTACAAACCGTATCGGATCGTGTTTCGATACGGTTTTTTCATATAATCAATTCAACAATTAAACAATTAAAAGTCTGCCCCAAGGAGGCGGACGTTAAACTTCAAAACACACCATGAAAAAATTAATTTTACCTCTCGTGACATTCGGCATCCTGTTCAATGCCTGCAACAAAGACAAAAACGAGGAATCGAAGAAACTTGTTTCGAAAATTACCTATTCCTGGATGAACAACAGCGGACCAGGCTCCTCTGCCGATAACTTCGAGTATGACGATCAAAACCGATTGGTCAAGTATTACTGGACGATTGAAGGCTCCACCGAAAGACGCGAAACCACATTTGTCTACAGTGGCAACAGCAACACGCCCACAAAACTTGTACACACAAATAAATATTACGGAGAGGAGGAGTATAGCTACGAAGAATTGTTTGAATATGTTGGCAATCAGGTGCTCCGAATTAGCTCAGGGGGAGATGGATCAGACACATTGTTTTTAACCGTTGATGCTAACGGACGAGTAACAAAGGAGAATTATGGAGCAAGAAGTTCCAGCGAATATAACTTTGTTTACAATTCAAACGGGAATATCGAAAAAAGGATATATTCTTATATTGATTGGGAAGACGGAACACCTGTTGTAAGCGAGCTAATCTTAACCTATTCCGATGTAAAGTCTGTTTTCCGCCATGCCAATGTTACGGATTGGCTTATGTGGTTGCGGTTCAATGTGTTATTCTCTAAGTCAGGGTATATGCTTGGGGGATATCAGTCGGTTGGGCAGAGTGGGATCACCAATTTTGCCTACACGGTAGATGCGGATGGCTATGCTTTAACTCGTGTTGAGACTTTCAGCGAGGGAAGCAGTTCAGAGACAGCAACGTTTACATACATCAACGCAAAATAAAGATAATTGTAGAGGCAAGGCTCGGTTGCTGAGCCTGTCGAAAGTTATTTTTTAATCAAAAAAAACCGAAACATTGCTATTTCGGTTTTTTTTTCGTATCTTTGCACTTGCATTCGTGTAAACTTAAAACTAAATATAAATTATCAACCTAAAAAAAACAAC
>Ga0099364_10006780_pt1 | contig 16588 bp, 21 predicted proteins | sample TergutTh196P3_FD_73070 | JGI IMG/M metagenome (GOLD analysis project Ga0099364, IMG submission 73070) | Microcerotermes parvus P3 segment gut microbial communities from Pointe-Noire, Republic of the Congo - Th196 P3 | ecosystem: Host-associated > Arthropoda: Insects > Digestive system > Gut ... | reverse complement strand
TTGCCGCGCAACGCGGCAAACGCCGGTATTTTTTGAAATATTAAAACGTTGAAACCGCATGAAAATCGTAGCCATAGACGTAGAAACCGCAGACTGGGGCTATCCCTGCGAAATAGGTATCGCCGAGATAGCAGACGGAAAAATAACCGACTCAAAGAGTTGGCTAATCAAACCATCGTGCTTTCCGAAAATGAATGCAAGGCATCAGGCTATTCACGGAATAATTACTGAACAGTTAGAACAGGCGCCAACGTTCAAAGAAATATGGAGCGAATTAAAGCCATACATAGAGGGCGTTTTGCTCGTCGCCCACAACGTCAAATTTGATATTGACTGTATAGTTAGCGAGATGCAGCGATTGAAAATAAAAACGAAGCCGCTACATGGCTACTGCACATGCCTGCAAGCGCGTGAACATTTGAATATTCCAAGCCACAAATTGGACGCAGTTTGTAAGCATCTTGGAATAGAAATCGGAAACCATCATCGCGCAGAACACGACGCTAACCAAGATTGGCGCAATCAATCGCGACACTGGGCTACCGGCAAGCGGCGCATCTTACAGAAACGCTCAAGGCGGTTGGGTCAATGGCAATATAAGGAATGTTTTCGCAACCGCTGGTAGCGTTGCCGTATGCGTTACTGCGACGCCTGACAATGTGACAATAAATCAGGTGGGCGGTGTAGGCAACTGGGCAACAAACCTCGTTGTAAATGTAAGAGAAACCGTCGTAAAAACAGACGGCGAGTTTCGTCAGGCGCGACAAATTGAAGAGGGCGAATTTCATTCAATACTTGATTTGGTATTAACGCTCGGCGGCGGCAAATATGCCTTGCGCAATTCCTTCATTGCTGAATACGAGGATTTACCCGAAGACCTAAATACTGCGTCCGGCGCGTTAGTGGAAGTAGTAGAAACGCAAACGCCGGGACAATACTTTTCGGTAACGCTCACCAATTTTTCCAATCGCGGAAAATGGATGCGGTATATAACCGGCGGTAATTGGGCAACGCCATACCCATTTTGGAAACGGCTCGACAACCAAACGCCGCTCAAATACGCTTTTGCAGGCGAGCCACACCGCGAGTTTGTGATAACAGGTGGCGGTCCCTCACATTCAACGCCAAAGGGAATAAAATTGGAATTTACCTTTCCGATGATAATCACGGAAGAATTTAATGGTATTCTTGACTTTTCTTGCTCATTAAATTTTGATGTTCTCGGAACTAATTATCATGGGACGCTTCGAGGTCAGGCTGCTTTTCAAAAAACAGCGGGAAGCATTAACGTAAATGCGTCTTCACATTCATTTGTCGGGCAAAAAGATTGGAGCGAGCCTTATGCTGCGTGTGGCAATGTTCAAATGGTATATTCGCAAGGAATGACGTACTCTATCATTACATTGACATTCACAGACTTGTATCATGGCAACTTCCCAACCGAAGACGACAATTTTAGTATTGAAAATATAATAGGGCGTATAGTTGAGGATTTATAATAGAATATACAAAGGTTTAAAGCATGGAATACCGATTTTTCTTAATAAATGAGCGTACCGGCGTACAGACGGAAATTGACGAGCCGGTAAAGTTTGACGGATTTAAGCCGTTGTTTAAGCGCGACCCGAAATGTCATGGCGTGACGTGGGAGTTTGCCGAGCAAAAACTTGAATTTTACGGAAAAAGCGGGCTTATGATAAAAGAAGAATACGAGCAGTACGGAATAAATGCAAGTATCAAATTCGTTGTAGAAATAAACTGCGGTGGCGACTGGCAGGAGTTTTACAGCGGTATGCTTGATTTTGCTTTATATGAGGATACCTCGGGCGCAAAGTTTTTTGTCAGCATCACCGTTGCGCAGACTTCCGTATTGACAACGCTAAACAGTCGCTTTGGCACAAAGGTAGATTTGGAAAGCTTAGCATCGTTTGACGGCTCGGAAATGACGAAATATGAAAATCTTGGAAGGGAGATAAAAATACCCTCGAAAACAAGGAGGGAGGTAAACAGGGCAGAGATGCTTTCTGACAGCGTGTTTTATCCTGGCGCAAGAAATAATGATACGTGGTTTAAAGTTCCATTTGGGCAAGTCACAAGCAACGATTTCGATAAGTTTGATACCGAATCGATGTTTAGAGAATGTGGTGACCCTAACAGATTTCCAAGAGAGAGCGTAATTTTTGAGAATATGCCAAGCAATATGATGGATAGAAATAAATTCTTACGCGTTAAGTTTCATATGGAGTTTGAACATACGTTCACTAATTCAAATGAAGAGAAAGAATTATTTATTTTAAGACAGCCTTTGCCATTAGGTACTCCTACGGGGTTACGTGGTATTGTCTTTAACAATGGCGATTTACTACCACAAGCGCTGGATTATAATGAGCAACAGAATTTTACAGAACACGACGGATACACACGTGGCATTACAGCATATTTAAGAGTACGTAATACCGGCAACAATTCAAGCATAACCATCAAAGCAGGCTCTTTTATTGAAATATCCGGCGACAGTTATTTTGAGCCTACCGACTGCAGAGTGTTTATGGTGCACGAGACCCTGTCGCGTCTCACGGAGGCGATAACCGACAGCGCCTTGAATGCCAAAAGCGATTATTTTGGGCGCAGCGACAGCGAAATAAATCAAAACGTCACTGACGGCGCCGGTTCTTTAAGATGTTTCACAAACGGACTGATGCTGCGACAGGCTGAATATGAAAACACAGAGGATCCGAAACCAAAATTTACAGTATCATTTAAGGATATTCTTGATGGTCTTATTGCTATCGATGCTATAGGCTGGGGCGTAGAAGATGACAAATATCTGCGCATCGAACCTTGGGAATACTTTTATACCGATGATGTTGTTCTTGTCTGCGATGATATTGCCGAAATAAACCGCAAGTTTGATCACGCCATGTGTTTTTCGCAGGCAAATGTTGGTTATACAAAATGGGAGGCTGAGGAGCGTGACGGAATAGACGGCTTTCATGGGAAGCGGCAGTATCGCACAATAGCCCGAACGGAAAACAAATTGGAGCAATTTAGCAAATTTGTAGCAGACAGCTACGCCATAGAAGCTACGCGACGACGGCAAATTGCAGATAAGACAAGCGACTGGAGGTATGACAACGATATTTTTATTTTCGATTTAGATAGAGGCGACAACGGATTGCAGGTAAATACCGGCGCAGGCTTTGGCGCAACTGGACTGCACGACCCTGATACTGTGTTTAACGTAGAACTGTCGCCGGCGCGAAATGCTGCAAGGTGGTATTCGCATGTTATGCAAGGCGTAAAGGACGACAAATTGATTTTTACCGGTGCCGAAGGATACGCCGGTGCACGAACCGAAGCACAAAAAACAGACCCTGTAGTCAGCGTTAATATAGCAGAAAACACTGATATTTCGCCCGATATTATCGCACAGCCGGAAAAAAGAAATCCAAAAACCAAAGCGGAAACGGTGGAGTTTAATTATCCTCTGACGTTCAGAGATTTTAAAAGCATAAAAGCAAATCCATACGGATTAGTACAGTTCAATGGCGAGCACGGGTGGATAAAACAGATTGAAGCTGATTTGATAAGAGGGATGGCAAAGTTTACGTTGATACCGAAAAGAGAGATTTGAATTAAGAAATAAGATAAGAATTAAGAATTATGTATACGCCGGAGTTTTCGTTTGTTAGTTTTTGGGACGAAGGGTCGCTTGATGAGACGCGTCATGCCACGTCTCTACCGTATGTTTCGACCGATGATATTGCCTTTCAGGTAATCAGCGTTGCGCCTATAACAGCCGTGGTTATGACGGATATGGAGGGCAACACAATAGAAGAAACAAACAGGGAAATATTAAATTATAATGACGCGCACTTCATAAAACCGCAATTTACAAGCCGTCCAGACTGTTTTAGGCTTATATTGAAAAGCGGGTGGGATATTGTTTCAGGATTTAGCAATGTGTTTGTTTTGGTAGACGATGACGAGCAAACAAGCGTAGTGGCATATTGCAGCGATGGCGACAGTTTCGGATTTTCGTATGGTATAGGCGCTTTTATGAATAAAGTGCGACTGCCACTGCAGCTGATGGATGTAAAATTTTCGCAAACGCGCGATGTTTACGGAACGTTAAGCGGACGGCAAAAAATACTGTCGGCAAGCGTAAGAAACGAGTACGACATAGATACGGACTATATGACCGAAGAGATGCACCGAAATCTTATCATTGCATTGATGCACGACGAGGTGTATATAAGTGGGCAACTGCTGACGCAAACAGGCGATTATTCAGTTGATTGGGGCAATTATCTGATGAGCGGCGATACGAAAACAGCAAAGGGCAAATGTACGGTTTCGGCAAATGTAGTAAGCCGAAGCAGCAACTGTTCGCAAGAACCAAAAATGCAACTTGTGAACGATGATTTTGATTTAACTAATGATGATTTTGATTTAATTAATTGATATATAATATTTAAGACATGGCAAAAAAGGACTTAAAAGAATTTCCACGAAAAACATCCATTGACGACGGTGATTTTTTGGTTGGAGTAGATAAAAGCGGAAAAGGCTATTCGACTTCAGTAAACCATCTTGTGCCTAAGGGCGCTATTATCATGTGGAGCGGCGTCACGCCACCTGATGGCTGGGCTTTGCACGAGCCCCTGCGCGGCAGGTTTGTTGTTGGGTACGACCCGACGGATGCTGATTATAACGCTATAGGAAAAGCAGGCGGGAAAAAAGAGCACGCATTGACAAATACGGAAATGCCGCGACACAGGCACGATGTAGTTTATTGGGGAAACAACGACACCAACTCCGGCAATGCCAGATGGCGTGTTAATGGCATCACAGGAGGAAGCACCCCAAGCGGCTCCCCGGCTATGGAAAACAGGACAGGACAAACCCAATTTATCGGCGGCTCGGGCAACTCTCAAAGTGCTGCATCGGGCGTGGCGCACGAAAACCGCCCACCGTATTATGTTTTGGCGTATATAATTAAGGTGGTATAGGGCAACAAAAGCCTAATACAGTTAGTCAATTTTGATGAACGTGTAATTTCTAAACAAGTCGCTCATCGTCAATTCAAATGCGTTTAAGCTTTTTATTGTGTAATTTCTAGGCACACTACCTCCTCCTATTGAATGAAGCAGTTGAAGTTCGCTCGAAACGATTTGCCAAGTGAACGGCTGAGCGTCATCTTGAGTTATCCCGTCACTCGTATCCCATGTTTCGCCAGTTTGGTTGCTATGAAACACGTAGAATAGAGTGGTTTCAGTTGCTTCAGCCTCTTCGGTTTCTTCGGTCATAACCACCCATTTGCCGTATAGAAGCGTTTTGTTGAAGATTTCTTTTGGTTTGTCTTCGCTGCATCCCACCAATATTGCGGCTACAATTAAAATACATGCTAACTTTTTCATTGTTTAAAATATTAAATATATGGATTTATAAATTTTTGCTTTTATATACATTGAATGCGAATACGAAACTCTCTGCTGCCTCCAGACTGCTGATTTGATACGTTAAATTGAAAGGGCTTACCCGCACTTCACCATAAGCAACTACAGGCAAATGTAGATTATTAGCGTAGCGTTTGTCAGGGCTACCGTTTTTGTTCACATACTGATACTTGTAATCTAAAATCGCACTATCGGACGGAACAGTATCTTTTTCGAGGTACCTTGAGATACGATAATCCATTTCTACATTTTCAATTGGAAAGACTTCAAAATTTGAATGTGAATATGCCTTAACAATAAATTTTGGGTACACGTAGTGCATTGCACCGTCGTTCCCTTTGAGGATAGGCGTATTAAACTCTGTCTTAATAAAATTAAACATGCCCGCATCAAATGAAATTTCGTTTCTATCGATAGATATGCTTGCTGAGGATTTCAACTCAGCATTATGCTCGGAATGTGTTATTATCCACGTTTTTTCAGAATTCGCTACCTCTCCGAATTTTTCGCACAAAGCACGGTATTCATCTTTTTTGTCTTCGCTGCTAAAAACATCTGCATTTATTTGAATATGATTAAATTCTGCCTCTACTTCAGACAACTCAATTTCATATTTTTCCTGTTGTTGAGTTAGCTTTGGGCTATGCTTTTTTGCGGATTTTTCTTTTAATGCTTCGATTATTTCATTTATTCCGTCATATTCCCTATTCAGATATAGACAATCAAGATACCGTTCTAAAATTGCTTTTTTTGAGGGACAATCGGAGTTGTCGATAACATTGTTTATTTCGTCCGCTATAGCCTGAAATGCAGCTTCCGCTCTTTTTGCTCTCGCCGATGACGAATTGTATATCAATTTACTAATCGAAGACACTGTTAAGCTAATTATACCTGTTGAAAAGAAGATAACGAAGGCAAGACCCATGAAATACAAAGTCTGATCTTTCTCTTTTAGGTATCCTTTCTCAATAAATATGTCTTGTTTCATTAGTGTGTATCCACCAATAACGGCTCCGACAAGTAAAATGATTGCGATTGCGTTAAGACAACCATTGTACTCTGCTTTTACTTCGTCCGGAACAATATAGTTGTTTTCGGAGTTTTGAACTTGAGTGCTTGTTTGAGAGTCCCAGTTTCCTATTTTTTGCCTTCTGTAAATTCCGGTTCCAGGGATGCCGGTGTTTAGGAAAACTCCTTTTTCGCCTACATTTATACTTGCGCCACGCATTCCAAATGTGCTGCTTATCCCTTTTTTGCTAATATTTAATCGCACTCCGGGAGCTATAGTTATTCTTTTTCGATAAGACCAAGTTGCCATATTATTCAGCTTTTGTTCTGATTGCGTTAAACTCTTCGTCAAATTTGTCGTTCGAAAAACTGGTATCTATGAGATGCAGCGATTGCAAACATTCTTCTATCCCGTTTTTGTTTTGGGCAAATATGAGCGCATTTCGCGCCTCTTCAACAAACTTGCTAAACTTTTTCTTTCTGTTTTCTATTGCCGATTTTCTTGCCATTTCTTTAACGGAAGAGCAGTATTCTTTGTATGTTTGGATTGTTGAATTAAGTACGCTTGTTATTAGAAATATATCTATGAGGTCGCTTCTTTCAGGATTGTGAACAAAAAGTATCTGCTCTGGCGTTATTTTGCGGCTGGGTTGGTATTTTGCAATTGCTTGTTCAACATCAAATTGAAACCGGTCTTGGTTCATTTGTTTGTGCTCGCGCAGATTTTCTGCTTTGTCAATAACTGAAGCGTACCTATACATTAGGTACCTGATTTCTTCTGCCTTATCTCCCAAATGCGTTGATTCTAGTATTCGATAGGCGCAATTTTGAACAACATTTGGGTAATAATCTGGATGCAAAAAAAGGTTGGGATTTGTAAGTTTTTCCCTAATTTCCTTCGGTACAGCCGCATCCGGTATCGGATAAACACCATGCCCGCAGTTCCAGCCGCCAGCATTGATGGGAAAGTTCTTGGGGGTTGTCCCTTTGATCATACCGAAGGGCAGTCCAGTTTTTTTGTTGATTTTACATTGTCGTCCGATGATTTTCCCCGACAAAATGGCTTTAAACTCGCTCTCGTGCACATATTCCTTTTCGGTCATTAGTCTGCAAAACTCCCGGGTGGTAGTTAGATTCGATCCGCGATAACTGTACCATTGAAGATTTAAGCCATGGTTTGTGTTTAGGCTAACATTATACTGTCTATTTGTTTGCGATTCGGTGGTTTTTTCGTTTCTTTCTGTTATCCAATTCTTTAGCTCGGTTAAGTCTTCAATGCCTTCTTCGCTTTGGTCTTCTTTTTTATGTGCGTGAGAAATATATTTTTCAATTCTTTCGATAAATTTATCCGAAGTACGAAAGTCGGTTAGGTGGCTTTCCGTCCACTGTTCTACAAAATCAAAGTTAAAACCATACGTGTAGATGTATTCGAGATATTCATCCCAGTCCAAATCTATTATTTCGTCTTCTGTCAAATTGTCTCTTATGTTTGATATTGACCCTCCGAATATTTTTTTTAATACGCTCATGTTCTCAATAGATTTAGATTTTTTACTTTGCAGACATACACAGTAATACGCGATACACCCCAAGAATGTCATTATTTGAAACGTCAAATGACGGATACTCTGGATTTATTGAAACACACTTAAGCTTTCCGGGCTCGTCAGATGGGAAAATTCTTTTGATAACAATACCATTACAAGTGTCTAACACATAAACCTTACCCCAGTCGATAAAAGCGCGTTCATTTATCTTTTTTATCAGTATTTGTGAACCGGATGGGTATTCCGGGGACATACTATCTCCTGAAACCGTTATGGCGCAATCTGCGCCTTTTATCGGGGATATTATCCGCTCGCATTCGTTTCCTTTCACAGAAACTATGAAGTCGTCAAGCGTTCCAGCTTGTGCAGAAATAGGCACTAACAATACATAGTGTTCTGTGTCAGTCTTATCTTCCAAAACGGTGCGGTTGCGAGTATCGTCATCGACACTTTTTATTTGTATTCCGCCGACATTGATGTCTCCAGCCCTACTATTGTCTCCACTGACAATATGTCCTATATTGCCGGATTTTAGCATTTCCCCTTCGCCCGTAAGCACCCATGACAGGTTTATTTCGGGTTTAAGATCGACAATTTTTTTAGCAATGTCCCCGGAAATTCTATTGCGCCCTCTTTTTATATGGTATATTCTATCAGGGTTATTGAGCCCTAGTTCTTTAGCGAGCTTGTTTAGGCTAACGTGCATATAGTCCGTTATTTTTTCTATTCTTTCGGAATCTGTTAAAATATTTGTCATTTTATACATTTGTTTTATTTTTGCGTTTGAAGGCACTTGAAAATGCTCGACGACAAGATTTTGTTGAGGTTTGACCGAAGCGTGGCGCCCACACGACTATAGAGTACGCAGTCGCTATATCACCCTGCCGCCTTTCAAGTTCAGATAGGATGTATCCGTGCGTGACGTGCGCTCTGTTTCCGCTTTCGGCTAACTTTTTTAGAGCCGAATCAAGTTTTGTCAATATTTTTTTGATGCCCATACGCTATGATTATCAACTATTTACAATTTTTATAAAAAATTTTTAACAAACTTTAACAAAAATATTTTGCAAAACATTTGTTTTAATAAAACATTTGTTTTAATTTTGTCGCGTCATTTTAATTAAAATTTTTGCAAAAATACTAATAAAATTGACACGAAAAAATAAATTTAAAAAATATTTTAGAAAATGTTAGAAAAGAATAGTTTGCAGACAGAGTACCGCACCCAGAAAGAAGCCAGGGAGTTGGCTATCTACAATGATTGGTGCGAATTAACAAGGCAGCCGGGAGCTATGGCAACGGCGGTAAACCGTTTGTTATGCGAGAAATACGGCATCCATGCGCCATCGACAATCTGGTTTATCCGCAAGCGAGTGTCGAAGCGGCTTGGTTTAGACCAAACATGCGAAGTTCAGGCAGGCGGAAAACGAGAGGAGTTTAACCTATTATATAATGTATAGAATATGATACTTAAAAAAGTAGAAATACACGACCAACACAACGGACACGACGGACCGCCGGCAAAAATAACGTACTATTTTTGCGGTATACCGCTGTACACAAAACAAGTAGGGTTTAAAGCCGATGCTTATAACCCGCCTAACCCTTTATGGCGCAAACAATGAACTATCTCTTCACTAATGCCATAACAGGGATGTCTGCTGTTTTGACTTCCAAGCCAGCCGACCAAAAACACTTGGCAGTTCCGTTCTCAACGGAGCCAACTGTCATAAGATGCGATGCGTTTGCCTTGTCTGAAGGGAGGAACACAACATCTCCAGCAATAATTGTACCTTCTTCTTTATCCATGATTAAAAATTTAAAAATATTTGACGTGGCAAAGGTAGGCAAAAAAAATGACAACCCCGCAAGATTTTCCTCCTCGAAAGAGAATTTGAAAATATTTGACGATATTCATCTTGCGGGGCGTTTTATAAAACCGCTCATTATCAACAATATGCAAATTCCCAAAAAAAATATCGCAACTTTTTTTCAAAAAAATCAAACTTGTTTGCAAAAAAATTTGGTAGAGAAAAATAAAGGTTGTATCTTTGCACCCGAATTGAGACATGCCAAGTACCAATTCAGACGAATGATGAGCGGTCGTATTGTATCCGCACATAACATAGACAGTTTTAAACTGTTGAACCGTTCAGGTAGCCGCTCTCGCGTCTATTGGTACTTGGCAAAGTTAAGGTTCAACAGTTTTTTGTTTAACGAAAATTTTTATCTGAACTCTGCAGCCCACGCAAGTGGCAGTATCCCCCCTTATCAGGCACATCCGCTGCCTGAAGCGTCCCAATCGGGCAACCCGTTTGATTATTTGTTGTCGAAGTTTCGGCGTTTGCGCGTTGGTCACAAGACGAGCGGCGACAATAGCGGCATTGAAGGCGATATTAGCGCAGTGTCCGTAAATCAGTCGAACGTCTTTGGCGATAATATTCAAGGCGCAAATGTTACGATAAATCAGTGTCCGCCGGAGTTGCTTAATATATTGCGGGAGTTTTTAACCTCAAAACCCACACAGCCATGAATATCCCAACCTATAAATCCGGCGTATTAATGCCAATGGACGACTTCCACAAAGTCTTATCCGATGCCTTCCGGCAGGGCAGGATGAGTTTCGCTATTGAAACAGGCAAAGAAAAGGCGTTTTATTCGTACAACGCGCTGATAAAGAAGTATACCCGTCCGGTAGTAGACAAGTGGATTAACGAGAGGCAAATTATTCCGCTGCAAGTCGGCAACTCAACGCGGTTTGATAAAAGAGAGGTTGAGGTACTTGCTATGAGCGATATATACAGAGCGCATTTGTGTAAGATAGAGTATTAATATAAATGTATAAAACCTAAAAAACAATGGAAAACATAATTTCAAAAATAGAACAAATGGCGAAAAGCCGCAACCTGCCTGCCGCATCTGACATCAACGTTGATTACAAGATACGCAGCGGCAAGTTATCTACCGTAAAAATATCGTTCTACGTGGGCGCTATGCCGGTAGACGTTGAATGGTGCGACTGCATCGGTGGTCTGTACGACCAGTACGGCAAGCCATTAGACGCTATGGCGCTGGTTGCGCACGAATTGGACGGCTTGTTCCACGTGAACGACATGCTGTATGACAGTATAGCGGATGCGCATTTAGACAATTGCGGTCCTTTCAAAAAAGTCATTAACGGCGTATTGATAGAGGCGCACTACGACGGCAACGATACGGATATTATAGCAATATCCCAAAAGCCGTACTATGATTTTGAGGATATGCGAATGCACAAATATCGTGGTTTAACAACCGATTTTTGCATAAACAAGTATTTTGAGGTGTGCCATCGCGTGAGGGAGAGGCGTGATATAGCAGACGAGAACGAGCGCGAGCATTTAGAGTATCTGCGCCGAACAACAGTAACAACCTATAATAACAGATAGATATGAAGACAACAGGCAATCAGAAAGCAATAGCGAGAGTGTTCCCGGACTTGCGCCGTAGGGTGTTTGACGAGTTTGGCACGGGTACGCAGTTTAAAGAAATTAACGCCACGACTGACAGCATTCCGTATTTCAGGCTCGACATAATCTTGTTTGGACGTGTAGTCAAAGGAGACGGAAGCGCGGTGAACGAAATAGTAGCGTCTTTAAAAAGATGTTTTTGGTCATCGACTAACACTGATATTATCGATACAGTAAATTACGAGGTAAGCCATAGCAACCCCGCGCCGGAGACTGACGGCGCGGGTGGGGTGCAGGGGATTTGCCAAAATTGCTTATACAATGGCGCCAGGACATTTAGCCGTAACATATACTGTGCTAAAAACGACGAGGTCGTTGGACCGTTTGATACTTGCGATGATTTTGATAAGAGAGCTCTCGATGAGTTTTGTGAAGAATTAGAAAAATTAAAAAATTGGTAGGAAATGGAAAATAAAGAATTAAATAGTAGAGATATAGCGGGTTATCTGCCATACGATTTCTATGTTATAGAACAGGGAAGCGTAAGTCGTGTTATTGAATATCATCATAAAACACGGCTTAGGGTAAAATGGTTGAAAACCGGAATAACAACGCACACGGGACTGAAATATATCAAACCCGTCTTGCGCCCGCTATCCGACCTTTACCGCACCATCGTGCACAATGGCGAAGAGATAACACCGATTGTGAATTTGGCAAAAATGGCTTATCCTGACTATGATTGGAAAATCAATAAAAAAATGGCGGTAAGAGATATAATACACGAAGAACGGACAGAGAAAGAATGGACAGAAAGAGTGTTGTTTGGATATACTGGAGCGCATACATATTTTGCTAAAACCGAAAAAAACTATAGGTACTTTTATGCGGTACATTGCTATGATAATATAGAGTACATCCCCGACCAAGTCCAGCTATTCGACTACCTTCACGAGTTGAAAATTGACTATCGCGGACTTATTGATGCGGGGCTCGCGATTGATTGTAATACGTTGGAAATAAACCCATATAAATAGTTAAGACAATGAAAATACAAATCAAATCGTTATCAATAACCAACTTCAAAGGCATTTCGAGCCTGAAGATTGATTTTAGCGAGGGCGTTACCACCCTGTCCGGCGCAAACGCTACGGGCAAAACGACCGTATTCGATGCTTATACGTGGCTGTTGTTTGGAAAGGATTCGACGGGGCGTAGCGATTTTGAAATAAAGACGCTCGATGAAAACAACAATCCTATTCATGAGCTTACGCACGAGGTAGAGGGCATGTTTGTAGTAAATGGCTCTACTTTATCTCTACGCAGGGCTTATGCAGAGGAATGGGTTACAACTCGCGGCGAAACAACCAAAAAACTCAAGGGTCATAAGACGGAGTTTTTTATCAACGATGTTCCCAAGCAGGCGGGCGAGTACAAATCGTATGTAGACAGCCTGATAAGCGACAAACTATTCAAGTTGGTTTCTGACCCCCTGTATTTCAATTCTTTGAAGTGGCAGGAGCGGCGGAGTATTCTTACGCATCTTGCGGGCGTTATTTCCGATGCTGATATTGCAGGCGACAATGCCGATTTTGTAGACCTTATCGGCAGGCTTGGCAACAAAAAGATGGACGAATACAAGGCTGAAATAGCAGCCGCCAAGAAGAAAATCAAACCCGAACTTGAGGCTGTACCGGTGCGTATTGACGAGGCAAAACGGTCGATGCCGGAAAAACTTGATTTTGATGCAATCGAAAAAGATATTTCGGCGCTGACAGGTAGTCTGAAATCTGTAGAGGCTGCCATAGAGGACAAGTCGCTGGCAGTGAAAGCACAGGTAGAAAAAGGAGCGGAGTTGCAAGGTCGCATAACAGAAATATACTTGGAGTTATGCGCAATTGAGCGTACTGTACGTGCAGAAAATCAAAATTTTGCGCAAAACAGAGAAGCTATGGAGCGCGACTTAACAAATGCCGCCTATCAGCATGGTAAGAATATATCGCTTGCTAAGGACAGGCTTTGGCATATTGAACAAAACAAGTCGCTTGGCGTGGGCAAAATGCTTGAATGCGATGAGCGCTTGAACGAACTAAAACAAGAATGGGGCGAACTTAACGCACAAGAGATAGAATTTCCCGACGATGTTTATTCCTGCCCCATGTGCGGCTCAACGCTGAAAGAAGAGGACACGGAAGCCAAAATGACCGAAATTATCGAAAAGTTTAACCGCAACAAACTGAAAAAATTTGAGGTAATGAAGGTCGAAATAGAAAAATTGCGTAAGTCGAAGGCTGAATACAATGCAAAGATGGCAGAGGTTAATCGAATGATAGAGGCGACAAACAAAGAAATTGATGATTTAAAACAAGCGAGCGCCGCTGCCAATAAAACGCTTGAGGAGTTTAAGGCGACCTACAAAGAGCCGGATGCTGCTGCCTCTTTGTTGTGTAATGAAAAACATATTGCATTGTCGGCTGCAATGGAGCAACTTAAAACTGAATACGCCGCTATCGATACTACCGTAAACACTGACGAATTGAAGGCTGAAAAGCAGGCAATTTTTAGCAAGATAGACGCTTTGAAAAAACGCCTTGCTGCAAAAGACGTTATCGACAGTTTGAACGCGCGTATTACGGAGTTGCAGGCTCGCGAGCGTGTTCTTTTGCAAGAATATGCCGACCTGGAAAAGAAGGAGTTCATTATTCAGGGTTTCACGAAAGCAAAGATGGCGGCTGTTACCGAGCGCGTCAATGGCATGTTCACTATTGCGCAATTTAAGATGTATGAAACGCAGTTGAACGGCGGCGAGGCGGAGTGTTGCGAGACGCTTGCCGGGGGCGTTCCCTTTGCAGATGCCAACAATGCTATGAAAATTAACGTGGGATTAGATATTATCAATACTATTTCGCGCACGAATAACGAGTTTGCGCCGATTTTTGTCGATAATGCCGAAGCTGTCAATGAATTGCTGCCAGTAGAAACGCAAATAATCAGGCTTGTAGTAACAAAGGACAAAACAATTGTGGTCAAATAAATTTTAATAAAAATGGAAAAGATAATCATTGAATTAGATAATAGCTCCGTCTTCAAGGTTTTTCAGGGCAATAGAGAGTCAGAAGGGGTTACGTACGGAGAGGCGCTTGAAATAATAACACAACTGATGCTTCGCGAAGTCTCATTGTTATCATTGCAATGGATGAGAACAAAAGAGGAGCATCGGGCATGGCGAGCCTCATGGCATCACAAAGAGGACAACAATCAAGAATTAATTAATAATGAATAAAATAAAAAAATGACAAATCAAGAAGTAAAGAACGGACAATCTACGGCAGCGCAGCCTGCCACCGCGCAATCGGCGAATGGTCAGCCCACAGCCGGCGGTGTTGTTCAGTACAAAAACATTGCCGACGATGTATTGGCTCGTGTGAGGCAATTTGAAGAGACCAAAATGCTGTCAGTTCCCAAGAACTATAGCGCAGAAAATGCGCTGAAGGCAGCATGGCTTATCCTTCAGGAAACAGTAGACAAGGATAAAAACCCTGTTCTGTCCGTTTGTTCGAAGGAGAGCGTAGCCAATTCGCTGTTAAAGATGGTGGTTAAGGGACTTAATCCTATGAAAAAACAGTGTTATTTTATTGCCTACGGCAAACAGCTTTCGATGCAGGAATCGTATATGGGCAATATGGCTGTTGCCAAGCGTGTTGCCGGCGTTAAGTCGGTGGTTTCACAGGCGGTATACGAGGGCGATGTGTTCGAGTTTCATGTAGACGCTGAAACTGGCGACAAAAAGGTTTTGAAACACGAGCAGAAGCTTGAAAACATGGGTGATAAGGTGCGTGGTGCATACGCTATTGTGACGCGCGACGACGGCACAAAGTTAGTGGAGGTGATGAACATCTTCCAAATCCGCAAGGCATGGGCGCAACGAAAGGGACCCGCCGAATCGGATACGCACCGTAACTTCACGGACGAAATGGCAAAAAAGACGGTCATTAACAGGGCGCTTAAGCTGCTAATAAATTCATCGGACGACGGCGATTTGTTTGACGGCGACGAAACGGACAACGATGGCGCAGAGACGCGGCATGCCACGTCAGTACAACAGGAAATTGCAACCAACGCCAATACGGAAGAGTTAGGTTTTACGGACGCAATAGTGGTAGAAGCAGACGAGCCAAAACCTGAAAAAGCCGTAAGAAACGGTAACGGGAATGGCAGCAATGGTAATGGAACATTAAAAATGGATTTTCCGGAATGAAACTGAAGGTATTGTCATCGAGTTCTGCGGGCAACTGTTATTTGCTTGAATCTGAAACGCAAGCCCTCGTCATAGAGGCGGGGGTGCGGGTTTCGGAACTAAAAAAAGCCGTGGGCTTTAATCTGTCAAAGATTGCAGGCTGCGTGATAACGCACGAGCACAACGACCATTTCAAATATGCAAACGAATATATGAAAAACGGTATCGATTGCTACATGTCAGCCGGAACAGCGCAGTTTGCAGAACAGTCGCACCGGATAAATGTTTTGCAGGAAAAGGAATTGCGCAAGATAGGACAGTTTAAAGTATTGACTTTCGATGTGCAGCATGATGCCGCAGAGCCGTTCGGATACTTGATTTATCACGATGAGTGTGGCTCGGTTTTGTTTGCCACAGACACGTATTATTTGAAATACCGGTTTCCGCAAATGAATAATATTCTGATAGAGGCTAATTACGACGCGGGTATACTTGAGGACAATTACGTTTCGGGACGACTTCATCAAAAGGTTTTTGACAGGGTGGTACGCTCTCACATGAGCATCGACCAGTGCATAGAAACACTGAAAGCAAACGATTTGAAGCAGGTAAACAACATTGTTTTGATACATCTGTCATCGGGCAACGGCGACAGCGACAGTTTCAAACGAATGGTTGAAGGCGCAACCGGAAAACAGGTGTATATTGCGCAAAAGGGAATGACAATAGACTTTAATAAGACGATGTAAGCATGAAAACGGAAAACAGAGAATTAATGACAGCCAGCGAGCTGATAAGCAACTTACAGATTTATCCGGCAGATATGAAGGTTGCAAGTTACGACATAGAACTTGACAACAGCCTTGGGCATCCGTACGTCCTTAGGAG
>Ga0099364_10006778_pt1 | contig 16593 bp, 11 predicted proteins | sample TergutTh196P3_FD_73070 | JGI IMG/M metagenome (GOLD analysis project Ga0099364, IMG submission 73070) | Microcerotermes parvus P3 segment gut microbial communities from Pointe-Noire, Republic of the Congo - Th196 P3 | ecosystem: Host-associated > Arthropoda: Insects > Digestive system > Gut ... | reverse complement strand
AAACGTGGGTCTTGTTACTGACTCTCGGACGACCGATTACGACGGGGGGAATATAGTGGGCATGGTAATGCGTTAAAACCGATAGCTTGTGGGGCTTCTTTAGTCCCCCTTTAGAAGCTCCGTTTATGCGCCCTCTCCCTTTTTTCAGAGGGGGCGCTATATGGGACCCTCGATACCTACGTGTAATGTGTGTACTTTTTGATACTGAAAAAAGAAAAGGGGAGGTAGTTTTATATGATTCGCAAATGTTTTACGTTGGTTGAGTTATTGATAGTCATCGTTATCATCGGAATCCTCGCCGCGGCGATGCTGCTTTCCAGCGGTTCGGCTACGGATTCGGCGGAGGCTTCGAACATCATCAGCGATATGCGAAGCCTGAAGAGTGCGGCGTTGCTTCTTCACGCCGACAGCATGGATGATAACTCCCCCGGGGGTTACCAGTCAACCGGGCCGACCCTGGGGGCTATTGTGAGGTATGCGGATAATGCGCAGAAATATCTTGCCGATGATAGTGGTTGGGAAGTGGTAAGAATACCCGCAGCTGGTGGGGACTGGCACATTCGACGACACTTAGATGTGGCCGGGAATAGCGTGTCGAGCGGGGCAAAGGCGAGGTTGAGCAGTAGAGCGGCGAACGTGGGTCTTGTGAATAATGCGGGTGAAACATACAATAATCACCCTTACGTCGCGATGAAGATTCGTTGACCCTCTTTTCGCAGAACATTTAGGGCTTTACGAAAGAGGGGCGGCATGGTGCCGCCCCTTTTTTTACACATACATTAAGGCAGCTCCCCGTTTTCCATCTCTGTGCCGAGCTGTATCTTGCCGGGCGTCACCGGTACGCATGAACAAACACGGGCGGCAAGATGCCGCCCCTACGCCCGGTTTCGAGGAGAAAATCGAGATGAAAGAGTTGCCCAAACGTAAACCCAACAGATTAAAAGATTACGATTACAGCCAAAACGGCGCGTATTTTGTGACGATTTGCGCCCTTGGCCGCATGGAAATATTCTCGGCCATCACCGTAGGGGCGGCATCCTGCCGCCCGCGTCTGACGCGCACCGGAGAAATAATAGAAAATGAAATATTGACGCTATCGCGTACCTATGAGGGCGTGTCTGTGGATTGTTCCGTAATCATGCCAAACCATGTTCATATGATCATCGGTATTTACGGGAACGGGCGGCAAGACAAGGTGAATTCCGGCGAAGCCGGAAGATATGCAGACGACCCGCGAGGAAGGAGCGGAGTCGGTCGCTTAGTTTCTTCACCAGAAGGCCCCCTGGGGGGTGCCGCCCCTACGGTGATGGTCGAGAATATTTCCATGCGGGCGTAGGGGCGGCAATCTGCCGCCCGTGTTTGTCCACGCATACCGGCGGCCGTAGGGGACGCACACCCGGGCGTCCCGTTGGTACTTGGAATGAGCTATTCCCGAAACCGCAAACGCCCTATGGCGTCTATGTGCCCTTTCAGACGCTTACGGGCGGCGGCGTCTATGGGGGCATCCTTGAAGTAGAGTTCCTCGAATTCTCGGGTGAACTTAGCGGCGGCGGCGCGAAGGGGAGCGTTGTCCACGCGCTCCAGAAATTCCGAAAGCCCCTCGCTTTCGTGTTTATGATATCCGTTCCGCCTCATTACGCGCAGAAATTCGCGCAGCAGCACAATATCATGCCGGCGGCTCCCCATTGATACAGCGGCGTAAAAAAGCGCTATACAGGCCGCCAGCGCTGCCAGAGCGGCGGCGGGAACCGAAAGCGCGCCTCCGATGCGGCGGAATCCGTCGCGCGTGGGGGTCAGCGAGGCTCGGGGATTTCTTATGATCTCCCTCAGGTTCCGAAATATGTTCAACTGCTTTTCCAGATTGTAGTTCAAAACCATCTTGGACCACTGGTAATCCAGGTAGTCCAGATACAGCTCCAGCGCGCTCATAACGTCGTCTCCGCCCGCCCCTCCGACAGGAGTCGGGTCGAGACGTACCCACGCGCCTATGGCCTCGTCCCACGCCTCGACCCATATATGGGCGTTCTGTTCCTGTACTATGTAGTACCTGCCCACCTGGTAGTACAAGCCGCCGCGATAACCGGTTACCAGACGCGCCGGTACGCCGGCCATGCGAAGCATGACGCCCATTGCCGAGGCGTAGTACTCACAATGGCCCTTTTTATGCTCGAAAATGAACCGCTCCAAAGCGTCTCTGCCGGAGGGAAGCTCATCCAGTGTGTACGTGAACTCCGGTGAAGACAGGAACCTCATGATCTCTGAAATTTTTTCGCCGTCGGTGGCCCCCCGCGCGACATCCGCCACCAATGCCGCAAGCCTGGGCATGAAATTACCGGGCAGCGACAGATAACGTCCCCTGTTGATCCGGCCCGAGAGCGGCCTCATCTGCGACGAAACTGCCGATACGGCATGATATTGCAACCTCCGCCCAAAATCGCGCCCTCTTACTCGGAATATTCCGTCTCCGTCCGGTATTGTTTCCACTCCGCCGATGGAAACAGGGTGATCCACAGCGAATAGATAGCCACGGCTGCCGGGTTCCAGAAATATTTGCTGCTCGACGCGCAGCGCGTTGGGGTCCGGTATGAAAAGACCTCTGTCCGGGGAATTTCTGGACGCTATCCAGACGTTGCCGTCGAAGACGTCTAAAACCACCCCGCGCCAGTATGGGCGGGTTCTCAGTTCCTCCATTTCGGCACGGAACGCCAGCTTTTTGCTCGTTTGGACACTACTGGAATCGCCAAGGCGGACTTGATCGGAAAACCCGGTTGTAGCGCTGCCGTACCCGCCCCGCGTTCCGAAAAGCGGAGAAGCCGAGCGCGGCAGTCCGAAAAAAAGCAGAAAACACACGGGCATCATAACACAAAAAATCGCGCCCGCGCGGGCAGTGAGCTGCCGGATCTCCGCGAAGGACACGGAGGCCGACTCGTCCTTGTCGAACCACGTGCCCAGCAGCAGAATCATAGTTGAGGCAAATCCCATGCCAAAGCTGTATATGATGAAAGTTTTATCTATGGACAACAGGGCGTAGCAGACGATGGTTCCCAGGCCAAGCGCGACTATCTGAACGTAATCGCGGTAACGTTTGTTCTCCAGCATTTTGACGGCAATCATCAAGAGAAGCGCCTCCATAAGCGCCTCGACTATGTAGTTCCGCCTCACGCGGGTAAAAATTGTAAGCAGCGCCGCCGAAGCCGCCAGGTTAACCAAGAGGCGCGGCGGATGTCTCCAACCTCGCCATTCCATCAGGAAAGCCGCCAGTACCAGCGCCAAAAAACCTGTGGAGTAAAGCGCTCCTATCTGTTCGTACCCCATGAAAAAAACGAACGCCGCCTTAAACACCACGGTTACGTTTAGAGCCGTCTTCAACGGAATTCTACGGGAAATGCCCATGCGTTATTTAAGCTCCTCATACAAAGCCAGCCGTGTCAGGAGTTCTTTTTTGTGGGCGTAATCGGAAGCGGGGGGGATGAACTCTCCCCCGTATCTCATTCCTATCGGCAGTTTGGATTTGATGGATTCCACCAGTATATATGCCGCCATGGCCAGCCCGCGCTCCACTCCGCCGGAGGTCAGGCGATCCAGGTCAATTACGCGCCGGTGGGAATACGAAAGGGTCCCGTCGTAAAGGCGGGAATGCAATTTTCCCGTGCGCGCGGACGATTTCCAGTGTATGCGCTTCATCGAGTCCCCCTCCACGTATGGACGTACTCCGACGATGTCGGCTTCAGCCAGGGAACCGGCAATCTCTCCCTCTCTTTCGTCTTTGTCCATGGGCGGTAACACGGCCTCCAGGTCGCAGGCAAGCGGATAAGGAAACACCGTAACCTCGGCGTCGGCGTCTACGGGCCAGTATCGCGTGAAAAAATTGAAAGGGTATACCGATGAAAGCTCTATTTCCTCAAAAGAGCGCCGTCCGCGCGATGGGAAAGCGGTGAGGAGCATCCGGCTTTCGGTACGGCCGGGCTGGACGACGGGAAAAAAGGCGCTTGTTCGGCTGTTCCCCTGTTCCAGCGCCACCTCGATAAGGAAGATAGGAGTGAAACGGTTCTTGTTGTATACATTGACGCCCACCGCGCACGGAACCGACGCATATATTTCGTCCGGGAACGACACGGACACGGAAGCGCCGCGTATGTTGCCACGCCCGGCAATCCCTGAAGCCAGCATATAGCCGAGCATCATAGCCGTCACGAGGTAAAGCAGGTTGTTGGAACTGTTGACCGATACGACGCCCAGAAATATCGACGTAAAAATATAAACCATCCCGGCGCGGCGCGTCCGAATGACGCGTCCAGCCCATTTGTTGTAAGCCTTCGTTTTCATGCCGTCTTACACAGTTCACGCTATGGCCGGTATATCCGACAAAATCGCCCGCAGCGCCTCCCGCTTTGTGGATTCCGAACCCTGCTTCAACTGAATCCGATGCAGCAGCACGTCGTCGGCCATGGCTTTTACGTCCTCCGGAATCACGTAATCACGGTTCTGCATCCACGCCAGCGACTTGGCCAAATTCAAAAGCAGCATAGCGCCGCGCGTGGAGATACCAGCCACTATGTCGAAAGAGGCGCGCGTCTTTTCCGTGAGGTTCAGCACATAATCCAGAATCTTGTCCGAAGCCTTTACGCCGTTCCTGATCTCACCCTGAATTCGTACGATACCGTCCGGCGAGAAAAGCGGCTCAATTTTATCCAAATCGTTCTTCCGGCTTCCCACCCGCAGTATCTCGCGTTCGGCGTTCCTGGAGGGGTATCCTATGGAGACCTTCATCATGAAACGGTCCATCTGGGATTCCGGCAGCGGAAAGGTTCCGGAGTGCTCGACGGGATTTTGCGTGGCTACGACGAAAAAAGGTCTGGGCAGGCGATACGTCGTGCCGTCGATGGTGGCCTGCTCCTCGCCCATGGCCTCGAGAAGGGCGCTTTGCGTCTTGGGGGTCGCGCGGTTGACCTCGTCCACCAAAACGAGATGGTTGAAAATAGGCCCAGGGTGAAACTCAAATTCACCTTTTTCGGCCTTGAAAATGTTCAGCCCCGTGATGTCGGCGGGCAGCAGGTCATTGGTACATTGGATGCGCCCGAAGTCAAGCCCGAGCACGCGGGCTACGGCTATCGCCAGGGTCGTCTTGCCAAGGCCGGGAAGATCCTCCAGCAGAAGATGCCCGTCTGAAAAAATACACGCCAGTATCTTTATCAAGGCACTGTCCTTGCCATGCACCGTCGGAGCCAAACGCGCGAGAGTTTCTTTCACGCGCGGATTGGCGGCAAATAAAGGAGCGTTGAATGTATCCATAGCTATCCTGCCTTTATAAAAGTAGGCAGCTTTCGATTACGCAGAAAGCCGCTCACAAATAATTATACTGCGAACGGATACGAATTTCCGAAAACATTTTTAAACAGAGGGTTTGAAACAAGAATTACGTATTACGTTGACCGGAAAGCAGGATGCGCATATAATGAATTAACTAATTAGTATGGGGGAAGACATGCAAAAAACTATTTTTGTGGTCGATGACAGCGGCACAAACTTATCTACGGCAGAAGAAGCGTTGGAAGAACACTACCGGGTGATAACTTTGTCGTCTGCGGCAAAAATGTTTAAGATTTTGGAAAAGGTTAAGCCGGATTTGATACTGCTGGACATTGAGATGCCGGAAATGGACGGGTTTGAAGCGATGGAGCAGCTAAAATCCAGCGAATATCACGCGAATATTCCCGTGATATTTCTGACCGGCCTGACTGACTCCGACAACGAAGCCTACGGTATCGAACTGGGGGCTGTGGATTTTATTACAAAGCCGTTTTCTGCGCCGGCGTTGTTGAACTGCGTAAATATCCACTGTAAATAGATGGCCTGAAATGCCATAAAACACCTTAGAACAATGACTGTCTTAGATAATTTGGATTCTATGACGTACGTTTCCGATCTCGACTATAATTTGCTTTACGTAAACGAGCGCCTGGCGAACGTTTGCGGTATAGACAAAGAGCTTGGAATGAAACATAAATGCTACAAAGCCATAAGAAAACAGGAACGCCCATGCTCCTTCTGTCAACTGCCGGAGCTTCTGCCTCGAAAAGATTCACTTCCATTCAAAGACTTTGAATACTTGTGGGATGACGTTTTGAACATCTGGCTCGGCGGCCGCGATTCGATTATACGCTGGGTGGATGGCTCGGAGGCGCATCTGAGAAGCGTCAGGGACGTGTCGCGGAAAAAACGGCAGCTTGAAGTGCTGGAAAAGGCCCTTCAGGCGTCGGAAGCGGCGTCTGTGTCAAAATCCAATTTCCTGATAGACATGAGCCACAAAATACGTACTCCTATGAACGCGATATTGGGTATCGCCGAAATACTGACGCATGACGAAATGCTTGAGCCTCACACAAAAGGGGCGCTCGACAAGATTTATAATTCGGGCGAACTGCTTCTGGGCATTATCAACGACATACTTGACATGTCCAAAATTGAGGCGGGGAAGCTCGAATTGACGCGCGCCGAATACGAAACCGCAAGCCTGATAAACGATACCGCCACTCTGAACATGATGCGAATCGGCGGCAAGCCTATCGAGTTTGAGCTCTCCGTGGACGAAAACACGCCTTCGTCGCTTTTCGGCGACGAGCTTCGCATCAAGCAGATTTTGAACAACGTGCTTTCCAACTCGTTTAAATATACGTCAAAAGGCTTGGTAAAACTGTCGCTTGCCGCAGAAGCGGTGGGCGGGGGGGAAGAATCCGACGTTACGCTTGTTTTCCGCGTGAGCGATACCGGCCACGGCATGACGGAGGAGCAGGTAAATAAACTGTTTGACGAATATTCCCGTTTCAATATGGGAGCTAACCGTAAAACAGAGGGCACGGGGCTGGGCATGAGCATTACGCGAAATTTGGCGCGCCTGATGGGGGGCGAAATTTTTGTGGAAAGCGAGTTGGGCAAGGGCACGACGTGCACCGTCCGCTTGCCGCAGAAGAGAACCAGCGGGGGCGTGCTGGGCAGAGAATTAGCGGAAAACCTCAGGAAATTCCGTACGAACGGCGCCAAACAAATAAGGGGAGGGCAGATGATGTTCGAGCCGATGCCCTATGGCAGCGCCCTTGTCGTGGACGACGTGGAATCGAACCTGTACGTTGCCAAGGGGTTGCTGACTCCTTATTGGCTGTCGGTCGACACTGTTATGAGCGGATTTGACGCGATTGATAAAATAAAGAACGGCAAAGTGTATGACATTGTGTTTATGGATCACATAATGCCGGGGATGGACGGTATAGAAGCGGCAAAAATCATACGCGGCATGGGCTATGCGCACCCTATCGTCGCGCTGACCGCCAACGCCCTGGCGGGGCAGTCGGAAATGTTTTTGTCAAATGGTTTCGACGACTTTATTTCCAAACCTATAGACGTGCGCCAACTGAACGCCGCGCTGAAAAAGCACGTGCGGGATAAACAGCCGCCCGAGGTCATTGAAGCCGCGTTCCGGCAAAAGGGCGGTTTGGTGGTGAGACGTACGGAGGATGGGGCGGCGCGGTTGGCCGAGGTCTTTGTGCGGGACGCCTCGAAGGCCGTTAAAGCGCTGGAAGCGATTCAAGAGAAGCGCGGCGTTTATGAAGACGACGACGCGCGAGTGTATGTCGTCAACGTCCACGCCATGAAAAGCGCGCTGGTAAACGTCGGCGCTGCGGAGCTTTCCGCCGTCGCGGCCAAATTGGAGCAGGCGGGGCGGAAGGGAGATACCGCTTTAATGTCCGCCGAAACTCCGGTATTTCTTGACGGGCTGCGGGCATTGATCGAGAGCCTTACTCCGCCGGAGGAAGCCGGCGGGGACGGCGGAACCGCGGATTATCCGTATCTGCGAGAAAGGCTGCTTACGGTTAAAAAAGCGTGCGAGACGTATGACCAAAAAACCGCCAAATACACGCTGACGGAGTTAAGGCAAAAAGCGTGGCCGCATCTTTACAAAAAACTGCTGGCTGAAATGGACGAACACCTGCTCGGCGGAGATTTTGAAGAAGTTTCACGCATCGCGGAAGAGTTATTGAAAGAAAAAGAAAGGGGCGGGGGGTAGCCGCCCCTTTGGTTATTCTATAAGCTCGCGGAGGAACGGGGGAAGGACGAAAGCCGCTTTGTGAATCTCCCCGGTGTAGTAGCGGGTTCCCGTCACTTCGCGCAGGGGGACGGACGGATCCGGCTCAAGGGACGCGACGCCGTAAGTCCACATGCCGGTAGGGTAGGTCGGCACAACTCCCCAATACATCCTGACGATGGGGAAGACCTCCCGCATCTGCCCGATGGCCTGCCGCATCAGGGCGGTGTCGGCGAAAGGGGATTCCGTGAGTTCGGAGACCATTCCGCCGGGGTTCAATATTTTTTTCAGATCGGAGTAGAACGGAGATTGAAAAAGAGCCGCCGCGAAGTCCACCGGGTCGGTGCTGTCCACGATAGCCACGTCGAAGCGGTCGCCGGTCGTTCGGATGTATTCGAGGGCGTCCATGCACCGGACGTCGGCGCGCGGGTTTTCAAACTCGGCGGCGGCGGCGGGCAGATATTTTTTTGACGCCTCTATAACCTCCCGGTCAATGTCAATCAGCGTGCACTTCTCTACTTCCCTATGCCGCAGTACCTCTCTCAGGATTGCCCCGTCGCCCCCGCCGACTATCAGCACTCTTTTGGGGGCAGGGTGCGCGCATACCGGCACATGGGCCATCATTTCGGAATAACAAAATTCGTCTCTCTCGGTAAGCTGAAGCGCCCCGTCAAGGACAAGCGTCCTCCCATACTCCGGCGTATCCACGATCAAAAGTTCCTGATACTGAGTTTTTTTACGGTATACCGTCTGCTCCACGCGAAGGGAAAGACGCATGTTTTCAGTTTGTTCCTCCGTGAGCCAAATATTGTTCTCGCGGCGGACACGTATCACAGGCTGCGTCATAAAACCGCCTCCGTTCTCAAAAAATTCCTCCCCTTTAAGGCTCGGATCGTCAAACAAGACGTTATTATCCGATATAAGGGGCGTTTTTTCAACTATGAAATTTGCGCCCGTATTCAAATCAGGGGTCTCTTATGGTAGTATTCCTTAGTTAAGCGTGTAACAAGCCGAGGGGAGCGTTATAAGATGAAAGACTACAAAGAGACATTGAACCTTCCCGTCACGAACTTTCCGATGAAAGCCGGCCTAGCGAAGCGTGAGCCGGAATTTTTGAAGTTCTGGCAGGAAAAAGACATATACCACAAGGCGCTGAAACGGCGCGAGGGCGCGGAAAAATTCATTCTCCACGACGGCCCGCCCTACGCCAACGCCAACATTCACATAGGAACCGCTTTCAACAAGATTCTGAAGGACTTCATACCTAAGTTCAAGCTGTTGAGCGGGCGGTATTCCCCGTTTGTCCCGGGTTATGACACCCACGGCCTGCCAATTGAGCTTCGCGTCCTGAAGGACGAAAAAATGTCAGTGGAGGCCGCAGACCCGGTGGTGCTCCGGCAAAAATGCACCGATTTCGCTTACAAATACATCGGTGTTCAGGCGGAAGAGTTCCAGCGCCTGGGAGTGTTCGGAGAATGGGGCGACCCTTACGTGACCCTGAAGCCGGAGTACGAGGCGGTTGAGTTGAACGTCTTTGCGGACATGGCGGACAAAGGACTGGTGTATCGGGGGCGGAAGCCCGTGCACTGGTGCGTGGACTGCCAGACGGCCCTGGCGACCGGCGAAATCGAGTATTGGGACGAGTCGTCTCCATCAGTTAACGTGGCCTATCCCATGCCGGGCGTGGCGGAGAAATATCCCGCGCTCGCCGGCATGGACGTGTACGTGGTCATATGGACGACGACGCCTTGGACTCTGGCGGGCAGCATGGCCGTTGCTCTGCACCCGCAGTACGAGTACGGCTTTTACGAGGCGGGCGGCAAGGTTTATTTGTTCGCTGCCGGACTCAAGGAGTCTGTGGAGAAGTCAACCGGTATGCCTTTCGGCGAGCCTTTGTTCAAAGTCAAAGGGGCCGAACTGGAGGGCCTGATTTCGATACATCCATTTTACGACGACCGGCAAATCCCCCTGATACTGGCGGATTACGTCCTGCTGGAATCCGGAACCGGTTGTGTGCATACGGCTCCGGGGCACGGCACGGAGGACTTCGAGAGCGGAATAAAATACGGCATTGACATATACAACCCGGTGGACGACGCGGGGGTATATTTTAAAAACGTCGCGCTTGTCGGCGGCATGGACATAGAGTCCGGCGGCAAAAAAGCCCTGGAGATTATAAAAGAGCGCGGACGCCTTCTGAGCAGCGGCGAAATCATGCACAGCTACCCACATTGCTGGCGCTGCAAAAAGCCCGTCATATTCCGGGCCACGGAACAGTGGTTCATATCGGTGTCTAAGTTCAGGGACAGGGCGCTCGAAATAATAGAAAGCGAGGTGCGCTGGATACCGGAATGGGGCCGTGACCGAATTTACAACATGGTTCGCGACCGATCCGACTGGTGCATAAGCCGCCAGAGGGTGTGGGGCGTGCCGATTCCGTCCATGAAATGCGCCGACTGCGGGCGTCACACCCTGACCGCCTCGCGCATACGCCGCTTCGCGGAGAAGGTCAAGGACGCGCCGGACGGCTGCTCGATATGGTGGGACAAAGAAAAGACTCCCGAGGTACTTTTCGGCGACTTGGCCGTGTGCGAAGCGTGCGGCTCGCAAAGCGTTTCCAAAAACAGCGAGATAATAGACGTGTGGTTTGACTCCGGCACGTCCCACTTCGCCGTGCTCAACAAGTGGGAGGGGCACGAGTGGCCGACCGAACTGTACCTGGAGGGCAGCGATCAGCACAGGGGATGGTTCCAGTCCTCGCTGCTCACGGCAGTAGCGGTGAAGGATAAAGCGCCGTATAAGCAGGTACTTACCCACGGCTTCATTCTGGACGGGGAGGGGCGCAAGATGTCGAAGTCCCTGGGGAACGTCGTTTATCCTCAGGAGGTAGTGGACGAATACGGCGCGGACATAATGCGCCTGTGGGTGGCGTCCACGGACTACCGCAACGACGTGCGCATTTCCAAGACCATCATGAAGGCCCTTTCTGAGACGTACCGGCGCATCCGTAACACCGCGCGCTTCCTGCTGGGGAACCTGCACGATTTTGACCCGCAAAAGCACTCCGTGTCCAGGGGCGAGATGCAGCCGATGGACAGATGGATGCTCGGCAGGCTGAACCGCGTCATAGAACGCGCGAAAAACGGATTCGAGGACTACGAGTATCACCTGCCCACCTATACGATACACTCGTTCTGCGTGAACGAGTTAAGCGCGTTCTACCTCGACGTGAACAAGGACAGGCTTTACGTCGAGGCGGCGGACTCCCCGGCACGGCGCGGCGCGCAGACCGCCATGTGGGAGGCGCTTTCCGCCCTTACCCGGATGCTGGCCACGATCCTGAGCTTCACGGCGGAGGAGATATGGCAGGAGATGCGCGCAATCGACCCGGCGCTTCCCGAAAGCGTGTTTTTGTCCGATTTTCCCGAGCCGGACGCCGACGCCTTTGACGAGGCGCTCGACGCGCAATGGGAAAAAATTCTTGGGCTGCGCGGGGTGCTTTCCCGCCTTCTGGAGGAGTTAAGGGCTGCCAAAATCATCGGGACTTCTCTGGAAGCCAGGGTGCAGGTCAAAAAAACAGACGCTCTTTCCGGCGTAATGTCCATTTTCACCCCGCAGGAGATGGCCGATATAGCGATTGTGTCCAAGTTTGACTGGGTGGATGAGCTGACCATGGACAAAAAAATAAAGGACGAGGACACCGGTTACGAGGCAGCCGCGGCATTCACGCCTGGAGTAAAATGCCCCAGATGCTGGAAGTACTCCGAAATTCCGGCCGAGGACGGACTGTGCCCGCGATGCGCGGAAGTATTGAAGGGAATGAAGTAGAAAATTTTTCAGCCGAAGCGGAGCAGAGGTTGGACGTCCTTATATCCCGGCATTTGGGCGTCACTCGTTCCTTCGCGCAAAAACTTATCCGGGAGGGGCGAGTGGCGCTTAAAAGCGCTGTCCCTCCCGGTAAAGCGCTGAAGCCTTCATACAAACCCCCTGCCGGTATCTGCATTTCCGTATCGATTCCCTCGCCTGAAGCGTTTGAGCTTGAACCTGAGGACGTACCCTTCGAGGTGGTATACGAAGACGACTGCCTGTTGGTAGTGGATAAACCGGCCGGGCTGGTCGTATACCCGCTGCCGGGGCGCTGGAAAGGTACTCTGGCTCACGGATTGCTTTTCCGCTATCCCGGCTTGGGGCCGTTCGACGACGCAGCGCGGTACGGCGTTGTCCACCGTCTGGACGCCGTCACTTCCGGGCTGATGCTGGCGGCGCGCGAACAAAAGACCATGAATTTGCTCCAAAAAGCGTTTGCCGAGCGTCGGGTGAAAAAAGAATACATCGCTTTGGCTCAGGGAAATTTTGCCAGACCGGAGGGAATCCTTGAAGGTCCGATAGGGAGGCTTCCGCAAAACAGGCTGAAAATGGCAGTCGTGGAGGGCGGACGCCCGTCGGTCACGGAATACCGGGTTTTATGGAGCGGTAACGGATGTTCTCTGGTGCTGTGTAAGCCGCTGACGGGGCGCACGCATCAGATACGCGTACACATGTCGGTGAACGGGCATCCATTAGTAGGCGACACGCTCTACGGCGGCATTGAGGTCAACGACCTTGACAGGGTGTTTCTGCACTCCTGGCGTTTGTCCTTCACCCACCCGTCCGCCGGACGCCCCTTGAGCTTCACCAGCCGTCTGCCCAAGGAACTGAGGCGTGTTGCGCATAATCATTACCGCCTTTTTTCAAACATTAGCGGTTTTGGGACAACAATAGACAATTGACAACGCTTTTTATAGAGTATAAAATAAACGCTCATTATTGATTCAGGGGCTGTAGCGCAGTTGGGAGCGCGCTTCCCTCGCACGGAAGAGGTCAGGGGTTCGAATCCCCTCAGCTCCACCAGATATAGCAAGGGTTTAGGGATTTCCCCTAAGCCCTTTTTTCTTGTTCGGCCTCCGTATGGCCTCCGCGAAAAATATTTACCAGTCCATCTTGGTACATAAAAAATCGATCTCCTTTTCGTCATTCCTGCTTTTGAAAGCTACGGCATACGCCATCGCTGGCTCTCTTGTTTTCACTATTCCTCAAGATCCAACTTCCCGGTGAGAATCTCCGTATCGTCGCGCTCCCTGATATCGTATCCTATCGCTCGGTATCCCCGTTGCCGTTTTCCGAACATCTTCAGCAACATAGGAATTTTGTCGTCAAGATAATCGTAAATGACGACCTCTTTTTTCATGTCGTTCAGGCGATGCAGACGCCCCGCGTACTGAGCTATCGTGCCTTTCCAAGAAATAGGAAGACAGAGGAACAGCGTATCCAATCGCGCGTCGTCGTAGCCTTCTCCAAGGTACTTTCCTGTCGCGATGATAACACGCGGTTCATTCGGTGGAACTTGTCTAAGCCAGGAATCGACCTCATGGCGCTGTTTGGCTCCCATTCCTCCTCGCAAGGTGATGAGATGCTGTACATGAGGCTTCAGGAGTCCCGACAGGCGTTCCAGATGATCCGTTCGTTCAGTGATGGCCACAGGGTTTCGTCCTTGTTCTACCGTACTCAACACGTCGGAGGCAATCATGGCGTTACGACCGTCATCCTCTGAAAGCGCTCTGTAGAGGTCGTATATTTTTAGACTTTCGTTTGACGTAAGCTCTACCGGTAGGACAAAATTCGTCCGACAAATGAGTACGCGATGAGAAAAAGGCCGCTCTTTTGCCTGCTGGCGATCATCTACCTTGTAGCGGACGGGGCCGCACTGCATGAAGATGACTGGATGATGCCCGTCCTGCCGCGCGACCGTTGCCGAAAGCCCCAGAACATGTTTGGCCTTGCTCCGGCTTATTACCGTCTCGAAACTGGTCGCGGCCAAATGATGGCACTCGTCTACGATGACCTGACCGTAATCTGCGACAATATCATCAACCTGCCTTTTTGTATGAAGGCTCTGAATCATTGCCACGTCGATATTTCCAGTGATTTTTCTTTTTCCGCCGCCAATGCGGCCTATAGCTTCGGCATCCAAGCCGAGGAAGGTAGACAAACGCGTGACCCATTGTTCCAGAAGCTGCGTTCGATGGACGAGAATCAGGGTATTGACCTTTCGTTTCGCGATGATGTAAGCGGCAATGACCGTTTTCCCAAACGCGGTGGAGGCGTTCAGGACGCCGTAATCAAAGCGCATCAATTCTTCCACGGCTTTCTTCTGTTGTGGGCGCAGTTTTCCTACAAATTTGAAACCTTTAGCGGGCAGGCGTTTCCCTGTAACCCGCTTGTCCTGAATATCCATACCAATATCGTGAGCGTCTAATAATTGCCGAATATCCTCCAGGCACCCTCTCGGCAAAAGTAAGTGGTTGGGAAACTCCCGACAGCAGGAGATGATCCTCGCTTTATCCCAAGTGGGCAAGCGCATGGCTTGGTTTTTGTAGAACTCGGGATTTTGGAATGCAGCTACACGAATTAACCTGTTTCGCAGAGGCGGAGTCAGTTCTTTCTTTTCGATGTAAACGCCATCGCTGAGAGTCAGGGTCATTCTCTCGGGAAGAGTTCCTTGAATGGGGCGTTGCAGATGATTGTAGGAAGGGCTGATGTCCCAGGGACGTTCTCGCTCCAATTCATCCTCCGGTTCCACAATTCTCACGCCAAGAACGCTCCCGGATCGCTCCGCGTCCGTTACGATGGTCTCTACGTCGAAAAGCGGCATTCTGCGGAAGGATGCGAGGGCCGCCCATTGATCTTCCCACGGTTCAAAAGTAGCGAGGTCCATAAAAAGGCTGTTTCCATTCGCTCTCGGTCGCTTTTGGAGTGGTAGGGCGATTAGGTTGCCGAATCCTCCGTGCGGCAGGGTATCCTGGTTCGGGAAAAAACGATCATAGGAGCCGAAGCTGAGGTTCGAGTATCGTTCCATTGTTTCCGTCAAGAGAAATGTTCCCATTTGGCGGGCTACTTTTGCCGGAACAGGTTGATCAAAAAATATCCAAACGTGTCCTCCGTTCCCTGAGCGGGATCGCTCAAGGTAAGCCGGCACGTTATGGCGTCCGCAGGTATCAAGGTAGGCTAAAGCGTCTTCTTTCCACAAATCTTTATCGAAATCGACGGCCAGAAAAGAGCAGGTTTCGTCGAGAAGCATGGGATAGACCCCCATCGTAAAATCCTTGTCTGCGTTTTCTCCTTGCAGGTGTCCGCGCAAATGGGCGTCGAAAATCTCCGGCGTTACGGGAATAAAAGCTCTTGCTTTGCAGACGCCGCATTTCACTTTTGGCTTGAAACATACCCCAGGCTTCCATTCATTTTGGCAAGCCGGCGGATAACCGGATTTGCCTTTTTTAATATTCTCGAAGCGTCGCGGGAAAACGTCTTCACGTCCACGAAACAAGGAGCCAAAAAGAGAAATTTTCTCTGCGGGAGAAGAATGTTTCGTTATGGCGGCTGTCTGAAAAAGAACTTTTGAAGAAAGAGACGCTTTCTCTTCTTCGCGGAGTGCTTGAGCGAAACTTTCTCGTCGCCGAAGCAGTTCTTGTTTAGATTTTTCTAATCGATGCAACTCGGCTTCAATTACGCTCAGTTCTTCCTGAAGGCGTTCACGCTCGTTAAACATTGACTTGTGTTGCTACGAAGCCTTCCTCAGTTTGGTAGAAAACTGTTCGATAGCTGGAATCATAGCCTCGTTTGTGATAAAACACATTTGAAATTCCTCCTGATGACATGAGCATTTTTGACAAAGATAGCTCTGTTAAGAGATATGATATATCAGAAATCCCTGCACGGTGGGGAAATTTACCAACAAAGAGGGACTGCAAATGAGCCAGAGTTGTTGCTGTACGCAAAATAGCTGCTGTTCTGCCAGTGTCGCGGATAACGTGCCTATAATTTCAACGTCACTTTCGCTCAAAGACGTTATAGGCGCGTGGAAAGTTCGTTGGGGCATCGGACGCATGAATTATATGATTGAGCCGGGTCTTTATGCTGTGGGGGAACCTGACGGTGATTCCTCGGTTTTGGTCAGCGCAAATTACAAGCTGACGTTTGACACGCTGCGGAAAAATCTTTCCGGCTTAAACTGTTGGCTCCTGATACTCGACACCAAAGGTATCAATGTCTGGTGCGCGGCAGGTAAGGGAACTTTCGGCACCGAAGAACTGATAAACCGTATTGACGTCACGGGACTTTCTGAGATCATGGCACACAGAAAACTGATTTTGCCGCAGCTTGGCGCGCCCGGCGTGAGTGCTCACGAAGTAGAGAAATTTACGGGATTTTCGGTCATCTACGGTCCGGTGCGAGCAAAAGACATCAAAAAATTTATCGCCTCCGGTTACAAGGCCACAAAAGAAATGCGCACCGTGAAATTTACCATATGGGATAGATTGGTATTGGCTCCAATGGAATTTGTGCCAATCGCTAAAATCTCGTTAAGGGTGTTTGGCGTCTTGTTCCTGATCAACCTGTTTGCGGCGCGTCTGTTCGGTATGGGTGACTTTCTCGCGTACGCCGCCGCTGTGCTGATCGGTACGGTAATAACTCCA
>Ga0099364_10006777_pt1 | contig 16595 bp, 11 predicted proteins | sample TergutTh196P3_FD_73070 | JGI IMG/M metagenome (GOLD analysis project Ga0099364, IMG submission 73070) | Microcerotermes parvus P3 segment gut microbial communities from Pointe-Noire, Republic of the Congo - Th196 P3 | ecosystem: Host-associated > Arthropoda: Insects > Digestive system > Gut ... | reverse complement strand
AACTCCGTGATTGGGACTAAGTCGTAACAAGGTAGCCGTAGGGGAACCTGCGGCTGGATCACCTCCTTTCTAAGGATACTTAGAAACGTCGTTTCCGGTAACGGACTCGACATAATAAGTATGGAGACGATCCTCATTGCCCCGCCAATCATCACGCCATTTTTATAAAGAAAAACGCCGACGAAAGTCGGCGTTTTTTGTGTCCGCCTCCCGGCAGCACCATCGGAAAGGAAGGAAAATCTTTCCCAGTTGCTGAAAGGAGATCACTTGCGTGATTTTGGGTTCAGTCTCAACTTTTCTTCCTCATCGTGGGCGTTGCCGGACAAGCGATTACATTGTGGCAGTAATGTTTCGATGATTGCCTCTCGCTCTTTCATGAGAGCATACACAGAAGGGCTGATTTTGCCGGTACTCGGCAGGATAACGGCTGTGTCATAACCCGCAAGACAGGCGACATAGACGTCAATTTGGTCGTATTCTTTGAAGCCGCCTTCATAGTCACCATCGTACCGCCCGATCGTTTTATAATCGTCCAGCTCGTCGAGTAGTAACCAAATCTCGACTTCGGTATAGGGTTCCTTCAAAGCTTTTTCTGCCAAAAAAAGGTACAGCGCAACGCCTTCCTTTTCTCCGTCGGATAATTTCACCAGCAAACTGCCGTCGTCCTCGAGATTGGTCTGGTCGATCCTTTTCCGCAATTGTGGCAGAACCGCATCGAAGCCCGGTGGTCGTCCCGGCTTGGCGGCAGGCCGGGGTTTTGGAGCAACCGGTGCCGCCTGCCTCGATCCGCCAAGTCCTCCCATCCCTGGCCTTTTTGCAGCAACGACCTTTTCCGGAGGAGTTCTTTGCGCCGCTTTAACTTCCTCCAAGAAATTATTCGCGTCTTTCTCTCCCAATGTGATAGCTTTCTCGATCGACTTCCTGGCCTCCGCAAACTCATGTCGGGCGTATTGCGCGACGCCGATGAGAACCGCTATTTCGATCTCTTTCGCTTTCTGTTGATGCCTCGCCCGACCCCAATGTTCAAACGCCTTTCTTTCCCTGTTGTTTCCGAACCAATAATAGCCAAGCCGAATCGAGGCTTCGGCGTCTCTTCGGCCCTCTCGCAACTCAAGGGCGTTGATTTCATCTTGAGTGAGTTGCATAAATTTATTGACGTTTTTAATAAACTCACGGTAATGATTGTTCGCCCACCTGTCGGTTGGAACTTGTAGACGTATCGCCCGTTCTATCAGTTGGAGCTGATTGTCATCCGTTTTAAGTTTTGCAGCAATGTACTTCTGATCCACCCTGGAAAGATCGTCGAAGGCGATATCGATCGTCTCTTTGTCCTCCGTCAGTAGGGTAACGGTTTTCCCATCGTCGGAAACGCGACCAAGCTCACCTTTAATCGTTCGCTGTCCGTCCGCCTTGGACCAAGTGCGGGTCTCATCGGCAACGACTGCGAATGTAAAGAAGAAAAAGCAGACAAAAGCCAAATCAATCGTCTTTTTCATCGTTGTTACTCCATAAGGAAAAGTAAAACAGGAACAGGCTGAACAAAATGGTTGTCACCTGTGGGTTAAACGTAAAGGGATGGTAACGTAGCCGTAAAGGAGTTGGCTTCCACAGGTTGGACACCAATGGAGAGAGTTGGAATCATAAAAGGACTAAAATCCGTCGGAGGAGCGGCAACGGTGAGATTGCCAAGCCGCAGACCTTGCCCGAAGCGGGGGAACAATTGTTCGTTGTGGCCTGGAGTACCAGATGCTATGGCTTATTATTTTTTGTAACGTCAATATATTGGTAATTCCCCCGATTGAGAGCGGCAAGTCGTTGCAGAATCTGCGACTTGCCGTCACTCCCATCGTCATATTGTATCACATTGATGGAAATGTTGCCACTCTGTCGGACTATTTCCGCCAGTTGCGTTTCTGTCAGGTCTTGTCCGTCGGTCAGGAAAAAAATGACTTCGGGCCGACATTGGATGGCCGCAAGCAACGGCGGAAGATGGGAAGTTCCGCCGCCGGGGCCAATGCTTCGTACGAATACTTCGGCATCCCTTTTCGCCCGTGCATTGGCGGCAACCAGCTTTCTTTTCGGTTCCCAAACGATGTAACCATCATCATAAAAAATAATGTTGAATTGATGCTTTAAGCTTAACGTGGAAAGGCTTCGGAGTAATTCTCTTTTGACTCCTTCCAATTTGGAACCGGTCATGCTTCCACTCTTGTCGAAAACGTAGACGAATTTGGTGCCGTTACCGCTGATACCGAAAACACGAACCGTGGCCAGTCGGTCTCCGGAAAGGGTCCCTCCTCCGCCTCCGTTCCCTCCTCCTCCGCCGTCTCCACCGTCGTCGTCGTCGGCTTCGTCGCCATCTTCTTCGTTCCCTTCCGATTCGGAGTTCGGCGAGGAGAACTCCGTCGAACTTGCGTCCTGGTTTTCTTCAGGCGATGTGTCTTCCGAATTTGTGCCCGACAAATCGTCCCCCGGTTCGGCGTCCGCCGTTCCCGGCGAACCGCCCTTCGCAGGGACATCGGCTTCCGTGGCATCTCCGTCTTTTTGGTTTCCGGTTGCGGCTTTTTTACCGTCGTCTTTTCGTTCCAAGTACGTTCCGGTACGGCCTTTTTTTTCACTTCCGTCGGCATTTCCGGAAGCCGATCCCTCGCGTGACGACTTGCCTATTCCCGCTTTTGTCCCTGCCGTTCCCAAACCTTTTCCCGTGTTGTTTGCAGATGCGTCCTTCTTGCCAAACAACAGTAACAGTAAAAGAATCAGCAGGATTGCGGCAAGACCAACGACAACCGCCATCAGAATTTTTTGCTTGTTCGCTGTCTCTTCGATCATCGGCATCGGTACTACTCCGGGTGCCGGTGGGGGCCAATTTGTGGAAGGCATGAGGACTCCTCCATTCTCTTATGTTTGAACAAATGAACGTTATTGAACCTGCGTCGACCCGGTGCCTCCGAAAGTCACTTTTTGATCATCAGGCGTCGGTAACAATTCGTAGCGGAATCCCGCTTCCATCAATATGTCCCGCACGATATAAAACGAATCGACGGAATCGCCGTACACAAAAACACCGATATACGTTGTAGCCGGTGCCGCCGATTGCAACATATCTTTGATTTTACGTTTCACGGCGTTTTCGTCGCTGGCGTCAACGCCTCGGTTCTTTTTCGGGGTGCCAAGCTCGTAGCCGAGATTTCTGTCTTGATAATCGAAATCGTTGCGATCCGAAAAGACGTAGAGCCGATTATAGCGCAGGACGAGATAACGGGGAGTGCGATTACCGGAATCCACCATCTTCGGCAGAAACAACTCCTCGTTGCGTGAATTTTGATCCGAAGCGTTCTTGTCTTCAAGGCTTTGCATTTTTTGAGTCGTTTCGGTTTCCAGCTTGCCGACAAGTTCTTGCATGGCAGTCGTTTTCTGCACAAGACTGGCGTGTTCGTTTCGGAGGTCCCGTACGATTTGGGCCAACTGGTTCGCCGCCGCTTTGAGTTTTTCCAGCTCGTTTTCGATATCCTTCAGGCGTTGTTCCGATTCGGCGTTTTCGCGGTGTCCATCCAGACAATGACGAGTCAATTCCGTTTTTTCTGCAACGAGCATATTTTGTGTGTCGAGCAGTTCGGCATACGTTGCAACGAGATTCTTATCGTATTCGGTGACTGGTTCCGGCAAGGTTGTTCGTACGATTTCCAGTAGCATGGTCGTCGACTCAATTTCCCTTGCGAGTTTTTCCGCCCGGCGTGATAGTTCGGCAATACGTTCCGGCGAACACGTTTCCTGCGGCGGTTGTTCGACGGTTTGTCGCACCTGAATCGCAATCAGCAGCGCGATAAACAGAACGCCGCCGAACGCGTTGCACACGGTATCCAGGAACAGATCGAAACTCGACTGCATATTTCGTCGTCGTCGTCGCATAATGCTATCTCCGAAGAGTAATCTCCGTGTCTTCGCCCAACACCTGCAACCCCGTGTCAAATTCTCTTCTTTTCAACCCGTCGAGAACATTTTTGTAATCGCCAAATCGGGACGGTCTGACGTAAAGAACGATATACTCCGTTTTCCTGTCTCGCTCGTCGACCCACTTGAGGAACGCCGTCGTCGACGCAAACGTTTGTTCCATCGGATCGTTTTCGGACAACACGGTGATTGGCCCCTGGCCGTAGACCAAAATATAGGGCGTCTTGTCCGTCGCCTTGTTCGGTATAGCAAAAATCTTCTTGGCCATCTCTACGGACAGTTGACTGTCCAGTTCGGCCAACTGTTTTTTAAGCTCGCCGATTGTTGTCTGGAGGTCTTTTTGGCGTTGTATCTGCTCACTGCTTTGGTTTTGGAGTTCGGTATGCTGTTGCTCAAGTTCGCTGATGTTCTTTTCGAGTTCTGCGATAAGTTTGGCGGCGGCATTATTGTTGATCTCGTTTTGACGATCTTGAGTTTTTCTGATGTCCTCTTTGATGTTTTCGGTATCCGCTTTGAGGCGTTCAACCGATGCACGCAGGGTGTCGATTTGGCTCAACGAGGGAATATACGGGGTTTCCGTCTGTTTGGCCTGATTCAAGCGTGCGAGTTCGCTTTCGATTTCTCGTCGGTTCTGCTCCAGTGATTCGATTCGTCCGTTCAATTCGGCCTCGGTGATTTCCGGCACTTCAATTGGTTCGGCGACGGCCATCTGGGAGATGAGCTTGAGAATCAGTAACAGTGTCACCAGAATAATAATGCCGACGACCGACATGATAATATCCTGGAACGAAAAAAAGGAAATCGGAGAGGAATCGCGGCGTGACATAATGCGGATGTATGATTCGGTGTGCGGGCTGACCGAACCGTGAGATTATAATTTTTCCGTTCGAAGTTTGGAAACGATGTTCGACGTACAGTATTCGGAACAGGCGAGGAGCAGTTCCTCTTCTGTTTTTTTCATGGCCGTTGCGAGCAGTTGCAGGATCAAGGCAAGGATGAGGGCGACGAGCGTAGTTTCGAAGGCCGTCGCCAGTCCGCCGGTGACGCCTTGGAGTGACGACGTCAACGATGCCATGTCGGCACCAGAACTCAGGACGCTGCCGAATGTGCCAATCGCTTTGGAGAGGCCCTCGACCGTTCCGATAAAACCCAAGACCGGAATCGACCATAAAAAGCCGTTGAGAAGCGAGTATGATGTTTCGACGGCCTCACTGTCCTGATCGTTGTACGAACGTAGAATATCGCCGACATCGGAAATGTTCCCGATGTTTTTCAGATTGGAAAGAGTACCGACAATTCGATTGAACAGAAAGAAATACTTCGGCTGTTCAACGGCATCGTTGACGTTACGCAACACCTGATCGACGGTGTTCGGCGACAAGACGAAATCATGTTCGCTCGGCACGATGGCGATGTTCAAGGCCCTTCGTTGCAGTCGGACTTTCGACGCCTTGATGAGCAGAATGAAAAGCGACCAACTTGCCAGAAACACCATGCAATATGGCGTCATTCCGCGTTTTGTGAACATATCGGAAAACCAACCGTTCGGTGCGATGTAAAGAACGGCATAAAACGAAACCGTTGTGACAACAGCTAAAACGGCACACAACGCCGTATTGACCGCCGTGAAACGTCCGCCGCGAAAACCGCATTTTTGTTCGATGTCGCGTTGCGACCAGGAAAGTTGTGGAGGTTCTGGCATGTTATGTCATCGGGTGAAAAGGAAATGTCTTGCTGGCTTCTACTCGTCTACTATTCCAAGCGTCCGTTGTTGCGGTAATCGCCTGTCTCTCTTATCGGGTAATCAGCGCGCCGCATTGGGGACACTGCGGTGCCGCCCCAACAAAGGGATTGCCGCAGGCGGAGCAGGACGTACCGGCTCGAAGCGGGGATGCCTGAGACGGCACGCCGCCTTGTCCCGAAAACGCTGGAACCGTCCGTATTTGTTGCGCCCCTTGGCCTTGTTGCCAGACCAGCGATTCGCCTCGGAGCGTTCCCGCTTGGAGCATTTGAACGATGGCAGAACGTGTCATTGGACCGAATCCGGCCTTGCCATCGACGCTATAGTACCATTCCGCCGGTTCCTGGGCCGAACCGGGAGAGGAGAATTCCGAGGGCAGACTGCCTAAGGACATTCGCGGAAACAGAAAATCCAATGTTTCGGCAAAGAACCAGTCCAATTTATTTTCGGAAATCTCGGTCATTTTGGTGAGCTTCCCCTGAGTTTTCATGGCCAAGAGTTCTTCTTCGCCCAAGGGACCGAGCGCCTTGTCACGGATTTTGATGTAATACGGCATGGAATGTAGGGGGTAAATGGAGTAACAATCGCAAAATACTTAACATCCTATTTGTCGGACAACCCCTCCAGGGAACGTAGTTGCCGAAGCAATCGTTCACCGGTTTCTCGCAACTCGAACATTTTTTGCCTATAGGATGCGGGGGTCCCTCGCGGCCTGTCTACATAACTTTTAATTTCCTTGCAGTTTGCATGGCATTCGGCGAGTGTTTCACGAAATTTTACGGAAAGATTGGCATCCTGTTTAATTTTGTCTAATTCCTTCTCAACGTTGTCGAGAAATATCTCTTGAACCGCCTCCATTCTTCCTTCGATTATCTCGGCAACGGCTTTAATTCCATCATTGGGGCTGAGTCCATCCTTTATGGCGAGTTCCATGAAGGTGTCGTAATCGTCCATACACTTCAGAAAGACGAATGTTGTAATGGCAAGCATGTCGATGGCAACGCGGGCACGATGTTGGGAATTGTTGTGTTCTTTTTCCTTGTCCGATAGTTTTTTCACCGTTGTTAACGCTTCCAGAATATCCGGCGTCGGAATACTCAAAGAGATTCCTTCCATGATTTTATCATTTATATCGAGTGACCCTGCCGAGAGTATCCCAATGACACGACCATACATGTCGAGCACTGGTCCGCCGGAATTGCCCTTATTGGTCGAGGCATCCAGTTGATACCACATTAAGCCGTACTGTTCGTGTTCCACACCCATGCGACCGATAGTGGGAGCGTTTTTCACGGTGGCTCCCGGAGTGCCAATGATGACAATTTGTTCGGTCGGTTTAATTTGATAGCCTTTTGCAACGGGAATGGGGGACAAGCCCGAGTCCACTCCTAAGAACGCAATATCACGCTCGACGTTGGCATAGAGCAATTTTGCCTTGAAAGGGCCCTGCTGTTTGCCTGACGCCGATGGGAAAAAAACCTCGACTCGCTCAATAAAGTCTTTTTCGATAACATGGTGATTGGTGGCAAGAATATTGTGATCAATCAGGAATCCGGAACCACCACCGCCCCTTTGGTTTTTAACGAAAGCGGTAGACGGTGCAGCCCGTTTGAAAACTTCTTCCGGCGGAAGAGAAACACTCGATCCGGTGATGCTTAGCAATCCTGAATCTTTCGCCGATTTGGCCGATTTGACCAATTGGGCCGATTTGGAAGCGGACGACGCTTGGGAATCGCTTTTCTGACGGAACCCGCGTTGGATCAACACGTATCCCAGAACGACGATGCAAATGAGCAGAACCACGGCGATGCTGCCCCAAAGGACGTATCCCTCACTCCCCGTTCGCTGGTCGGCGTTCGTCGGCAAAAACAACGTAAAGTCCGGAACCTTTCGAATGGGCCGGGCTTTTTCACCTTGTCGCCAAACGTAGCTGCGGGCATTGAGCCGCTGCGATTGGAGCAGGGTCACGATCGTGGATTGCGGAACAGGTCCGAATCCTTGCGAGCCGTCGATGCTGTAATTCCATTCCATCGGTTCCGGCGGCGGTAACATTGCCTCCGAAGTGTCCGTTGGGTAAAGCACGTCGAAGGAGGACGCCGGTTTCCAATTGATTCCATCGTCCGACACCTCGGTTGTCCGTCCGATTTTTCTCGAATCTCTCATCTTCACGAGCAGAGCTTCGTTGAACGGGCCGAACACCTTTCCGCGTGTACGAAAATAATAGTCCATGGATGGGAAACGTTGGAATCAGGGTTTAACAAGAAAAACGGGAGCACATTGGAGAAAGGACGAACTTTCGAACTGTAAATTGATCCTGCCGGAAGTGACTGTACCGACTTTAACGGGGCGAACGGTTTTGTTCGCATTTTGACGCAGAATATACAGATCGCCCGACTTTCCGTCGAGGGCTTCCGGTACGACGGCACAATCCCATTGTTGGTCCTGTCTGGTCAGCACCGCCACCCAGTCGAAATGGGGTTGGAGTTGTTTGAGTGTGTCTTGGAACTGCGCCCGTTCCCGACGTGTTTTGTTGACAAGCTCCATAAGGTTCGCTTGTAGACGGCTGACGTTCGTTTTACATGTGTTGCGCAGAGTTGCCGTTTTGGAAGAATTGACGTCTATCCAGTTCGTGAGGGAATCGACGCCGCTACTTTTGACGACTCTCAGGATGGGTGCGAAATTCGTCGCAAAAAACGGGTCGATGTTCGAGACATCCGTGATAAGCATCTCCAAAATGATGCACTGTAGGATGGGATCAATTCCCGGTTCCTGGTTGGTTCGCTTGAACAAGTCGCCGACAATGGCGAGCACGACGTCGTCAGCGGTGTCCTTCATTTCATCGATCTTTTTCAACGTCGCTACGGCAAAGCCATGTGGCGTTACCTTCGGAACTTTCGCGGGATCGAAATCTTTCTCTTGAATCTTGTAACTTTTTCGATCTCCGCCGAAACTCGTGACGTAAAAATAGTCGCTGGCTTTGTCCGGTGCCATCGTCAAATAGTACCATTTATCCGTTGACACTTCGATCCATGGAAAAAGACGGTTTTGGCTGCATGTCTTTAATATGTTCCCCAATTTGTCAAATGATTCGGGTGAAGGAATCTTTGTTTTCGACAATTCTTCGAGGTGTCTGCCGGGAGAGAACAGATTGGAGGGAGTGCCGGAAATCCGTGTGGAAAATTGTTGGTATCTGTTAAGGAAGGAGGCGGACTCTTTCTGTAACGCCGCGAAATCGTCCGCTTTACCCGAAAAATCAGACGACAACTCTTCGAGCAGTGTAGCCACTTCCCTAATGGTATTCCATTCCTTCAGGACATCGGCGGCATCAGTGGCAGCGGGATGCCGGGGAAAGTTGGAAACGAATCTCTGCAAGGCAGATTGATACCCCCTCCAGTCGGGAGCCGTTTTGATCAGGCGTTGGAGTTCGGCGATCTGTTCGGATTTCTCTTCCATTTGTGATCGGGACTCGGCAACCCGCTTCACAAGATCGCCTACGGTTAATTGAACAAGTTCCACAACATCGGACGGCTGTTGCTGAAGGGTTTTCTGAAAAGCTTGAAGTTCTTTTTCCAACTCGCGGAGTTGATCGATTGCCTCTTCCAGTGTTAAATCGACGTTACGAATGATCGCGGTGTGTTTAGTCGAAATTTTGCTGAGGTCGCTTTTATTCCGTTCGTTAAGTTCCCGAACGCGGCCCATTCGGTCTGCCTCGAATTCTCGTTGCAAATCCTCAAAGGCGTTTTTTTCCTGTTGCGTACGGACCAGTTCCCCGGCTCGGTCGACGATATTCCTTATGCGTTCCAATTCGTCAATATCCGGTTTCGCCTGCAGGGCCTCCACCGCTTCGGAATGACATCGCGAGAATTCCTCTCCACGTTCATTATCGTTGGCGAGCATGCGGCGCAAGCGTTCCATCACTTCAATGACCCTGGCGTTTTTAACGATCTCCGGCTGCTCCTTTTCCAGACGGTTGAGTGCCGCTTCAATGTCGTCGAATCGTTGTTCCTCTTCGATTCGTTCCATCGAGCTGATTGCTTCGGTCACCCGGTCGGCGTGAAAGCGTTGCATGATGCCAAAGGCGACGCCGACACCGATCAGGAGACAGACGGCCAACACCGATACAACCTTGAGTATCGTGCGGCGCGACGTTGCCATCTGTTGGCGTGCCACCGTACTTCGATAGAACCTCTCCAGTTCGGGAGGGATCACTGTTCCGGCCTGTGTCGCGGCGTTCCCCAAAACGTAATAGAGCCGTTCAAGGTCCGAAAGAGGTTCCTCTTCTTCCAGTGCGCCGTGCAGGATAGCCATCGCGTTTTCGAACTCGACCTTCAAGACGCTTTGTTGTTGGGTTTCGTGGAGCCACTGGACGGCGGGTTGGATCAATTGTTGGATCGCCGACGGCATCGTGACCCGTTCCGAAGCAAGCGTCGAGTGGATCAGGCTGTTAAACTTTATGGCATCTTCGTGATCGAAAACCAAGTGTCTTTCTCGCAGCGATTCGGCGTAATCCAACAGGATGGCGCCGACCACTTGTCGGCGCAATTCCGGCGGCGGGGAAAAGAACCAATCCGGCGCACTCAGTTCCCGATAGAGCAGACGAATTTGGGAAACGTTTTTCGTTTCGAGTGCCTTGGGAATTTCCTTTTTCAGTTCTTCGATTCGGGCTTTTTCAAATTTTTCCTGATCTTCCTTCCATGCGGTGCTTTCCGGATCATTTTTCGAAATGGCCCGTAGAACAGCGAGACGTTCCCGAATCGGCGAGCCGTTGAGCGCAAGAAACCGGTATTGAATCAGCAACGGCTCCAACGGCCACATTTTAAGGTAGGCGTCGTTTAACTCTGCCATCATACCCGTCTGAAGCGGCGGCATATCGAATCCGAGTGCCGAAACGTATTCGTTCCACACGTCTCGCTCTGCGAAGTCGAGGACGTTGTACAAATCCGGCAGCTTTGGCGTCAATTCGGCCAATCGGATACCCTCGGCGACGTTCCCGGCGCGAATGCAGAGAACGCTCTCCTTCATTCGCGCATTGAGCTTCACGCATTCCTCGACGTAATCCTTGGCGTATTTCTTGATCTTGTCGGGAGAGACGGTATCCGAAAGCACAATGGCATCGCGGATGTCTTCAATCAGTTTTTGTAAGTCGCTCATGGAAAATGATTAAGGAATAAAAGGGCAATGATTCACTCGGCAACACGGAATAACAGCAAACAGTTTGAAAGGTCGTTGGAGTCCGATTCCGGTTTTAGCAAATAAATGGAAAATTGATCGATATGGGCATTCCTTCCCAAGCGTTCTTTGGGGGGCTTGGCGTCAGCGTATTGAGACGTGAGTCTCTTGTAAAAGATGACTTTCCCATCACTATTGTTTTTGTTGTTTTGAATATTTTTAATTTCTTCGATCTTCTTATTGTTTTCTTCTTTTTGCTTCTCTTTTTCGGCCTTGCCGGCGTCGCCATCCTTTAGCTCCCTTTCTAAAGCACTGTTTTGGCGTGTCAAACTTGTTATTTCAGACTGACCGCCAATATCCTTGAATGCTTTTTGGTATGCCTTTTGGTCATTCTCTGCTTTTTTTAGCGAGTCATCCGCGTCCAAATACTTCATCTCGTTTTCCGTGACAAATAAGATGCTAATTTTCTGTTTTCCTTTTGCTTCCGGTGATGTGTCAGGACGAACAACACAGTGTCTCTCGAATTTATTCCTTGATTTCCCTTCGGATTCCTCTGCAACGGCTCCAAGTGGGGGCAATTTAGGTGCGTAGGCAAACGAAAGCGACGTGACCTCCCACTGCTGCTCCTCCCACGACGGCACAAAGCGTTCAAAAGTTTTCGGTTCGTTTATTGATTTTGGAGCGTCCTCATAAATCACTTCGTTGAAATCGATGAGCAGGAACGCTTTGTCGCTAGAGGGATCAATGATAAATTCCTTTTGTCCGGGTTTCCAAAGGGTAAAACTTCCTCTTTGGGTTACTTCGCTCCCAAAGGCTCTCTCAAATTCTCTAAGCTTATACTCGACGGGCGTCCACAAAGGGATTACCTTTTCGTCAAATCCTTCGGTCTCGATTCGCAACCGCGACAGGAGGATACGGTTGAATATCCGGTGATGCTCTTGATCGTTGAGGCGGGTTATTAGCTCGGTATTCCACTCGTAAGAAATACCGTCTTCGTCCAGGGAAAAAGTAATGATCTCTTCATCGCTGAGTTTTTCCCCACTTTCCAAAGTGAATGTATCATACAAAAAATTGATCTTGTGTTGTTCCGGTTCATCATTCCGCCGGATTTCAAATCGGTTTGCCTGTGTTCCTTCCTCTTCGTCCAGTCGGGGCACCACTTTCAAATTGACAAACGGTTCAATACTGATTGTAACCTTGCTGATGTCGCCAAGCTTTTCAAGAAATATTTTTGAACCGACCAAAGTCCCTTTGAGCGATCTTTCGGTAAACGGTAAAGCGATGTTGGCGATGTTGTCACCTTTATCGGACTCCCACTTGTCGGACAATGCGGCCAAGCAGTCTTGGACGCTGTTCTGCCTAATGCTGCCTGCCACTTCCTCGCCCCGAGTTTTTGCAGTTTCTATGCCTACGACCACGGAGTCGATTTCATTTTTTGCGGTGTTGGCTGCGGTGTTTACGGCATCACTCGCATCTTTTACGGCCTCGGCGGCGTTTTTTACGGCCTCAGCGGCGGTTTTCACGGCGATGGCGACCTGTGCGTCGGTTCTCGACTTCCGAATCGCTTCTATCGCTTCCTTTGCGGCCATTATCGCTTGTTCAGCATCGGGCTTTTCTTCTTTTGCATCTTCCTTTGTGTTATCAGGGGGTGCTTTCACTCCTTCGGCGACTTTGACGGCCTCGGATGCGGGCAACACTTTTTCTGCGACAATTTTAGCGGCGTTTCCGGCCTGCGACTTTGCGTTTCCGGCCTGTTCGACCGCATTGTCCGCAACGTTTTTCGCATTCTGTGCCAGCTGTTCGGCATCCGCGATGGCCAACTCCACCTGTCCAATGTGTTCGGCTGCCGTTTTGAGGTCCTTTTCCTCCACGGCCACTTCCGCCTGTTCGATTTTTTCGTTAATATCTTCAACTTTAGCCTGTGCCGCCTTGGTTTTAGCGTTTGTCGTTGTAACGGAACCCTGCGCAGTTTTGACTTCCGAAAAAGCTTCTTCAACCTCCCGCATCCCGTTCTCAACTGCGTTCCTGGCAGTCTGTATTGCTTCCTTGTTTTCCTCCCTCTCTCTCTTCTCGGCCTCTCTCGCGGACTGTTTTGCTTTGGCCTTCTCGTTTTCGTCCGACGTTTTCTGTTCGTCGTCGTCCTTTTTTTGACTTGCCGTTTCGGTTTCTGGCCGGCTTATCATTGAAAGGGAGACGATTCCCCCGACAGCGAGAGCGACGACCAAAATCGCGATGATCGAGAGGAGCCGCGTTTTGCTCGCTTTCCTTGGTCGCGACGGAGTCGGCGGCGGATGGGACGCCCCGGGAACCGGTGTTACCCCCAGCTCATAATCATACGTCGGCACGTCAACGGCAAGGCCGGGAACTGTAACGGTAGGGACGGACGGCGCAACCGTTACCGGTGTCGAAACGACAGGTTTGGCGGTGGGGCCGCTTCTCGCCAGCTCAACGTATTCGCCCGGTGGTGCTCCGGCGGGAGGATCACGCAAATCGATGCAAAGCACATTTGGTTGTCGTCTGGCAAAGGCCGCTTCCGGGGTGCCCGCCGCGAAGCATTTCACTTGAATGAGGGGAGTTCCCGGCGGTTCCTGCGACTTCATGAAAAACGTACTGAATGTCGTTTTCCAACGTACCTCCGGCGGCAACAGGGCGAATGCTTCTGCCAAGAGGGGCAATACGTTCGTTCCCGGTTCGAAAACGATACTGACCGGATTGCCTTTTTCGATGTGTTCCGCGACGACACCGCCCCAACCGGCATCTCCGCAGATGGTTTTCCAATGAGTGCAGATGCGTGGAACAGCCGGTGGATTTGGCAAAGGAATGTTTCGATCCAGCTTTCCCGACTCCTTGTTCCAGCTCACGTTAAAAATATCGGGAAGCAACGCAATCGTTGCCGGGCAAGAACCTTTGTATGAGCGCAGATCGTACTCCTCGACGATCCAGTGGTGTCCGATCCGATTGGTTCGTCCGGAATAGTCGTTTCCGCAGTCGGCAACGCGTGAAATGACGTGCCGATCCGTTCCGCCGCTCCGTCGGACGACGTGCAGGAAGGCCGTCGGATTCCTCGAATCGCCCGCCGGGAACAAATGCGAATAGCCGCTCAAAATTCCAATGTCTCTTGCTACATTGGGAGCCATACCTTCGGACTGCGCAACGATGCCGAACCCGGCGTTACCATCGAGACATTTCGGGGAGGACGTGGAAATCAGTTGCTCAGTCATAAATTCTTCGGGGAATGGGGAACGGATTGGGGATCAACGTGAAAAACGATCCCGAAGCTCCAATTCCAAAACTATTTTCGCTTAAAAATGGGAACACAGTATTTTCCCGCCATGAGTTGTGCCTGGAAGAAAGGAACTTCGATCCATATTGGTTTGATATTGGCGGGACGACACAGGAGAGGACGTTCGCCGCCACCCTGGGGCACCTCTCCCAATTCCGGAGCGCATCCCGTGGCACTGACGGCGATATAGGTGACTTTTTCGGCACTGGCTTCCGCCGTTCCGACCAGTTCGGGAATCAGTTTGTTCAAAAGCGTCCTCAATTCCTGGGAACGTTTTTCCACTTTGCCAACGTTGTAGAAATGAGTCGGCACGTTTGGCGTGGGATTCCACGGCGAGTAGTCGTCGGTGAATTTGGTCAACTGTTTCCAGGCGTCCAACTTGGTGAGAACGATAATGAGAGGAATCTTGATTCTCTCGTTTCCCGCCATTCGGGAATGTGTTTTGATCCGCGAGATCATTTCGGTCAGGATGGTAGACTGGTCCACTTTGCTTCGTCTGACGTCGGTACCGCCGCTCATTTGGGGGTCGTCGACCGGTTCCTTGCATGCCGTCCGGAATCGTAAGTCCTGCGTCGGATCGAATAAAAACATAATGGCATCGGAAGCAGCCAAATGGCGGGTAACAGGCGTCTGGATGTGGTCGGCACCCGGATAAAAATGTTCCCCGGCATTATCATACATACAAACGGTTTGCGTGACCCGATCCACGTTCTTCGGAAACGGATAACTGGCCAACGGCGTTACCGTAAAGGAAAACGGCTGCGCAAGTGTGGTCGCGCGACCATCGATGAGCGAGGTGTTGTAAATGTCGCCCACCTCTTCGGTTTTTGCAATCTTGACCGGTTGGTTGGGGTCTTCGCCGCCCATAAACTGTTCGGCCTCATGTTCCCGAATACGCTTGTTCATCATCGTATCGGCGTCCGTGAAACTCATGAGGAAATCCCTAGGCATCGTTTTTCGAAGTTGCCACACCATCGACGTGAAAAAATACGACTTGCCCGAAGACGGTGCGCCGGCAATTGAAACGAAAAAACTGGAGGTACTGAGCAGAGGCCGAGGAATCTGGAGATGGCACTTCGGACACGCAAGCTTATGGCACACGGTGTTATGCGCATCCAATGCGTTGCCGCTGAGGTCGAAGCGGCTGGGAATGAATCGCAACTGTTGGTATCCCTCCAATTTGGGATCCGTATTCAAGTCGGGGGATTCGCTGATAAACAATATTTGGTGTGTGGGAAATTCGTGCCAGCAGTGCGGACACGAAAGTTGCGGTTTGATTCGCATTCGACTCTGATTGGGGGCAATCGCTGTAGACATGGCGTCGATGAAGGAATCCGGTTTTTCCGGAGGTAAATTTTGGTTTGTTCGTCAAAAAACGACGTATAAAAAATACTTCCAAGTTGATTTTAATTGAAAAAAACAAGTTGTGAACCGTGGTATGACAGTATCTGTCAGACGTTGATGATTTTTTTTGCGGCAAGACTATTGCCTTTGTAAAAAACGGCTGTAACCGATCGAACAAAAGCGGCGAGAGAGGAAACGCCATCCGGGCGCAACATCAACGTAACGGCGACAAGAAGACACGGCAGAAAGGATGCCAATGGGAACTAAGACTCTAAGCAGTCTACGTCCCCCCCCCCCCCTTCCCTATTTTGACACAATTGTTGGACATTGGGATTTCCATCGTGAAAACGGTCAAAATTCCGGTCGCTTCAAAATTTCGCCGAGGACGACCGCTTGGCGGATACCGCTTGGTGTCGTGAGTAGCTGGAAAATGTCGACAGCGAGCGGCGTTTGGATGGACTGTTCGCTACCGAACGGGGTATCGTATATTCCCGTCATGCTTTCGAGCATTGGCTGAACGGTCGGTTCGACGCTCGGTGTCAGAGTCAGTGAACCGTCCAAGGTTCCTGGCTGTACATCGAATCGGGAACCTTCACCCTGCGGCGTCAGCTCGCGGCTCAGCCGTGTTCCGCGTGTCGGCGAACGGTCGTCGGCTGATACTAAAGTTCCTGTCGTCTGTTTGCGTTTTTTCGGTGGTTTTGGTCGCGGGCGCGCAACGGGTTCTTCGGGAATATCTTCTGCAACCGCGCTGAATGCCTCGTGTAGACGTTGCTCGAGCGTTTTTTCGGCAAGCCGCTGTTGGTCTTTCTGTGCAGCCTTTGCCGAAAAATACTTAATTACTGCCGGGACAACGATAAGCAGGAGAACGAGCAGTGCCTGAATTAGCCCCACAAAATCGTTCGCCTGCGCCCAAAGGGAAAGGAATGTCATTTGAATTGATTCTTGATAAGTAGGAAACAGAAGACTTGTTCGGAAACCGTCATCCCCGCGTAGGCGAGAATCTAGTACCTGGATTTCCAAATGCGCTTCATTAAGTGTTTTTTTCAGGCAATCCGGTATATTTCCAATTCATCGGCTGAGCGGTCGTGTTGTAAAATGCGATGTAAT
>Ga0099364_10006776_pt1 | contig 16599 bp, 14 predicted proteins | sample TergutTh196P3_FD_73070 | JGI IMG/M metagenome (GOLD analysis project Ga0099364, IMG submission 73070) | Microcerotermes parvus P3 segment gut microbial communities from Pointe-Noire, Republic of the Congo - Th196 P3 | ecosystem: Host-associated > Arthropoda: Insects > Digestive system > Gut ... | reverse complement strand
TTTCTCCCGGCAACGGAGTGCCGCCCTCAAACTGAGCAGTAATCGTTACATTGGCAGCGGGCATTGTGAAAGAGTATACCCCGCTTATCTGCTCAATCACGATTCCGTTATATCTCAGGCTATTCGCCGTGAGTGTCTTGTCGCCTTGCGGTGAAACTTGTACAGTTACAGTCTCACCAGCCCTTGCAGTCGTCTTGTCAACTGTCAAAGAACCACCTGTAATGGAGGAGCTGACAGTTACCGTGTAAGAATCCTCCGTTGAATCGATGACTTCGACCGCAATCTGCGCTGCGCTGTCCGGCATTACGAAACTGTACACTCCATCGATAGCGTCAAGCGTCTGTCCATCGACTGCCACAGTAACCGCATTGCCTGACATAATGGCAAATTCAACCAATTCGCCTTCTACAGCCCTGAACGCATCCACCGCACCGGTCAGAATGATTTGTGCAGAACCGCCCGATACGCTAGTCGTAATATTCTTGTACGGCGGTGTGATCCACACGCTCCCGATGTAGTATGAACTGTCCGCTCCGAGGGGACGGCGAGGATTGTTAGCGCCATATACGTTATCTCCCATCGCTATCATTCCCTCGAAGTTGCGCAATGCACGTTCCGTATCAGCCACACTCTGAAAGTAATCGATCGCATTCTGCAAGTCTGTTTCATCCTGAAGATATGGTATATAGGCATCCGGATATTCTGGATCCGGGATATAACGCCCTGTAGCTACGCTTTCAGGCAGGCGCATGATGCGTTCGTTATAGCTTTCCACAGCTATGAGAGCCGGTACTGCAAGTGATGTACCGGTCGCTATCGTTAGCGGCGTAGTCAGTGGTTCTGCCACTGCACCTTCACCCACAAGGAAGTCAGGGTAATAGTGAAACAGGGGGACGGTTCTCGCGTTTCATGAAACAGGGGGACGGTTCTCGCGTTTCATACCCCTGTTTCCACTTCGGTTTCTACTTCCAAATCTATGTAATATCAAATTAATCTCCCCTTTTAGTTTAATTATTAACAGCCCTTGATATTGCTGTTATCGGTATCCCGATTGCGCGTGATATTTGCCGGTATGCCACGCCTTCTAACGCCGCAATTTTCCGTATCGCTTTATTTCTTTCCTCACGATCGAGCGAGGCGATTATCGGCGCAGGAATATGCAGCATTTCTTCGATTTTCGCTGATAGTTCCATGTCCGTCAATCCTTTTACTGCTTCTTCCATATCGATACAGACCGCGCCATCGTCTTCTTCCATATATGCTGCAAAACGATCGCCCAGCAAGGCCATTCCCATGTCGGTAAACGTGAATCCATTACCGAACGCATCCCCGCCGTAGCTGCTCCATTTGTACTCGCTTGGTGATTTGACTATACCAGCTTTCACAGGGTTTCGGTGTATATACCGCAAAACCGTGATGAAATACGCATCTGTCTCCACCGCCTCGCTTTTATACCTGTCCTGGAACAACGTACCGATGCGTTCGTACTTACGGTTATAGTATTGCGCATACCTGATGCCTATTCGTTTCATTGATTGCGCTAGCGTCTCAGACTCCGGTTCCTCAGTCGTCTGAGCCAGCAGATGAATATGGTTTGACATCAAGCAGTATGCGTGAATTCGGATTTTCGTTATCTCGATGCAAATGTCGAGTACGCTGAGCATCCTATCCATGTCCTCATCATCGTGAAACAGGTCCTGCCTGTTAATTCCGCGAAGCATGATATGGTATATGTCGGATTTGCTCATTTTTCTCGCGTGCCGTGGCATTTAATCATTCCCTTGGAGCTTTGACGACGATTGCTGAGACCTCGTATTTCAGTCAGGTTGTCGCCCGGACGGTGGTTCAATATCCCGTCTGGTGACAACGCGCAATGGGAACCGTAGCTGAACCTTGCTACTACAAACTAAGCCCTTTGCGTTTTGCATACGATACTGCGTTCATTCGTCATCGTTGCTTTTTCTTTTAGTATAGCTTGGGCTTCTGATCCTGTAAATCATCGTTTGTCTCACCTTCCTTATATCAATTTTACTTTTTTTTACACTATAGTTGCTGTGTCAACGCTGCCACCTGTATGGTTCCTCGCTCCCATCCACCCCGCCGGATGGTGAAGACCGAGTTTTCTCTCCCCTTGGTGCGCAGATGCGCACTTCCCCAAGGCATTCCCCCTTACAATGGAGCTATTCAATTGTAGATTTATGGGAATCACTAAACGTAATAGAATTGTCAGTCGCTATTGCTTTATAATGGTAATCTTCGATTACCATTCAATGGGGTATCCCATTGAATTTCTTAATGCTTTTCTACACTTTATTTCACTGTAATCTCGAACGAAAGACTTGTCATTTCGTTATTGGTCACGGTCTCTATGCTAGGGTACATCACGTCGGAGTCCACGATATCCGGCATGGCGAGCGGCACTTGGGCGTCTGTTATTTCCGGCACTGATTGTTTGTGTCCTGATTGCGACACCAAACGTATGGTTACTACAGCGATAACGCATATGAAGACCATAATGGCTGCGCCTGCTGCCGACCTAGAGCGTTTTCGTTTCGTATCTTGCCGTATAGTTTTTGAATATTATACCCTCTATTATATTAGTGCCTAAAAATGGGAAAACTCCTCACCTTTTATGTGTAAAAATTATCAACGATATTTCGGGTTATTTTGTGTACTTTCACCAATTGGCTATAATTGAGTTCTTCTAGTAGCTTCTCCGGATGTCATTCTGAGGGAGTGGAGCGACCGAAGAATCTTTAAATATCGATGTTTGCTGTGAAATAAGATTCTTCGCTGCGCTCAGATAATGACAGAATATAGAGTGGTTCAGTTATCGCTGCCATTCAGTCGTCGTGCCTGCTGTAACCGCTGCTTTCCAACGCTTTCTTTAGCGAGGCTTTTGCTCTTGTCGCAAGGTTGTCAATCTGTTTTACGCTCTTCTTCATCAACCTGCCCGCTTCCGTGTAACTCATGTCTTCAAAGTATAAAAGCTCCAGAACGGCTCTGTAGTCATTATTCAGTTCGCTGATCGCATTATGCAGCAGCTCGTTTGTCTCTTCCTGTTCAAGCAAATCGTGGGGTCCGGGAACGCCATATAATACTTCGACGACTCCCTCGAACGATATGTGCTGCTCGTTTTTTTGCATCTTCAATTGCTTATACGCCAAGTTCTTAGCGATAGCAAATATATACGTCTTTATGGACGATTTACCTAAAAATCGTCCTTTGCTTAAGGCAAGCTCCGAGAAAGCTTGGACTGTCAAGTGCTTGGCTTCGTAATTGTCGTTGACGATTCCTTTAATGAAAGCATAAAGGTCATCTTCGTACAACGAGACAATCTCCTCAAAGGCAGACTCGTCGCCGTCAAGAAAGCGTCGGTAGGCGTATTCGGTTGTAGCGGAATTATCTGTTGTTGTTTCTGTCTCCATTACGTCTTTCCCAAACCGTCTCGCTGATGCGATTCCCTTTTCCCGAGGTATTTCAGCATTATTTTATCTTCATGCATGATGTTGTTTCGGGCAATGACTTGATAACGACATAATTCAATCATAAAGTAAGTCCAAATTGGATATGAGCCTGATTGAGTTCATAATACGCTTTCCTAACAATAGCACAAAATCCTCCGCCACGCAATACTTGTTTTTACCTAGCCCTAGTTTCGCAGTTAGCGTAGCGCATACCTCGCAAACGGTTGATACTACAGGGATTATGCACGAGTGCTGCGTATATACAAAAGCAATCGGGTGACGAGATTATCCATCCCCGCACCGCGCGCTTCCTCCCTCAAACCCAGTCCCATCGCCCATCTCTGCAACTACCCGCCCGCCCCGGTCGCGCGCTCACTGCGCAGCAAGATCAGCGCTTCCGGCATAGGCTATTGCGCGGCCACTCATTTTACATAGTCAAGCAGCCCGTATTTATCGGAGTATTCCAACGCCATACCCTCGAACCGGCTGTACGCCGTCTTTATCGTCGGTTTCCCCCTGTTTGCTCTGTAGACGCTCATGACCTGTTGCGCACTTCGGAACTCGTCGAGCATGCGCCGTATGCTCACTTCATGGCCCATTTCTCCCAGTTCCTTGTTCATCAGGCATGCCAGCGTCAGGGCAAGCACGCAATAGAATGCGTGGACGCATATCTGCGGGTCTCTGAAATGCCGGATAGGGCTGAACGCAAGGTATTTCGTGTCCTTCATTTGCTTGAACGCATCTTCGACATGGTATTGCGACCGGTACGCTGCGACTATCTGCTCGTTGCTCCATTCGCTCTGGTCAGTAAATAATACCGTTTTCCCCAGCGACCTCTCCTGCAACGCGCCAAACCGCTCCTCGCTAAATCTATAGTCGATGTCGGGTGTTTGCCCCGGTTCTCCGCTTACCGCGCAATCATAAACATCGTGCATGTGTTCGGCGGACAGTATTGTGCTTATGTTCTTTTCCACGGACGCTACAGTTGGCTTCTTGCCTTTTGTGACGGCACCCTCCCTGCGAAGCCGCAGCCTTTCTTTCAGCGCCGCTAAGTCCTTCTCGCACCTCACTATATTTGCCGCTATTCCGATCATCTGCTTCCGGTACAGTTCCGGGTTGTATGTCACGACGACGGTGAAGCCCCTCCCGTACACTTCCTTTGCAGACCTGTAGGCTGTCGCCTCGCTGAATGCGCCGCCAAGCGGGATGTACTCCGATTTCGGTATCTCCAGCAGTTCCGGACATTGGCTTGCGCGCAGCCCGCCAACAAAATGGAACGCACCCGGCACCGCTTCGATCAGCCCGACGATATTCTCCTCGTTGTTGTTGCCCTTGTCGAATACCAACGTCACTTCGCATTCGCCCCTGCCTAGTTTCCGGTATCTGTCCTTGAGCTTCCCAATCACGTCTGAGAACTGCCGCGCGTCAGGCTTGTTCCCGGGGTACACCTCATGGAACAGCGGGATGTTGTGGTCGGGCGCCACCATCAGCGACAATCCGACGATCTTCAAATCCGTACGCTTCTGCTTGCTGTTCCCCCGCTTGCCAAGCTCCGAGGGGTTGGACGTGTCCAAGTAAGTGAAAAAGTTCGTGTTGTCAAACAAGAGGCACTTTAAGTCCAAAGCATATTGGCTAACGACACGTCTCGTGATTTCGTCCTCAATCCTGCTTATCTTGTCGCTGTCAAGCCCCGCCATGTTGTTCCAGAAACCTTGGCTCGAAAGACTCTTTGCATTTGCGGTGGGAAACATTTTGTATAATACGGTTTTGTCGAACCACTCCCAAAATGTATTCTTGCTTCTCGGTTCCACGACCCTGTTGATGGCGGCCAGCAGCATATACGTCGACACGGGCAGCCCCTGGTTTCGCTTTCCCGCTATATCGTCAATGATCTGGCAGATGCCCAGCCGGTCGGCGACCGAGTATAGGGCCGTGACCGCACCGAATTCGTAAACCCTTACTAGATCAGGGTCTGGGATTGAATCCCCCGATGACATTCGCTTTACCGCTTCCTCTATCTTTGCGGCTGTACCTAAGTATTCCTGCTTGACTATGCGCGGTTTCCCATTTACACGTGCAGATTCGACCAAGTAATAGTATGTTCCGCTCTTGTTGGTTCTCTTTGAAATCGTTGCCATAACGCAATCGCCACCTTTGTATAATACGTTATGACTATAATACTATATGTGCCTTGCAATGTCAATGATTATTACTAAATATTGTTGCACTATTTTGTATAATACGTTTTTCGCGGCTAAAACCCAGTATTCATGCCGCTTCTCTCGGTTGCGGGGTGCATAACTGCGAAACTCGGGCTAGAATAATAATAAAGCAGATCTATATTATCTGTAGTTGAAAAGGAGAAATTATATGACAAAGCTAAATCACCCCATTGAAAAATTGATAGAAACTATAACATACAAAGGTGTAGATTTTGAGGTAGTTGAACGTCCTGATGTTATATGGGTAGGCTGTATCACCTACGCAGATAATAATACGGACCCTGCGTTCGCAGACGATGATATGACATTGTTAAAACGTTATCAATCGCTTATTGATATTCCAAAGCAAAACCTTATAAATCCAGATTGGAGTGCCTCTATTTCAATAAATCACGGTATTAACGATAAACCAAGTGCTATTATGTTTGCACAAGAAACATATTCGGATGAGCAAGATGAAAAATACGATTTGTTCACACAGCCATGTGGGTTATGGCTTCGCTTGCTCAATAATAAAAAAGCTGCTGCGTTACTTGGAAAAGATAATCCCGCAGCATATGAATATTACGCCGAATCGAAAGTTATGCAAAGTGCAGCAAATGAAAACGGGTATGAACAAAATCCGGACATAAATGTTGAAGTGGAATATTCATGTCATGCAGAGTATAATACCCCGCCACATAGAAATTATGCATATATTCCTATACGCACAAAATAGCACAGTCTGACGATAGACTGATTCCGTCCGTGGAAACGTCACATAACATGCAGCTTAGCGAAATGTCGGTCGGCGTGTAGACCAGAAGCTTTCTGCTCCCCTTGACCTTTTGTGTTAGCTCAAGATGTGTTGCACCCAATCCGCCACTTCGCCAAGCTGCTGGACGTTATGTGACATTCCCGCTAGTGCCGTGCGTTTTTATTGACAATGCTTTGAAAGAATCCTAGAATCAGCAAAAAGAAGATTCTTTTTGCTGAATAGGCTTTTAATGTAACGCTGTTTTTCAAACTAAACCATTGGTCGGGTGACTTTCTTCAATCAATCCATTATCATGTCAATTGTCCCGCGACAGGTTAATCTCTGCACAAACGACACGCAAAAAGTAGGATAAACCACGACAGAAACGACGCAGAGGAATCCAAGCGACACGGACTCATCAACAAAACGACAAAATAAAATGCCGCAAAGAAAAAACAGCGCCGCGGCTGCGTACGCCCGTGTGGTGCAAGCGCAGCGAATGCAGGGAAAAGGGGTCTCCCGCCGACGCGAACGCAAGCGGGAGAAAGGGTGTGTACAGAAGAAAGAGAGGTCAGCAATCATCATCGACAACGCCCAGCTGCCTTTTGAGGTGCAAGTATTGGATGCGCGCCCAGTCCCTGTCATCAGAGTTTTTGGCATTGATAATATTGGCATATGCGCCACGGAGTTCGATTTTCTGCATTTTGACCATCAATTCCCTCAAGACATCACAATAATCGTCTTGAATAACGCGGTCGTATTTTGAGACATCCCAGTATTCGAGGAGTTCGACTATTCTGCCCAAGAGCCGCATCGGGATCAAAACATTCTTTTCCATACCCCCCTCCTACGAAAGGCTGAGCCCGTTGACGGCGGCCATGACGACATCGGCGTCGAGCGCTTTTTTATCCAGCTGCGCACCCAGCATAAAGGCCTTCGTCATAAGGTTGTCGAGCAGCCTGGGGCAGCCGCCGGCATATGCGGTTATTGCAGCGAGCGTCCCCTCGCCGAGAATGGAAGGCGGCGCGCCGGCGATCTGCAGTTTATGTATCAGGTACGCTTCCGTCTCTTCGTCGGAAAGGCCTTCGAAATTGTAGCTGATGACGACCCTCTGCCTGAGCGCCTCGTGCGGCTGCTTTTCCAGATTGGCGTTAAGATAGGTCTCCCCGCACAAAACGATGGAGAAGCAGCTGACGGAGTCAAAATCATGGTTCATGATCATTTTCAGGTCGCCAAGAATGTGCGAAGAAAGCTTCTGTGCCTCGTCAAGAACCAAAAACAACGGTTTTTTCTTCTCTTTGAACAAGTAAAAAAGGCGCTCCTGCACGGCCCTGAACATAGCGGCCTTGCCGAACGGCGCGTCAATGCCGAGGGCGCCGCAGAGCTGCCTGTAGAAGTCGGCCACGCTCACGGAGGACATCGACAGGTAGGCCACTTCATTGAGGTTCCTGTCAAGGCTTTTGGCGAAGCACCGCGCCGCATACGTTTTCCCGAATCCGGGGGCGGAGGTAAAAACCCCAAAGCCCCGCAATTTATGGAGATACGACAGGCACGATATCATCGCCTTGTGGCCCTTGGATTGGAAAGCGTCCTTTTCGGCGAGGGAATGCTTGTCGAACGGGTTTTTGGCAAACCCGTAGTATTCCTTAAACATTGACATCGGCGGCGACCTCCTTCGAATAATCGATAGCCGGCCATTTTTCACGCCTGGCCTTGCTGTTGGCCTGCTTGTCCGTCAGCTTCAGCGGGTACCGGATGCCGTTGTCGAAGATGTAGGCGTTTTCGAGATCGTCCGGAAGGAAACGGACTTCAACGGACTGGCGCATGAACTGCATGGGCGCGTCGAACTGCCTGTTGAGCATCGACAGCGTGGAGTCGTTCTTGACCTTCCGCACCAGCCTGTTCATAAAGCACTCGCCGAGCCATTCGTCCGACTTGGGTGCGCGGATGCGCCCGTGCGTGCCGAGGAAGCGTTCCATAGGGGTCTTTCCGGTAGAGGAGTTTTCCGTCAGGTTGTGATTTCTGACGGCCTCGGCAAGCTCCCGGTTGAACTCGTCGATGGAGCGGATCTGCCCCGTGTCGAGCCCATGCAGCCAGCGGGACTTGAGCACGCCGAACATGCGCTCGACTTTGGCTTTCGCGGCGCCGTCCCTGACGGGCGCGTGTATCAGGACGGTTCCGACGCTGCCGCAGATGAGGCTGAGCTGAGAATTTTCGTATGAAGGCCCATGGTCCACGTATAGTTTGTTCGGGATGCCCCTGGCGGCTATTGCGTCTTTGAGCAGTTTTTGGAAATTGTAGGCGTTGTCCTCGAAAAAGAGCCTAGCCCCGACTATCATGCGGGAGTGGTCGTCCACGATGGCTATCAGGTATGTGCGCTGCCTCTTGCCGTTTTCGTCCGGGACGTAGGGGAAGTAGCATGTATCCGCCTGCCACATTGCGCCGAAGAACTCCTCCTCGAAAGCTTTGCGGTCTTTCAACGGGCCGGATTGCGCGGGGTTCTTGAGGTTATTGTTTTTGATGTACCTTTGGACGGTCCTCGGCGAAACGGATGCCGGGATAAAGCCGCCCTGTACAAGCCTGATATGAATTTGAACTGCGTCGAGCTTCGGGAACTTCTCTTTGACCCTGTGGATTTCATTGATGCATTCGTCAGAGAGCCGCCTTGCGGCGCCCTTGTCGGAACGCGCCCTCGGCATGAGCTCGTCCATGCCTCCGGCTTTGTAAAGCTGTATCCACTTTGACAAAGTGCCGGGCTTGTACCGGAACGAAGAGCCGTCCGGCCTTACTACGGGGACCTCGGTGACGCGCCGGCAGTACGCGGCCACCGAGGCATCGGGAAAAGTCCCCTGGATCACGGGGGCGATGAGCGCGAACCGAAAGTACGCCAGCTCCCGATCCATCCGTGCCGAATTAGTCTTTTCCATGTGTTTTTGCCACCTTTCATGTTAGGTTCCGGCCGAAACCGGTCAATAACAACTGTACCAGAACTGCCGCCGCATTGGTATTTCGGCAGGGTGGAAAGGGCAAAAACAGGGCGGCCGCGGAATCACGGCGGGCGGCTCCGCGTCGCCGGCGCGGATCGGCGCTGCATGAACGAGAACGAGTGCTTGCTGTAAAACCTATGGAGGGTATCGGACAGGCGGCGCGATCCTAGAAGCCCGCGCAGGAAGCCAAGGGAAGGGGCTTTGCCGCTTACGAGCATGCCGAGCATGAGGTCTTTGTGCAGGGCGAGGCGGCCTTTCCAATCGTATATCGTGGAAACGGCGATGCCAAAATGCGCGCATATTTTCTCGACGGTCATGGCGCGCTCGAAGTAGGCGATCAATGCGGCCAGCATGAACGGCAGGCTGTACGGGCTGTACGGGACCGCGACGTCGGGCAGCAGGGCGTGTGTGCCCCCGCAGGACGAGCAGTAAAGCCGGGGCGCCCTCAGATCGGCGTCGACGACTTGGCCGCCCTCGTAGGAAGTGAGCCCCCTGCCGTAGTCGCCGTGATCGGAGAGCTTCCCTTCCGCGCCGCACTTGGGGCAGGCCCCGCCCAAGCGGCTGAAATCTTTCGCCGCCGCAAGAAACCTCCGCTTTTCGGATAAATCTTTCAAATATGTCTTGCAAAGTGCCGCAAACAACCTTATCATGGTATTGTTGATTCGTCCTTTCGGGCAATCACGGGATAAGGGAAAGAACGGTGCTGGTCAGGCTGGTGTTCTTTCTCTTTTAATAGTCAGGCAAGGGCGCTGCCGCTGCAATCGCCGAGCATAGTCTAATCGCTGCCCGCGCAATCGTCAAGACAAGTTGCGGGGTGCGGCGGTCAACCTGCGGTCGGAGGAAAAGCCAAGTGGCGCACCAGCGCCGGCTCGCCGAGCGGGCGGGGCGCGGAAAAGACCGGCTCGGCAGTTGTTTGAGGGGCGGGGGTAAGCGTCAAACTGGAGGACGCATTCCCCACAGCATAACCGTGTGATATAATTCAAGAGGTCATAGCAGTCCATCAGACATAGCGGCCTTGAACTCCTTAAATTGTTTGCGGATCAGTTTTTTATGCCCGGCATCCGTAAGGCCGTCCGATTGGTCAATCCCTTCCGGCACGCATGGCTAGTGATTCTGTTGTTTTGCACCCCTTAGTCCAGACGCCCGCGTACACGCGGGCGTGGGACGAAGCCGTGTACGGCTTCGTTACAGTCGGCAACGAAACGGCGACAAGAAAACACCGCGTCGCGGCGGGCGGCACGGTCTGGGAGTGGCGCTTTTCACTTACAGAATTCTATCTGTCGCTATCTGCTGTGTGCGTGGTAAGGTGAATTTACAGCTACACGGTAAGGAGAATTTTACACCCCGCAGTAAGCAGTTTTTTCACCTCGGGGTAAGCAGAATTTTACATAGTACGGTAAGGAAAATTTTCAAAGGAGGGTAAGCAGAATTTTCTTTCGTGTAGCGAGTAAATAAAAGGAGCGAAAGTCAGCTTGGCACCGTATATCGTATACTGATCTACAGTTATACGAAAGGGGAGCGCAACAAATGCTGACGAAAGAAAAGATGCAAGAAATACAGGATCTCAAACTCCGGGGCTTCTCGAAAGCGGAAATCATCAAGCACTATGAAAGCCAAGGGGAGAAGCCGCCAACCAGACCGACGCTGAACAAGTATTACGACATGGATGTCGTCCCGGAGAACCCCGGCGAAAAATTGGCAAAGGCAAAAGCATTCGACCTTGAACCATACAAAAGCGCTGTCATCGCGATATTGGAAACCAACACTAATAAGAAGCTCTGCCTATCGTCAGTATATGACGTGCTCATGGAGAAGTTCATAGAGAACGGGGAGTATGAATCGCTTCCCGGCAACGAACAGACCTTGCGCAACTACGTCCACCATCTGGAACGCAACAACCTTATCAACAGAAGCGAAGAGCGCAAGCGTGTCTACGATTATGTATTCGATACGCCTCCGGGCGAGCAGATGCTGATTGATTTTGGGGAAGTCCGTCTCGACCGCAACAACGCCATCCACTTCATATGCCTCCTGCTCCGCTACAGCCGCGTACTCTGCGTTTACGCACAAGACCATAGGTACAATGCCGAGGAAGCGTGCATGGCGATCTACCGTTGTTTCATGAGGCTCGGCGGACGCCCTGCGGAACTTGTCATCGATCAGGATGCCGTGTTCGTAGCCAGCGAAACTTTCGGCGAAGTGATCAAGACCCGGGTGTTTGAAGATTTCTGCACTGAACAAGAACTGAAGCTGTGGGTCTGCAACAAGGGGGATCCTGAAAGTAAAGGTTACGTAAAGTCTTTCGTTATGTAAAGAGTTGCCCCCCAATGCCACCAACACAGGCTTTTAACTCAAATCTCTTTACATAATATTGCTTCGGTTAAAGTTCTTAAGCCATCCTTTTAGTCCGTTGTCAGCTTCCCAAAGAGAAGGTTCTTTCGGTACGATTTCCTTGCTAGCCGCTTCGATAGCTTCCCTTTTTCTCGCAGCATCTGCCTTCGCGTAGATTTTATGACAAGCTTGTCATAAAATCTATTCATTATGAAACGCAAGTGTTTATGGAAAGCGCATACCAAGATATACTGATTTCTCAAGCTTCATAGTTGCTTTTCTTGCCATAACAATCAATACTCTATTAGGGCGCAATGCGCTACTAATAGAAAGGACGGTTTGTTATGATGAGACAAATCAAAGTAGAAAATCTGTGCAGCGAGTTGGAAAGCAAATTGATTGAGCTACATTACTCAGACGATTCGATGCGCCGATATGGAAAAGTATTTCGCGAGTTTGCGGAATACGCGGGAGATTGCGATTACTCGCAGTCAAAAGGCACAGATTTTCTTGTTTGGAAGTTCCAACAACTCGGAGGGTTTGTAACAAGCGGCGAACACTCAAAAAACGAAATGTACTACTTCCGGGTTATTCGCTCTCTTGCGGAATACTACAATTTCGGGACTCTGTTCCGCCGGAATGATTTCCACGGTGAAATCGTGTGGCCGACTCCATTCAAGGATGTTACGGAGAGATTTTTACGCAATCAGGTAGAATACGGATGCTCGCATTGGCAATACGATCGATGCAAAGCGGTGATCAAGGATTTAATTCTCTTTCTGGACTCTGCAGACATCCACGATCTTAACGGCATAACGTCGGATTTGATATCCAGATTCATTGCAACCATGGTCGGGTTGGCACCGGTCACAATAGCGGAGCGCATTTCTGCATTGCGCCAGTACTTCAAGTTTGCGTATCTGAACGAGTTCAGCGTCAAGCCGATAGCCGCATACTTGCCCCGACCCCCGCAAAGGGTACGAACGAAACTCCCGACAGTCTGGAGCGAGGAGCAGATTGAAAGTTTGATCAACGCGGTTGACACGACGACTCCGACCGGAAAAAGGGATTACGCGATAATACTCCTAGGCGCAAGGCTTGGCCTCCGGATCGGGGATATTTTGAACCTGACCACAAATGACATCGACTGGGCAGGCAAGCAAATATCTATCGTTCAGGGTAAAACAAGGGAGCCGCTGATGCTGCCATTGCCGACGGACGCGGGTTGGGCGCTTATCGATTATCTGAAAAACGGGAGGCCGATAACTGAGTATCAGAACATATTCGTGGTTCACAATGCGCCTTACGCCGGATGCCCGTACAAGAGCACGCTCAGACAAAACCTCAGCAAAGCCCTGAGAAGGGCGGGGATTGAAATCGACAAGACCAAGCATTACGGCTGGCACTCCCTCCGGCACTCACTGGCGACTAACCTCTTGCAGAACAACGTGGAGACATCCACCATATCCGATATACTCGGGCATTCAGACCCCCAGATTGCCAAGCACTACCTTCGGGTCGATATGAATGGGCTGCTTTAATGCGCGTTGGAAGTGGAGGTGCTGGATTATGTCACAGCGTAAATCCTTCACCGGGCCATTGGCTGGCCATATGCAAAGAATGCTCGACGAAAAGCGGTCATTGGGCTACAAATACGACGAGCAGGAGCGCTTGCTGGCCGTACTTGACAAAATGAGCGTCAAACACGACTGCTCCAAAGGCTTGCCAAAGGAACTGTGCCTTGAATTTGTCGAACGGCAGCCTAACTGGCGTCAATCAACGCAGGAAGGCCGTGTATCGCTAATCCGAATTTTGGCCGAATACATGATCAGGCACGACATCCCCGCGTACATGATTGACAGCGCCATTGTAACGAAACAGCATGAGGATTTCAAACCATATATTTTTACGCACAATCAGATATCTGATATTTTTGCCGCAGCGGACAGGATAAGGCCAAACAGCGTGAACTCACACGTTTTCTACCCGGCGATACTGCGTGTGCAGTACGGCTGCGGCCTTCGGATATCCGAGACTCTTGGGCTTCGCATGAAAGATGTCGACTTTGGCAGCAATGTGCTTCATGTGATCAACGCAAAAAACAGCAAGGACCGCGACATCCCAATGAGCGGTTCCGTCAGCGAATACATGAAATGGTACAGCCGAAAGACACATCCCGCCCATTACACGGAGGACTATTTTTTTAAGAGCCGCCGAGGAAACGGCCACTACGAAAAAACTGCGGTCAACCATTATTTCAGGGATATCCTTTTTGATTGCGGGATAAAACATGGCGGCAGAAACGACGGTGGGCCGCATCTTCATAATCTCAGGCACACTTTTTGCGTACACAGCTTGGAGGCCATGCTCAGGAATGGGATTCCGCATCAGGTAGCGCTCCCGCTCCTGATGACGTACATGGGGCATGCATCGCTTTCTGCCACGGGGCGCTATTTGAGGCTTACCGCAGAAGCTTTCCCTGACCTTGTCCATAGGATCAATGAGATTTATGGGGAGATTGTCCCTGACTTGGAGGTGAAAACCGAGTATGAAGATGACTAACGAATTCCCGCGCATCTTAAGCGGTTTTCTGATGGATCAGCTCCCGGTCGTACAGAACCAGAGCAGCAACACGATAACTTCCTACCGCGACACATACATTCGGCTGCTGACATATATGCAGGAAGTGGCTGAAATCAATGTCAGTAGGGTTAGGATTGACGACCTGTCGGCAGGCCGGATAACCGAATTCCTGAATTGGCTGGAGCAAGGGCGCGGGAACAGCATCAGCACAAGGAACCAACGGCTCGCCGCTATACACTCCCTGTTCCAATATATACAGATACAGGCTCCTGAATATATGTTTCAATGCCAGCAGGTGCTTGCGATTCCGTTTAAGAAGCTTGAAAAGCGGCAGATTGGTTTTCTCAGCGAAGAGGAAACTAAAACATTGCTGGCAATGCCCGATGCCACTACTCGAAAGGGCAGGCGCGACCAAGCGTTGTTGAGCCTTCTTTATGATAGCGCCGCCCGGGTCCAGGAACTTGCCGACCTTCGCGTCGGGGATTTGCGGCTGGATCCTCCGGCGCAGGTCAAGCTAACCGGCAAAGGGAGAAAAACAAGAAGCGTCCCGATAATGGATAAAACGGTCGTGCTGTTAAAGCAATACCTACAGGAACAGCGGTTGGACAATCCATGTAGTTACGAACATCCGCTTTTCTTCAATTCCCAGAAAAAGCTGACAAGGCAAGGGATTGCGTATATCCTGAAGAAGTATGCCGATGCTTGTGGCATTACTAATATTTCACCGCACCGAATGCGCCACACGAAAGCTATGCATCTGACAGAGGCTGACGTCAACCCTATTTTCATTCGCGATTTTCTCGGCCACGCGGATTTGAAAGTAACTGAAGTATACTCGAAAACAAGCGTAAAAATGAAGCGGGCGGCATTAGAAAAAATGAATTCAGGAAAGCATGATGTCGTTCCGGAGAATGCTGGCGATTGGACTGATGACGAGTCATTGATGGACTGGCTTTTGGGATTAAAACACTAAGCCATGGCTTTCTGAGCATTGTTTGTTATGGAAAGCAAAATCGGCGGGTTAGCGCCTGAATCCGTCAGTTCGTCGGTATTGCTTTCCATAAACACTTGCGTTCCATAATACACTTCAGTGGTTTGTACGCTGACATGACCGAGAATATCCCTGATATAAATCAAGTCAACACCAGCCCGCAGCAAGAAGACGGCCCGTGAGTGCCTCAGTGCATGAGGCGACAATCCTTCTGGGATCAATCCAGGATGTTTTGACCTTGCGAGTTGTGCATATTTGGCTAAGACATGAGAAACGCCTTGCCTTGTGTACTTGCGCCCTAGATGGCTTGAGAACAATGGCTCCGTGGATTTCACAGGATGGTCCAGCCCAAACTCTTCGATGTATTGCTTTAGAAGCTTTACGAAGTCTGCATTTAGGGGCACGAATCGGCTTTTGCTGCCTTTCCCAGTTATCTTAGCGACCGTGTTGGCATTATACATCGCATCAGCCACGGTCATATCGACAGCTTCTTGAACACGGCATCCCGTCTCAAACAAAAAACTCAATAATATGAGGTGCTTGCGGCCAGTTTTTGTCGAAAGGTCAGGTTCTGCAAGCAGCGCCTTAACCCCTTCCTCAGACAAGAATTTCATTGCCGCCTGACGCTGCTTCTTCATCGGGACGGACAAAACGCCTTGGATTTGAAACAGCAGCTCAGGAACTAGCGATTGAGTGTATGAGAAAAAAGCGTGGAGCGCAGCTAAACGTTGATTTCGTGTAGAAATTGAACAGCTGCGTTCATTCTCCGCCCATGACAGGAACCGTATAACGAATGCCGCGTCGATTCTCTTCAATGTCAGGCTCTCTTCCTTAATCCCCTCAGCAGATTTAGCATAACGCAAAAACAGCCTAAATGTGTCCCGATACGACAACAAAGTGTTTTTGCTTGCGCCAACTTCACCCGGGAGGTATTTGGAGAGGTAATTGGTCAGGTGATACGCAAAATCAGTAGGCTTCGACACGGTACACCTCCGGATAGACGGAATGAAGGGCAGTGTTCGTTTTCAGCGCGATGTCCGGGTAAAACTCTTCTGTGAGTCTCAGATACCGCTCCGTTGCTGTAATAGATGAATGCCCAATAAAAGTGGAGAGGACAGGCAGTGAACAATACATATCTATGCCGGACTCCGACATTTTCTTCAGCGCATGGCAGCAAAAACTGTGGCGAACATCATGAAGCCTTGGACCATGCCCTTTGCCCCTGTAAGGTATGCCGCCTGCCCACAACAGTTCGCGAAATCGCTCTGAGACAGTGCCTTTG
>Ga0099364_10006775_pt1 | contig 16600 bp, 9 predicted proteins | sample TergutTh196P3_FD_73070 | JGI IMG/M metagenome (GOLD analysis project Ga0099364, IMG submission 73070) | Microcerotermes parvus P3 segment gut microbial communities from Pointe-Noire, Republic of the Congo - Th196 P3 | ecosystem: Host-associated > Arthropoda: Insects > Digestive system > Gut ... | reverse complement strand
TTGATCTTCCAGTCTTTCTGTTTCATCAGGGGACGAATTACCGTGCTTACGAGTTGCTCGGTTGCCATTTTGATTCAAAAACCGGTGTTGCCGTTTTTCGGACTTGGGCGCCGGGGGCTAGCGCTGTCTGTCTTATAGGCGACTTTAACGATTGGAATGATGGCGCAACCTATATGAACCGCATTTCGGACGGCGGCATCTGGGCCGTGACAGTTGAGGGGGTGCATTCGGGACAGCGGTATAAGTATGCTATAACATCAAATAGCGGCAGAAAAGTGTTAAAGTCGGACCCATATGCGTTCTTTTCGCAAACAGAACGGGAGACTGCCTCAATGGTCTTCGATATAGACGGCTATAAATGGGGGGACTCCAAATGGCAGGATTCGATGCGCACAAAGGTTCTCTATAGTAGCCCTATAAACGTATACGAGGTGCATCTTGGGTCATGGCGTAGGGGCGAAAATGGAGAATACCTCAATTATGTTGAAATTGCAAAGCAGCTCATCCCATATGTAAAAGAGATGAATTACACGCACATAGAGCTGATGCCTGTAATGGAGCACCCATTTGGCGGCTCTTGGGGTTACCAGATTTGCGGGTATTTTGCGCCCACTTCGCGACATGGCAATCCAACCGACTTCATGAAATTTGTCGACTTGTTCCATCAAGCCGGGATTGGGGTAATCCTCGACTGGGTACCAGCGCATTTCCCCAAGGACGAGCATGGGCTTATCGAATACGACGGCGGTTTTCTGTATGAGTGCCATGGCATGGACCGCAGGGAGCATGAGGAATGGGGTACGCGCTGTTTCGACTACGGGCGCACGGAGGTTCAGTCTTTCCTTGTCTCCAATGCGATTTACTGGCTTGGAGTATTCCACGCCGACGGCCTGAGGGTCGATGCCGTCAGTTCGATGCTGTATCTCGATTACGCCAGGGAGCCCGGCCAGTGGTTCCCGAATACATACGGCGGCAATGAGAACCTCGATGCGATCGCTTTCTTGAGGAAGCTTAATAAAGTCGTATTTGAATTCTATCCCCATGCGATGATGATTGCTGAGGAATCTACGGCATGGCCCCTTGTTACCAAACCAATCCACGATGGTGGCTTGGGATTCAATTTCAAATGGAACATGGGCTGGATGAACGATATGCTTGAGTACATCGGAACCGATCCTGTTTACAGAAAAGAAGTGCATAACAAGTTGACATTTTCTTTTCTTTACGCTTTCAGCGAGAACTACATCCTGCCCATATCGCATGATGAGGTTGTTCATGGCAAGAAATCGCTTTTGGACAAGATCCCGGGCGAGTATGACAGTAAATTTGCGGGATTGCGGACGTTTATGGGCTATATGATGACGCATCCAGGCAAGAAACTCACTTTCATGGGCGCCGAGTTTGGACAGTTTAGCGAATGGGATGTCAATTCCGAGCTGGATTGGGTCTTGCTTGATTATCCCAAGCATAATGACTTGAAGTGCTTTGTAAGCGAGTTGGGGGCATTTTACCTTGCCACCCCAGCGCTATGGGAGATTGATTACTCGTGGGAAGGCTTCAAATGGATCAGCGCCGATGACAAAGACCAGAATATTATCTCCTTCTTGCGCATGGACAAAAAAGACCGCAAGCTGGTTGTTATCATCAACTTCGCGCCTGTAACTAGGCATAACTATCGCATCGGTGTCCCTGAAAAAGGGGAGTATAAGGAAGTTTTCAACTCTGATTTGCCGCAATACGGCGGTTGGGGCCAAAGGAATGATTCAACGGCAACAGAAGATGTTGCCATGCACGGCTATTTGCATAGCCTGAATCTGACAATCCCCGCACTTTCGATTATATGTCTAATGATTGATTAATTAATAAAAGGAGGAGTTTGGTTATGCTTTTGGAAGAGCGCAAGGAATGCATAGCTATGTTGCTTGCCGGTGGCAGGGGGGAGCGTTTGATATCTTTGACAGAGCAGATAGCCAAGCCAGCAGTTACGTTCGGTGGCAAGTACAGGATAATCGATTTTCCGCTTACGAACTGCGTGCGTTCGGGCATCGACACTGTCGGGGTAATGACGCAGTATCAGCCGCTGTTGCTGCATGACTACATAGGCAAGGGGCAGCATTGGGATCTTGACATGCTCCACGGCGGAGTCTCGATTCTGCCTCCGCACAGCAAGCCGGGCAGCACCGCATGGTACAGTGGAACAGCTAATGCTATTTACCAAAACCAAGGTTTCATTGAGCGTTTCAGCCCTGAGTATGTTCTTGTATTGGCTGCCGACCATGTCTACAAAATGGATTTCTCAGCCATGCTTTCCTATCACAAAAAGAACAACGCAGAATGCACGCAGGCAGTTATAGAAGTCTCGCTCAAGGACGCAAGCCGCTTTGGGATTATGATTACCGATTCGGACGATAACATAGTCGACTTTGAAGAAAAGCCGGAAGATCCAAAGAGCAACCTAGCTTCAATGGGCATTTATATTTTCAACTGGCGCCTCTTGAGGCAATACCTGAACGATGATGAAAATGATTCAAGCTCATCGCATGATTTTGGCAAAAACGTAATTCCGGCAATGCTGCGCGACGGGCGAAAAATGATCGCTTACCGCTTTGATGGGTATTGGAAAGACGTTGGTACGCAGGAGAGCCTCTGGCAGGCTAATATGGATTTGCTTGACGACCTGCATCTCGGATTTGAAAACTGGCACATACTCTCTAGGACGCAAGGCCGGCCACCGCACTTTATCGCGCCAACTGGCAGCATAAGCAACTCTTTGATTACCGAGGGCTGCGAGATATACGGCAGCGTCAAGAACAGCATATTATCGGTCGGCGTTATCGTAGAAGAAGGCGCCGTGGTCAGGGATTGCGTTATCATGGATAATGTACACATAGGAAAGAACGCCACGATCAACTATGCGATTCTTGATGAGAATATTGTCGTCAACGAAGGCGCGACTGCTGGGCAGCCACGCGAAAGTGGGGGCAAGCTGTCTGTTTTCGCCCGTGATAGCGTTATTAAGGCGGGCGGTAGCAGGAAGAAGGGGGGTAAATAAAATGTACGCAGGTCTATGTCTATCCGATCCTCATCCTGATCGCGCCGGTGACGGCAATCCCATTAGGACACTCTCCGCTGCGCGATTTGCAGGAAGATACCGGCTGGTTGACTTTGTGCTGTCGAATATGGTAAACTCAAGGATTTTCACCATAGGCATGGTTCTAAACAGCCACTACCAATCCTTAATCGGGCACATCGGCATGGGCAAGGATTGGGATCTTGCCCGAAAATCCGGCGGTGTGAGGTTTTTTCCGCCTTATCTTGCCGATGAGCGCAAAAGCGTAAACAGCGAACTAGATGGCCCGCTCCAGAGAGCGGCGGAGTACATTGCCGCAGCGCAGGACGAGTATATCATACTTGCCGACAGCAGCATTGTGTATAACATTGATTACAGGCTGGTGGTTGAGGCGCACAAGAATTACGGCGCGGATGTTACCGCGATCTATACGAGGAAGCAAATAAACCCCGGAGAGCGTGAGACTTCGATAGTGTTTGATATTTCGGAAAGCGGACGCATTCACGGCGTGGGCATCGGGCAATACTCAAACAAGAAGCAGAACATCTCGCTCGGCGCTTACGTAATTCACAAAAAGTTCTTCATCCAACTGACTGCGGGCGAAAAAAACTGCGGAATGCAACGATTCTCCCGTACCCTGATAGCAAATGCATTGGAGAGGCTCAGGGTCATGGCATATGAGTTTAAGGGCTATACCGCGCACATTAACTCAGTTGAGACGTTTTTCCATTACAACATGGAGATGCTGGATAACGAAAAAAGAAGCTCACTGTTTGACTTTGAAGGCAGGAGAATCTATACAAACCGCAGGGACTCACTGCCTACGAGATATGGCAAGACTTCTGAAATACGGAATTCCCTCATAGCGGACGGCTGCCAAATCGATGGCGTTGTAATCGACAGCATTATCTGCAGAAATGTTAAAATTGGCCCAGGGGCGATCTTGAAAAACTGCATTCTTCAAGACGAGACGGTCATCGAAAAATCCGCGTCGCTTAACTGTGTCATAACTGACAACGCTGTCAATGTTTTAGAGAATCGCGGAATGATGGGCTCGCGCTCCTACCCGGTGTATATAGAAAGAGGACGAGTTATTTAGGCCATTACGCGTTCCAAGGCTCCTAGTTGTGGGTAACACCACTTATGGCGTTAACTGAGTGTTGTTAGATGAGTGTTATAACTGTGAATTGTTTAAAGGAGGAATAGCCAAAAATGGGTAAGGTTAGGAAGAAGCTAAAGCTGCTCCATGCGGTGTCTGAGGTTGACCCGTTTATTACTACAGGCGGCATGGGCCAGGTGGCCGGGGCTTTGACAAAAGCAATTGCAGCAGGCTATCCAGAGATTGATGTGCGCGTTGTGGCGCCGCTTTACAAGGGGTTTCGCACCAAGTGGGAAACGGAATTGAAATTCTTGGGCGAAATTACGGTAAAGCTTGCATGGCGGGAGTTGTATTGCGGAGTATTTGAGCTAAAGCGCGACGGGATCACATTCTATTTCGTTGACAATCGGAATTATTTTGACCGCGTGAACATCTATGGGTATTTCGATGACGGTGAACGGTTCGCGTTTTTCTCAAAATCGGTCTTTGCGGTATTAGGGCTGCTAAGGTTTAAGCCCGATGTGATACATTCGCACGATTGGCAGACGGCGTTGGTGCCGATTTATCTAAAGACACTGTTTTCCGGCATCTATGCCAACGTCAGATCGGTGTTTACAATTCATAACATGGAGTATCAAGGCAAGTTTTCCCGTGAGATTCTCACTGATGTTTTTGACCTCTGGCAAGGGCACGCGGGTATTGTGGAATATGATTCCAGCATAAACCTCATGAAGGGCGCAATAGTCGCCTGTGACAAGCTTACTACCGTCAGCGACTCTTATTCAAAGGAAATCATGGCTGGAGGCGGTTATGGGCTGGATGCGATTATCAAAGAAAATGAGTATAAGTTATGCGGAATAATCAATGGCATTGATATAGAGCTATTCAACCCAGAAACGGACAAGGCTCTGAAAGTGAAGTACTCTGCCGATTCGGTCGAGAAGAAAAAAAGAAACAAAACTTATCTTCAGGAGTATTTCGGGTTGAAGAAATCCCCTAGCAAGATGCTTATATGCGTTGTTTCACGCCTAGTTCACCACAAAGGCATTGATTTGATAACCTACATGATGGAAGAGCTCTTGAAGCTTGATGTCCAGTTCCTGCTTCTTGGCACGGGTGACCACGAATATGAGTTGTTCTTTGAAGAGATGGCGGTGCGCCATCCAGATAAAGTTGGCGTCAATATAGCGTTCAATCCAGAAATAGCGAGCAAGATCTACGCCGGTTCTGATGTTATGCTAATGCCGTCACGTAGCGAGCCATGCGGGCTGGCCCAGATGATTGCATGCCGTTATGGCACGATTCCCATAGTTCGCAAAGTAGGCGGGCTTGGGGATTCGATACGCGACTGTAGGCTTGGTGATGGCAATGGGTTCGTTTTTGAAGAATACTCCGCATGGACACTCCTTGAAACGATAACTAGGGCGCTTTATCTGTTTACCCATCGGAAAGAGGACTGGACAAATCTCATGCGTGAAGCCATGAAATTTGACTTCAGCTGGACCAAATCGGCGCAGAAGTACGTTGATTTATATCGGGAGCTGCAGAAAAAATGAGTTTATATATTTTCGATGAAGACGACGTGTTTTTTAGTAAGCCCGGCATCCCTTTGCAGGCGCCTGCTGTGCAAGGGTTAAGAATAAAAGTGCAGTGTAGCGTGGCTGTAAAGGTAAAGGTTATCTTGTATCAGGATGGGTGCGAGACTTCGCAGACGCTTATGGACTACACGGGCACTGCTGCTTCTTACGATGTTTTCAGTTGCGAGCTTAAAATCCCCAAAGCTGGGCTTTATTGGTATTGTTTCCGGATCTATACGATTCATGGCTCCATTGTCCCAGTGCCGGAACACAATGGCGGCTCATTTCAACTTACCGTATTTGCCCGCAACGAACAAAAGCCTGACTGGATATATGGCGGTATTATCTATCAAGTCTTCATAGACAGATTCCATAAAGGGGGCGAGCTTAGGCTTAAGCCGGGGGCTGTTTTCAGGCCTGATTGGGGTGGGTGTCCGTATTTCCTTCCCGATGAGAATGGAATAGTTCAAAATAATGACTTTTTCGGCGGGGATTTGCTTGGCATAATCGAAAAGCTGCCTTATCTTGAGGAACTGGGAGTGACATGCTTGTACTTGAGCCCCGTTTTTGAGGCAGCGTCGAACCATAAGTATGACACCGGCGATTACATGAAAATCGACCCTGCGTTTGGTGATGGCGAAACCATGGAAATGCTGTGTTCTAAAGCGCTTGCGCATGGCATGAGGGTAATACTGGACGGTGTGTTCAACCACGTGGGTTCCGACAGCCGGTATTTTAATAAATATGGCAATTATGACAGCATTGGGGCATATCAGAGCAAATACTCCCCCTATTACGATTGGTTTACCTTCCATGAGAAAGGCACATACGAGTCGTGGTGGGGCATCGATCTTTTGCCTTCGGTCAACGAGAGTTGCGAAAGCTATATTGACTTCATCTGCGGCGGTGACGGGGTTATTGCGCATTGGAGCAGAAAAGGCGTTTCTGGCTGGCGGCTTGATGTCGTAGATGAGCTTCCTGATGTGTTTTTGGATCCTCTCTGCGAGGCTATGAGAAGGGAAAATGGCCAGACGCTAATTGTTGGCGAGGTTTGGGAAGATGCATCGAATAAAATAGCATACAGCGAAAGGCGGCGGTATTTCCAAGGCGGACAACTGGACAGCGTTATGAATTATCCGCTGAGAAACGCAATCATAGCCTGCGTAAAGGAGAATAACGTACAGCAACTGGCTCGAACCATGGCGATGCTTCGCAGGAACTACCCCAAACATGTGCTTGACAGCCTGATGAATATCCTAGGGACGCATGATACGATGCGGCTTCTTACCGCTCTTGGCGGTGAGGCTTTCCCTGAGGGCAAGCCGGCCATGTCAAGGTTTAACCTGAGCGTTGAGCAGCTGCACAGGGGAAAAAGGCTTATTAAACTTGCTTCGATTCTGCAATTCACGCTGCCTGGCGTGCCTTGCGTCTATTATGGCGACGAGGCTGGGATGGAAGGCGGAGCCGATCCCTTTAACCGCCGATGCTACCCATGGGGCAGCGAGGATACGGACCTTGTCTCTTGGTATGCAAACCTAGGCAGGCTTAGAAAAACATATGAATGCTTCAAGGACGGTGATTACATCCTTATCGAAGCGCGCAATGGGCTTTTTGCCTTTACGCGGGGCGAAGGAAATGGGCGCGTTCTTGTGGCTGTTAATATGACGGATTATGATAGGACAGTAATAGCGGACGGATTTAACTTCGATCTGTTAAATAATGCAGATACGCGATTATTAACTGTGAAAGCCGGTCAGCCGGCAATGTTCTCAATAGTCTAACATCTCTGAAAGGAACATGACACAATGTTACATGACAAAACTGCTTTCTCAATGCTTTTCCTTGATAAGCTTGAATCGGTGCGCGGCTTATCGATCGAAGATGCAAGCCCGGATGACTGCTATATCGCGCTAGCCAATCTCATAAGGGATCAGATCATGAAACAGTGGACTCAGACCGCTTTGCGCACATATAAGAGGGAAAAAAAGAAGCAAGTCTATTACTTCTCGCTGGAGTTTCTGCTTGGCAGGATGCTAAAGAGGAACTTGATGTCTCTCGGGCTTTTAGGTGTCTGCGAAGAGGCTCTAAAGGGGCTGGGGCTTGATCCCAAGCGAATTTACGAAGTCGAACTCGATCCAGGCTTGGGCAACGGAGGACTGGGCAGGCTGGCGGCTTGCTTCATGGACTCATTAGCTTTCCTAGGCATCCCTGGGAATGGTTGCAGCATCCGCTACAAGTATGGGCTCTTTGAGCAGAAGATAATAGAAGGTTATCAAGTAGGAACGCCTGGTAATTGGCTAAAGAATGAGGCGGTTTGGGAAATCAAAAAACCACACAGGGCGATTCTTGTTAAGTACTACGGGAACGTCCGCCATGATGAAGGCGGGGGGAGGTTGTGGTTTCACCACGAGAACTATGAATCTGTCATCGCCGTGCCTTATGATATACCGATCCCAGGCCACGACAGCGGAACTGTAAATACCCTGCGCCTTTGGAGCGCGGAGGCGACACAGCAGTTCGACTATGGTTCGTTTTCCAGCGGGGATTATTTGAATGCTGTTTCCCGCAAATACTCTGCCGAGGCAATTTCTGAAGTTCTATACCCCGATGATTCTAATTACCAGAACCGCATGCTCAGGCTCAAGCAGCAGTATTTCTTCGTTTCTGCCGGCATCCAAAGCATTATCGGCCACTACAAAAAACATTATGGAAACATTAGGCTCCTGCCTGATTATATCGCAATTCATATCAATGACACTCATCCAGCCCTTGCGATCCCGGAACTCATGCGGATACTTATGGATGAGGAAGGCCTAAGCTGGAACGTGGCTTGGGATATCACCGTAAGGACGGTTTCATACACCAACCACACTTTATTGCCCGAGGCGCTTGAAAAATGGTCTGAGCAATCATTTGCGCAATTGCTTCCGAGGATCTACATGATCGTCACTGAAATAAATCAGAGGTTTTGCGCGCTGCTCACAGAAAAGTTCTATAATGATATGGAACGCATTTCAAGAATGGCAATCATTTCGCACGGCGAAATATCGATGGCATATCTAGCGATTGTCGGCAGCCACTCGATCAACGGCGTCGCAAAGGTACATAGTGAGTTGTTGAAAAGTGAGTTGTTCCATGATTTTTATGAGGTTTACCCAGAACGCTTCAAAAACATGACGAATGGCATCACTCACAGGAGATGGGTCTGCAAGTCTAACCCCCGCCTAAGTACGCTTATCTCTGAGACGATCGGCCCCGGATGGATTAAGGAGCCCTTGAAGCTGTGCTTGCTCGAAGAAAAAGGCGCAGTTCGCGATAGTTCGTTCCTTCAGGAAATGCGCACGATAAAACGCGAACAAAAAGTGCTCCTTGCCGATTCTATTTTTGAATCTAACGGGGTCAAGGTCTGCCCTGATTCTATTTTCGACGTTCAGATAAAAAGAATTCACGCGTATAAACGGCAGCTTCTCCTACTTTTCAACATATTGGATCTTTACTTTACAATTCTTGACAATAAAAGCATCAACATCGTCCCGAGGACGTTCATCTTCGCTGGGAAAGCAGCGCCGAGCTATTACTTCGCCAAAGAAGTCATAAAACTAATTTCGCATGTAGCGGACACCATTAACAACGACCCACGTGTCAAGGACCTCATCAAGGTAGTCTTTTTGGAGAACTACCGCGTGTCGCTTGCCGAGCAAATCTTCCCAGCGTCAGACCTGAGCGAACAGATTTCGACTGCCGGCATGGAAGCGTCCGGAACTGGAAACATGAAGTTCATGATGAATGGCGCTGTTACTATTGGCACTTACGACGGAGCGAATATTGAAATCTTTGAAGCCGTTGGCGAGGGCAATTTCATACCTTTTGGACTTACTGTTCCGGAAGTGCTTGAACTGCGCAAAAACTTTTGCTATAATAGCCGTGAGTTCTTGCGTGATCACGAGCGATTGAGCCGTATTGTCCATAAGTTCATAAATACGCACCCGCACGAGGCGGGGCGGGCGGAGTTCCCGCATATCTACGACTCAATCACGGCGCAAAACGATCAATTCTTGGTGCTCAGGGATTTCGATGCATACGTAGCGGCGCAGCAGAAAGCAAACGCCACTTATAGCGATGTAGACAAGTGGTCGCAGATAGCCGCTATGAATATCGCACATTCCGGAATATTCTCCAGCGATGAAGTCATTAAAAGATATGCAGAGGAAATCTGGAGGGTATGGTAGCAAATGGCATCGCATGGAAGGTTTAGAGTTGGCAGGAGATTCGGGATAATGGGAGAGGTATTGATTTATGAAGTCTTTATGTAAGTTTTCACGCTCTTCAGGCGTGCTATTGCCTGTAACCATGTTGCCTGGGGCATTCGGTATTGGGGTCTTAGGGGTGGAAGCTAAAGAATTTGTCGATTTTCTTGTCGAAGCCGGCTTCCATGCTTGGCAGGTTTTGCCTGTGGAGCATACTGGATCTTGTTTTTCGCCTTACAGGTGCATCTCGACATATGCAGGCGAACCCATGTTGATTGATCCGAGAATGCTGCTTGATATGGGCTTGATTTCTTCGGATGAACTATTCGAACGTGCCGAGGGCGCTAACTGGAGCTTCGTAGATTACGAGCTTGTTCGCGGGAAGCAATGGGCATTGCTCAGGACTGCATTCTCAAGACTAAATGGGGCAGAGCCGTATTCTGATTTTCAGCCTTTCTGGCTGGATGATTACGCCCTGTATATGGCCATTAGCCAACATAATGACTACAAGCCTTGGTATATGTGGCCTGATTTAGCTTTGCGGTCTTATAATTCAGACGCACTCGAAAATGCCCGCAGGGAATATGATGAGGATGTTCGTTTTTATAGATTTGTCCAGTGGATTTTTGACAAGCAATGGAATGAGCTAAAAAAGTATGCCACAGAGCGCGAAATCACTATTATTGGCGATATGCCCATATATGTATCTGAAGATAGCGTAGAAGTATGGTGCAGATGCGATCTTTTCGATGCTGATACCGATGGCAAGTTCGCCGCCGTCGGTGGCGCGCCGCCGGATGCTTTCACTCCTGACGGCCAACGCTGGGGCAACCCCATATACAATTGGGATTTGATGAAGAAGGAAAACTATAGTTGGTGGATTGATCGGCTTAGGGCCGCGATTGAACGGTATGATGTTGTGCGGATTGACCATTTCCGGGCATTCGCGAGTTACTGGAGCATTCCGCCCGAGTCACCGACTGCGCGTGATGGCGAGTGGGTAAAAGGCCCTGGCATAGAGATTTTCGAAGCTCTGGAAGAAGCATTAGGGCCGCTGCCGGTAATTGCAGAGGATTTGGGCGTTATTGGCAAGGATGTGGAGGATCTCCTGATTGAAACGGGGTTCCGAGGTATGCGCGTTATGCAGTTCGGTTTTTCTGATGCCGATGATTATCACAGCCCTCATAACTTCACTCAATACCATGTAGCATATACCGGCACGCACGACAATACAACGATGCTCGCGTGGATGTATGAGATTTCACAAGAGAATCGTGAACATGCGCTGTTTTATCTAGGTTTCGACGGCGATTGGGCAACTGGCGGACCAAACAGCCCTATTTCCAAGGCGTGGATGCGCGCACTTTTTACAAGCGGAGCCTCTCTAACGATAGTTCCGGTTCAAGATTTGCTTGGTTACGGCGGAGATACTCGCACAAACATTCCAGGCACTTCTGAGGGGAACTGGCGCTTCAGGATACGTGGCGAAGCGCTTTACCAGATTGACACCAGCTTTTACGCTGTTTTAAACAAGGTAACTTTCAGGGATAACCCTGTATCCCGGTTTAGCTATGACCTTGATAATGACAAAGAAAACACGACCGAAGAGACCAATTGACATTTGCTGGCAATGCCAGCATTGACGGGGTGTGGCGCAGTTGGTAGCGCGCCAGTTTTGGGAACTGGAGGCCGCGAGTTCGAGCCTCGCCACTCCGACCAATGGGACATTAGAAATTCGGAATTAGGAATTCGGAATGCGGAATTAATCGGGTACGGGCTGTGTGTACTGACAGCCTTTGCAGCTTAGCGACTGAGAACGCAAAAAACAAGTTGTTATGGCATGCAATCGTTACCCTAATTCCGAATTCCGGATTAGGGAGGTATTTTCTGATGAAAAGATCCAAGCTTGTTTCGTTTTTTTGTATTATTGCTGTGGTTTGCGCGATGGTTTCTGTGCCCGCGTTCAGCGGATCGGCATCTGCTGCGCCAATTGACCCGCCGAGAGTTTCAGCTAAGTCAGCTATCGTGATTGACTTCGATACTGGCGAAACTTTGTTTGAGCATGACTCGCTCACGACCCGGGTGCCAGCAAGCATGTCTAAATCGCTTACGGCCTTCATTGCGTACGAAGAAATAGCAGCCGGCAATCTGACTTTAGGCACCCAGCTCCGTGTAAGCCCGACAGCGGCAAGCATCTCAACAGATCCCAATATTCAAGGGAGCAGAGTCCCGTTGCGCGCTGGTACGCTCATCAGCGTCGATGACTTGCTCCATTTGATGATGTTGCCAAGCTCAAACGCAGCGTGCGTCGTGATCGCAGAGCATATATCGGGGACTCAGGATGCATTTGCCGATTTGATGAATGATACTGCCAAGAGTATCGGCATGACGGGCTCATTTAATAATGCGCATGGTTCCCTCCCGAATTACTCAAATGCATATTCCATGGCAATCCTCGCAAAGGTTTTTATTGAGCGTCATCCTGATATACTACGCATCACTGCCAAATCCTCATTCACGCTAGATGGCGTTAGTTACAATCAAACTAACCTCCTCATACAGTCTGGCGCTGAGTTCTATGCAGGCACGGATGGTCTTAAAACAGGCACGACCACTGAAGCAGGTTTTTGCCTCACTTCCACGGCTGTACGCAACGGGCGCCGAATTATAGCTGTTGTTATGTTTGCAGAAAACAATGCCGGCAGATATAACGACTCAAAGGCGTTGCTTAACTACGGTTTTGCCGAAGCTGCGAGACGGGATGCCGCCAAGGAAACCGGAACAATGGGGCCAGCCGGGAACGTCAAGGTCAGGCTTGACGGCGAAGACCTGGAGTTCGACGTGCAGCCTCAGATGATAAGCAACAGGGTCATGGTGCCCGCACGCGCCATGCTTGAAGCAATGGGCGCCGATGTCAAGGTCTACTTAGGCACTGGCGGTCATATGATCCTTGCGGTAACAACTGAAGGAGACCTGATTATTCTCCAAACTGGTAAAAATTCCATAAGGGTAAACGATACGATAATAGAGATTGATGCTCCTGTACAGGAAGTAGGTGGCCGAATGTTGGCATCTATACGGTTTATCGCGGAGGCAATGAACAAAAGCGTATCATGGGACAACGCATCGAGGACAGTTTCCATAGAGAGCATTATTGAGTAAACGCTACTACGCTAGGAACTCTCATCCGCAATACGCAATGTTCCGTCTGGGTGGAATAGCGTGTTGAAGTAGTCAAGGCTTAGAACCGAGCCTGCGTAACTGATTCTATTATTAACTATAGTCCTCAAACTGCTTATGTAATCATCATGGACCGCTATATCCTCATCTACGGGTGTAAATTGGCTTCTAGAGGCGCGCATGAAGCCGACATCGGTTTTCCAGCTGCGGTCAAGCCAAAATACCAGAGGCATTGCATCGGAAAACACGTCGCGGCCAACGAACAGCCGCGAGTCGAACTCCAACCCGAAAAGATTGAGCAGTGTCGGCAAGATGTCAAGGGTGGATGTAGGGGAACTTACTTCCACCGCTAATTCTTTATGCTCATTTTCAAGAGAGCCAGACCAAATGATAAGTGCGTTTTGATCCCTATCAGCCGGAGTCCTGACTGGAAAGCCGAACAGTTCGCTGAGGTAGTCGCTCTCGTTGCCCCATGTGTCGCTCCTTTCAAGGCCATACGGATAGTGGTCGCTAGCCAACACAATGACCGTATCGTCTGATATCCCCGCAGCTTCAAGTGCGGAAACTAAATAATCAAGCGCATATTCCAGTTCAAGATTGCAGGCCATATAGGCCCGAACAGAATTGGACATCTGTGAGTATTGCTCCGGAAAAGCGTCCCAATTCTTTGCAGACATCGCATTGCCGCCCCTAGAGTATCGGGCATGGCCGCTTATAGTCATGTAATAAACGGAAAAGGGGTGATTATCTATATACTCAGGGATGGAAAACTCCATCATCTCAAGGTCGCTGGCGGGCCATACGCCCCGGACATGATTTTGCATGCCGTTACCCATCGTCGTAAATGTAGAATACCCTATATTAGTGTGCGTCTTATTCCTTCTATAATATGTGTAAGAGCCGTTGTGATACGCTGCAGAGAAGTAGCCAAGATTCATTAGCCTGCTGCCCATTGTATAGCTAATATTCTGCCCTGCCGCAATCTGTATGCTCCTTGAACTCGAAGTCGGCGGCAGTCCTGTCAATATTGAAAACTCCCCGCCTGACGTGCCGCCGCCCCAACCCGGTTGATAGAAATCAGAAAAATAAAAACCATTGTGGACAAGCCTGTAGAGCGTCGGGGTCATTACCGGGTCTACAACCTGCTTAGTGAACGCCTCAGCTGTGAAGATTATTAGGCTCTTGCCCTCAAAAATCCCCGTGTGCTCATTTTGCTTGCTTGCTATTAGGCTTGCAACATACTCATGTACGGCCCTTATCCTAGAGTTTCTTTCGTTGGCGATGAGAGTCTCAAAGTCTATGTCCATCTCGTTATAGCCATATACTATTGGCTCCGGAGGCGGGTGGGCCTCCGGCTCGTGCATAGTGTCGATTGTTGGTTCGTCTGCCTGGACGATTGGCGGCGGAGTGATGATCTGTGGCGGCGTTGGCGCTTCGACGAATACCGGCGGTGGTTCAAACGGAGTGAATACCGCCTCCGCCAGCGGGCTTCCAAAGGCGCTGTGCCATAAGTCAAGGCTTACCCCCGCCAGTATCCCCAAACGCTGGCTTGACGCATCAAAGTTGTACTCCAAATGCAAGGCAGCGCCATCGTTTTCGCTTACGTTAATAATAATCACCTGCCCCGCGAGAGCAATCACAAGCATCAAAGCGATAACGCAAATAGTCCTTAGACGCTTTTTTACAACTCTATAAGGGTTGCGCTTATGTGTGGTGAGAATAAGAAAAAAAACAAGCGGCAGAAAAAAGGCGATAATTATCGGCATCCCAAACAATATCGTTGACAAAAAGATTCCAGTGAATTCGCTGACGACATTACCCGCTTCCAAAAATATGGTCTCAAAGTTCATAAAAACCTTATACGACTCAAAAATAAAATACTGAAGAGCGAATACAATGCAAAAAACACCAAGTAGAAAGCTCACCACGACACGGGCGACTTTGGCATTACATATAAACGAGGCGATCAAACCCACTACAAGCCCCGCGCTGCCTGAAAACAGCAGCGCGAATAGCAACCCATCGTATAATTCATTGCCGGTAAGCAACCGCAGCATTATCTCCATATATACTACCACTAGCGGCAAGAATACATATATCACCAGAATGCATTGGATCTTTTTTATTGGAATCCTTGCAAGCTGATCCTTTATGTGGTGAAGCATATTGATTTTCGTCCCCTAATTCTCCATAATTGGTATCTGCGCAGAACCCCATCGCCGTCGTTGCGAGGAACGTAGCGACAAAGCAATCCAGACAGTGAAATTGATATATACTCGCGAGTATAATGATTGATGTGCTTTTCCGTTTTCTCGGGGTCTGTTTTGCTTCGCTAACGCTCGCAAAGACGGGACTGTATGTGTCCTTCTGAGCAGAAAAAAGCAATTATCATCGCAACTTATCATCAACAAAACCATCTTTCGTCAAACGTTTGAGATATTTGAATCCACAGGTTTTCAGGAGTTCACGCATTTCATGAAATGCGTGGCATATAGAAACTGCATCGTGGCTGTCGCTGGACAGAATGACCTCTCCGCCTCGTTTATTCAACTCTTTCAACAAGAATACCGATGGATAAGGCTCCCGTTTGCCATAATGATACATGGCGCCTGTGTTGACCTCAAATAACCTGCACTTCTTCAATATCTCGTCCATAGCGCAAAGAGCGGCGCTGGCATATCGAGGGTGTCTCTCATCAAACAATCTGCTGTCATCGTTGTACTTCATCACTAGATCAAAATGCCCAACAATATCAGCCTTCGTTTTGTCAACGATATCATTGATATTCTCGTAGTATGCTTCTGCCAGGGCATAGAAATCCCCGTCGAAGCAATCATTGACAACTTGTTCCTGATGCTTCGCGCTGGCATCTATGGCGCTGAAGCCAACCTTGGTTTTTATATAGTGCGCTGTGCCAATAATATAATCAAGTCCTTCATCCGGATGCCAGTCGGAGTAATAATCCAACTCCAGCCCGGTGAAAACTTCAATTATTCCCCCGTATTTGCGTTTTAGCTCATTAACTTCGCGGATGTACTTGCAGGTCTCGTCAGGGGGCATTGAATAGTGTTCGTCAAAAGGCACGTATGAATGCTCCGAGAACCCTATAGAGGCGCAGCCCCTCTCAACAGCCGCAAGAACCATATCCTCCGCCGTCAGGGCCCCGTCAACATAAGTTGTATGTGTATGCAGATTCTGCTCTCCCGCAATTTGATTAATCATAGTCAATTCGCCTTATGCCTTGCTGCCAGTTCATTTTTTATATCATCTGGCGTTATTCCCATGCTCGACATCAGCACCATCACATGGTAGACGAGGTCGGATATCTCGTATATCGTATCAGTCTTTTCGCCCGATTTGCCCGCAATTATCACCTCGGCCGATTCCTCGCCAATTTTCTTTAGTATCTTATCAATGCCTTTTTCAA